>Ga0307509_10002098_pt1 | contig 32845 bp, 15 predicted proteins | sample 10_EM_MG_FD_202245 | JGI IMG/M metagenome (GOLD analysis project Ga0307509, IMG submission 202245) | Populus trichocarpa ectomycorrhiza microbial communities from riparian zone in the Pacific Northwest, United States - 10_EM | ecosystem: Host-associated > Plants > Roots > Unclassified | place...
GTTCCTATGGTCTAATGGCTTAGGAGACTGGTCGGCTAATTTGAAACAGGGACCATCATGAGTTCGAATCCGGGGGGCAGTGGAGTAGTCGAGCATTAAAAAAAATGCTCGGCGAACCACTTTTTTGGTCGAGGGTAGGTCTAGGGTTGGCAATGCCCTTGGGTCAATTCCCGCCAAATGTTGCGGTGGGACTGCTGGCTAGTGTTCGGGTACTATATGCCCGTAGCTTGTACTAGTACTCGAGTAAGTTACAGCACGGTATCCGAAAGAGAGGAATGTTCTTGCCTAGCCCGTACCGAAATTGTCCTCCTCCAGGTGTCCTGAGCCACATTCATTTGGCTCTGAGGTAAAAAAAACCCGGTATGGGACAATGAACAGGAGGGTACAGCTAACAGCCCGACCAAATTTGATGTTCGCCACTAGATTCTTGATGCGTCGTTCGTAGACCCCTCTGCCCCCTATGTCCCTACTATTGTACTTGTAGCGAGGAAGAAATATCCGAAAACAAGGGCCGTGGATTTGTATGGGCGCTCTGATACTCACTGCTCTTTTGCAATATATTTTGTGAATCTCTCCTTTCGGATACTTCCTAGCTGTTGCAGGTACTCGGGTAGCTACCGTATGTCGCCGATGTTCAGCCGTGTCCTTGTAGTTTAAGGCGGGGTCTGTTTCTCTATGATCCTGTGAGCTTAGATCTCTACGCATGGGGTCGTCGTAAGGATAGATGCAGCAACTTACACAAGAAGAGTCCCTCCATTGTCCTATGAACCAACTAAATTTCAAATCTCTCCAAAATACAATTATCAGTCTTGGCCAATGGTGGTACTCCTTAGTACCGCAACACGATATTCGGATATATAAAATTATTGCCAGCTGACTCGGTGATGGGGGTAGGCAGATGCGGATGCATGCATCTGCTGAAGGCCGGTAGGGTATTAGACAGCAATATGCCTCATTGACGGCTGGACATTTAGGACTCGAATTTTCTCTGGACACCCCACCTTATTCTTCAAGGCCCAATAAGTCATTGGACAGTTATTTAAAGGGGGGCTAACCGGCCGAATAGTATACATCCCTGTGCGTTCTGGTTAATTGTTCCCTGTTGGACTAGAGTGTTTATTAGGTGTGTTCATAAGAATTAGAAAAGGCAACCCTTGTTGGTTTAAGAGAACTGTTTCTGATTTTTACTAGTTAACACACCCGAGTAACTCACCTGGAATGACGTTCACCTGCTATTCCTGGAAACTACAGTATGCAAAGCTAGGTCCACTTCCTACAATCCTTGTGCCATCTCCCGAGGCAAAAAAGCGTGTTCAGATAAGCCCCGCAAATTCTCTTGTAAGAAATTTCCCCCGCCTTAATTATCCGGCTCCCAGCCCTGATATACTGAGCACTACCCGGCGATATCGTTGAGATTCTGAGTAAGTTGATGCGCAAGGACGGCCTTGTCCCGATTTCTTCATCTAACAATGGCCTGATACTACCAGTACGACCCCAGAGCCAAAAGCCAAGAGCGCTATGGCCGCACGGCCGAACCTCTACACAGCAACCGCCATGTCTTCATCCAAACCACGATACCCCGCTCGCTGGCGATGGATGGGGCCCCAACCAGGACTGGAGCCCCGATGATCCCAGGCCGGGGGACTTCGCAGGACGAGGCAGCATGTCGAACCGGCATTGCTCAACAGGCGATTGGTGGTTCGGCTCGGCAAGCGCCCGAGCACTTATCGTCAGCAGAGCAAGTGAACTAGATGACCACCCAAGCTCAGTCAGCGCTGCCTTCGGCACCTAACCCGAACCTTACGCAATTGTGAGGGCAGAATATTATACCGGTGAAGCTTAGAGCAGCAGGCTAGATTGAAAATTACAGCTGAATACCAGTCAATGTGCACTTGCTACTGGGTGTTATATACGGTGTGAGGTTTTCAAGGAGCCCTTCGCAGACCACGGCGCTCAAAAGCAAGACTTTTGCTGCTCGATTAAGCATTCCGATAAGCTAAGGCAATGGTGGTGAAAACATATACGGTGACGGGGCTAGATTTGATACCTCTCGCCGAGGCCACGCCTAGATGACACGACACCCTTCTCAACGCTACCGCAATGGTGGTATTCAATATGCGTTCAATAGCGACAAAGGGTCAATGGCAGTATAAGGGCCATTAGTCATAACTGTAAGTCTGAACTCATCTCTCTTCAAGTTAGCAGAAAGCGAAAAGGTGGACACTAACTGACCTGAGCAGGTGTTGAAATCAATTGCGGGACCAGACTCCCACAATCAGCGAGGATACGACCCTACTGGGCCCATCCGCGGGTCAGGTATCATAGTACATATGGTCTTGGCGTCAAAAAGTCGCCGGTAGGATAGTGAGACAAGTACGACCACAAAACATTTCCTCTTGCACAAGCTGACGCATTCCTGCCTGAATTCTGGGGAAGCAGTCCCCCGCTCCGACGGGTTGCTTAAGGGCCCGCTAAACATTCTCAATTAGATCGAGGTTGGGTGATGAAGCAAGTCTCTGGTGCGGAGGAATTCCCAGCTCCTTTGGCTCAGCCGAGACACCTTTTGTTCTACTCCACAAGGCCCTATCCTTAATGCATTGACCCCCGGCGATAGACTAGTAACATCGCAGCTCTACGGTAGTGTCCATAGCGAATATGTCGACATCTTATGGCGGATTGACGGTATTAAAGGGGGATTTGAGACCTACCGTTCGTGGGAGCAAGGACTATAATTATCCAGAAGAGCGGCAATCCTTACACATTTCTTTTCCTCTATACTTTCTTAAGATCAAATAATATGTTCCTTTGCTCCCATATCCCGATAGAGAGAATTCTACACTTCAAACTCTACCATCCATCCCTTCCTTGTGACCAACCCACGCCGCCCATCCATCGGGCGGGGACTTGTGTCCAAAAGCCTTCGTTGTTGATGGAAATATATTCATGCCGCCGGATTGAAGTTGCATTTTTTTTTGGTGCGTCACCACCAAAACAAGAGCAACTTTAATCTGGAGACCCAGGTGCCAGCACTCGAGGGGACATAAGGCGTAACCCCTGTGGTTCCGACTACCGAGATATCCCTGCTGTCAATACCAGTGCTCCAGTACGGTAATCTACCCGTGAAAAGACGCATGACCCAAAAGATCAGCGTATAAGTGCAGTCTGACAGTATGACACGATCTTCGCACCATACATCTTCATTGGGTTCTCTGCTGGAAGCACAGCTGAAACTTGGCAGCTGTCGATCTTTCCGTACGGAGAAACTAAAATAAAGAATGACGAGTTTTTTGATCTCTAAGCCACCGATAACTTTGAGCGCCGGGTCACTACCGCATTTAAAGCCTTGGCCCTACTAAATTAGTGTCTAACCTGACCGTGATGAGAAGTGGTAAAAGCCTAAAGTGGCCGAGTTCTAGAGTGGCACCGATGGCAAAGCCACAGCTAACCCAATTTCCCCCAAGCCTGTTTCCCCAATCAGGGTGGAAACGGGGCGAATTTTGCCCCCGCCACAAACCCTTCCGCAAAATTCAAAGGGGGTCAGCCAAATGTGAGACCGGTATCGCAATACCGATACGACTTAATCCAAGCAATCCACGCGGCCCAAGATTTGTGTCCCCCTTATCATACTCGAGGGATTGTCGACTGCACTTGCACCTACTCTCCTACAAGGTGTTAAATGTCTAACTGGGCATCCGACCGTTTCCTCTGATTCTGGACTAGAGCATCCTTCTCTCGTTCGCTCTACAAGCACAACACAGACCGGTGTCTCCCTTTCTCACCTCCTGCTGGTGACGAGACTTACGCTCACAATGGTTCACTGCAACGCGACCCTATCCGAAACCCACTGTAGGCTTTCTTTTCTCGTGCCCCTTCCCCGAACTTCGAGTGATAGCTGATTCCACGGCTACTACCTGCAAATCTAGGGGAGACGGACAAGATTGTGGGAAACTTGACTTTACATACCTTAGGATGGATGATATGCGGTGTATGCGCCTACTTAAAACTCCTACTCACTTCAAATGCTCAGCTTCGCTCTCTGCGAACGCGTCGGCGGGAGGAATACTGACTTGAGGTTTTGTCCACAGGCTTGCGCTATCATAGCCTCAATCATCTCATTTTTCTTAATGTTCCAACATGCCACCCATTACACAAAACCAAACGAACAAAAACAGTAGGTCCACTGTTAGATATCTTACCAACACTCTGGCTAACAAAACCAGCATTATTCGTATTCTGCTCATGGTTCCCATTTATGCTATAACTTCGTGGCTTTCATATGTATGGTATTGGCATGCAATATATTGGGAAGTCGGGCGGGTGAGAATGGTTTGCGTCGCATTTTGTGGTCTGGAATCTAATTTGTCGCCAGGATTGTTATGAGGCCTTCGCAATTGCATCATTCTTTACGCTCTTGTGCGCATATATTGCGCCGGATCTCCACGGACAAAAGGACTTCTTTTCAACAATGGAAGTGAAGCCGTGGCCTTGGCCAATAACGTGGATCAATAAATGCATGAGCAAACGACAAATACGAAAACCTACGAACGGTTTGACATGGTTTAACGTTCGATTCACCCTTTGATCCACCAATGCGGTACATTCTGACAATGGCGTATGCAGCTGATATGGATGGGTGTCTTTCAATACATCTTCATTAGAGTCGCAACCACTGTGACTGCTACGGCAACACAAGCCACCGGAAACTACTGTGAAGACTCACTTCATCCGGCATTTGCGCATCTGTGGTGCATGATTTTCAATGTCATAGCTGTGACAATCGCCATGTATTGTCTCATTGCATTTTACCTTGATCTCAAGCGGGATCTCGCCCCGAATAGGCCCTTTTTCAAGCTACTTTGCATAAAGCTAGTTATTTTCTTCTCTTTCTGGCAAATGGTATAGTATCTCCTATCCCACAATCAGCACCGTCATTAACATTGGCCAAGGTAGTGTTAGATCTCCTCTCTTCGTTCAAGGTCATTAAGCCAAGTAAAGTTATGTCGCAAGGTGATATCTCCGTTGGATTCAATTCTCTACTTATTTGCTTTGAAATGATCATCTTTGCTACCCTTCATCTGTGGGCATTTGCATGGAAGGATTTCGACCGCGGCCCTGAGCTGAAGACATCTGTTTTCAGGACATTGTTACATGCGTTCAACCCATGGGATACCATTTGTGCAACGACAAGGGGACTGAAATGGATGCTTTGGGGCTGGAGGAAAAGACAGCGGGATGTGGAAAAGATTGTGAACCGAAAGAAGGAAAACCAATGGTTGACAGAGTATGCTGCACCAATGGGAATAACAGACTTGAAACCGCTGCCCGGAGGGCTACAAGTACATCACCCTACTCCCGGAGATGCAACAGAAGACGTCCAAAACCCCACGGAACGCATGTACGACGATCCGAGGATGGGGCCACCAAACACCACAGGAAACTCCGGGGAATCAAGACCCTTCTCATCACAGCTACCTCATCATCCTGAGCCAACAAGAGCTGACAGTCCCCGTGCCCCGGACACATCCCAGCCGTATCCACACAGCGCTGGTTCTCCTCTGTCCTATCCGGACGTGCAATCCTATATACCTCAAGTCAATAGTCAAACAAGCCGCCCTCGCCCACCGCCGTCCCAACCAAGCGCGGAGCCATTACTTCCCGACGACCAGACGGATCCAAGCTTCAGGTACACACCCAGCATTGCCGGATCCGGTCAGGTGTACCGGGGTGACGCAAGGCCGGGAATGCAAAGGAACGCGGACGGGCAATGGGACAGGCCATGGAGAGAAGTATGAACGGTGGCCACAAGGATAAAAAAAAGTGATTAATCTCGTTTCTTTTTGGGCCGGTGTTGGGGGTTTTCTTTTCCTCTTTTCCTCGAAGCGTCTTTTTTTTTTCATTTACCCTTGTTGGAAGATTTATATGTGCCTGCGGGTTGTAATTTTAGTCATATGATAGCTATCACCACGATACGATAATCATACAAGAATGAAGATTTAGAAATACGGTATCCGTACCCTACATATCGAGTGGTATGTTACTCTCGAACATGCAGAGGCAGGCAAATACGTCGCGGGAAGCTAGGGCATTGAGCTGGGGCCAACCCCAGAGCCAAACTATCGCCACCGTATCATAGTTCCCGAGGGTGGCTGATCGCCCATATAAGCAACCTTACCTTCTTGTGATATCACAGCTATAATATATATCCGCATGTCACTCTGCTTAACCTATCTCCGAATGAGGTTCCCGATACCAAGGTTTCGCGCAGGCAACTCTTTCCGTGACTCCAGGGCAATTCCGTGTGGGTGAGCTGCTCTCAACAGCTCTATCGCGATATCTACAGTACATGTGACCTAGGATAAGGTATTTAGGATATTAGTAGTCTAACCCACTACCGCCGCATCCATCTCAGGCGGTAAGAGAAAGAATTCCGGTCGATTGGGGCTGAGGTATCATACCAACCAGAAAGCTAAATTGGAAAAGAAACTTGCTTTCTAGCTTAACCCTTTTTATATAGTTTCCACGATGGTAGCAATGAACGCACAGAGCCGAGGAGAAGAAGGAAAGGAAAGGGATGCGCGGGCAGGATGGTGTGAGGGGGGATCGCCTGAGGAGGAAATTGGTGACACGAGTGAGTTTTCGTGAAGGTTAGTCCCTTTTTGTTGGACATTGCTGGATATCATGGGTTATTCGCCAAAGCTTCTTAGTCATTAGGTTGTCTTCGCTGTCATTGGTTACGAGCTCGCTTGTCTTCTTTGCTCTCTCTTCTCCTTTTTATTTTTATTTTTATTTTTATTTTCTCTCTCTTCCTTTCTCAAAATGTTCCTTTTCTTCAGTGAACGAGCCCAATGAAACTAGTCTTAGCACGACTCTTATTTGACCTTTTAACCGCTCTCTCGCCCTCACCTTCAGTAAAGCTCTTCCCGCACTTTCTATACCCCAATAGGCAGCCTTATAAACTCTTCATTCAGCCCACCGCTTCTAAGAGTTCGGCTAGCCGCAGATCATTTCCAACACTTTTTTTTTCCTTTCTTTTTTACGAGGGGGGATGACCTTGCGATCCCATCCAATTCCAAAAAGTGCCGAATTCCTCCAGCCTCGGTGGATCGTCTAGTTATACTCGAGTATGATACCAGACCCCGCTGAAGATCCACGGGAGGTCGTCGCCGTCGTGACCATTGAATCGGTTCCCTGCAGGTGTGACAGCCTGGGCCCTCGGGAAGCATCTAAAGTTACACCGTCGGGAATACCGAGACCAACTCACGGTGCTACCAAATTCTGGAATTGGGTTATCGCTGCCGGCGCTCCTACGGACTGAGTTTAACTTTATCGTCGGAATCGATATTATCGTAGGCCTACGGGGGGATGACGTATTTTGATAATCACTAAGTGTACGAAGTATTTTTCTATTCCCTCGAACAATAACTTGAGTCTCCTCATACAAAACCCACCGATCAGCATCTCTTCGGGTGGACCGCGACGCCCGCGCTATTGGGATTGAAAATGCTCCCATACTCTGCGCCCGCATTATTGTCAGGTCACACGGTCAGTGATATTTTCCCCTTGCTTTTCCTCTCTTTGTCGTTTCCGATGGAATAAGCTCGGCATGTGCTCGTCGGGTGTGTATACAGTACATGACGGATTCTCGGGTGCTACATTTTCATCTCTGGCTTGGATTACTGCCTCTTGCCCAATTAGGCATGTCCTTCAAGGGACCCGATTATAGCGAACGGATCGGTCGAAAATTATGAGTTGCTTGGAAAGAAGGCGAGGGGGGCGTATTCATGGATAGTCACTCGAACTGAGGATCTGCTCCTTGGAGGCCACGGAGAACGTCCACTTAGGCTTGCGACACAAGCCCCGGCCCGCGGTTCGCGAGAGACGACATACTGCGAGTTCTCGTGCGTACGTCCATGCCCCATTCGTTTGGAGAACAAACAAAATATCTTATTCCAGCTATGACGCTCGATATGATACCTCGCGGCGGCAGATTCCCGGGGAAAACTGCGGGAGTCCGTCTTACCCGCACTACGGAGGGATTGATTTTCGTCTCTTCATGCATTGTGAGCCAGGGCAGCTTCATAAATACACCATTGGGGCTGTAACAGGTGACAGAAATGCTATAAAATGTGGTACTTCAATCAGCAGTGTACATTGCTGTTTGCCTAGGCACCTCTATATTACAGAAGGACCGTTCCCAATAGGACCCTACTAAAAGTTGGCTTGAAAGAGTAACTCTTTCTCCCGGGGTTTGATCTCTTTCATGGCGTACATAGGGGACCGGCCCATCGCTTCTACCCTTCCGTGCCGTACCGGTCTTTGTTGCGCTCTCCATGGAGCTTGTTGATGTGTCTGGCCGGACACGCCTTGAGAAAAGGGAGCGTTTCCGATCGAAACTAGGTGGTTTAGGCGTGTTAGATTGGCGTAGTTGATCTAGCATCTTTCCGTTCCTTTCCGTTCCTCTCCGCATATGCAGACTTCCTTAAGCTCCACTTAGCTCACCTGGGTACTTAATCTCGGAATTACTATGAAAATTCACACCTCGGCCATCAATCTCTCTGGCGGGTGAAACATAGGGAGGAATTTGGGTGTCAAGCTGGATAGTCGGAGAAACGAGGAATCCGCTGGTATTACTCAAGAACTAGGTCTAGATAAGCCGTAATTCTACCCCCCACTTCCACAAATCATTAAAGCTAAATTCAGTTATTGTTTCCCTCCGATCCCTCGGGCTATACGTTAGTTCGCCTATAGCCTCGGGGGAAATTTTATAATATTAGCGGGTCAGGATTACCCCGCGGTTTGCCCAAGGTGGTCTTCCCGTAGAGTGGGGTTTGTGCCCGACCCGGGGGTTTTTTTTACTGCACTTTGGGCAATGAGACAGTACTATACAGGCTTTCTAATCAGAGTTTGCAGAATGGCTTGGGAGTCATTCGCCCTGGGAATCTACTATCAATACCGCGAGCACCTCTGCCACCCAGATCTCCTACTGCCGAAGCCGCACACCTATCCCCATCACGGCGCCTCAGGCGCTCCCATTGCTGACATGATAAGCGCTCTCGCCGCCCTGATACCATAGCAAACTTAGCACGTACAATATCTGGAGAACTCAGATGTATGCACGCTTTTCTGCAAAATTAAAAACGCCACGTGGGCTTAGTCTGGCCTGGCATGATACCGGTATTTTTCAAATGTCAGATATCACTAAACCTCAGCCGATTGCTTGTAACACCGATTGATTGGATATAAGACAATAGTTTCATGGGGTGGTGGAATTGATTTCGTGTCCACCACTCCACTAGTTGACCCTTGTTAGATAGCATTCCTCGATCATACCGCACCAGCAACAATCTCTTGCAGAATCAGATATTTGGTGTTCCTCCTACTCCATCCGATCCACGTGGTTTGCGGGGTTAAACTGCGGGGGGACTTCTTTCTTCCATTTACCTTCGCTCCTCGTTTTAAGGAATTTGTCCCACCCAAGTTTTACCATGGTTTGCGATGGGAAATTTCGCCCTTTCTACGGGAAGAAAACGACTGCTGGGTTGAGTCGATGCATTCCTTCGGTCACGGGTTTCTTTCTCTCTCTCTCTCTCTCAGAAAACAGCAGCTTATCTGTTGTCCGTGAGGGTTGTTGCTGCTGCGCCTCGCCTCATGCCTACTTACATTTTATGCTTCCAAGTGGGGGGTGTGATCCTGGAAAAGAAACCTGCAAGCCCACCGCAAGCCACTTATATTCGAGTGACACTCGGTGAGTAAATTTATATCCTAAGCGCGCGGACCACGTTTCCCTCGTCGGAATGGCAATATCGCACGGTGGAAGGGTAAAAAGGGTCAAAAATAATAAAGGATGAAAACAAAAAAAACACAGTAAAGTGATGCTGGCGCAAGTGTAAGTTGCTGGACACTAGGAACTGACTTCTTAGTTCGCATTTTTTTCCCTCGCTTAGCAATAGGTACGAAAAAAGTAGCGCCCGGCATAAATTTTTATGCGTGTTCGCCTTCTCTAAAAATGTCCCCTCACAGAGTCGGAGGGGAATGGTTCCGAATAGAGAGAGCTTTTCCCCAAAATTTTGTGGTTGGGGGGCCCCGTTCAGTTTGCTTGGATTCGGCAGTGGTGATGAGGGTCGATTTCAGACGCCCGGCACCGTATGGGCAAAAGGGGCGTGCGCCATCGTATGATTGGTTAAGCGGAGTCTACGGCAATGGTGAGGTTGGACAACAGGAGTCAAGGCTTTTGGGGCGAGTAGTTCATGGCAGGAATACCGTAGGGTGGTTGTCGGTATATCGGCTAACTTGGCCCTCCTTTCCCACACACTTTCCCTTCTTCTCTCTTCTCGCTGTGAATTGCCGTACCGATATATTATTTGTGCTAATACCGGTATGTATGTCGAGGTGAAGTAAGGTTAGTACCGCGCCGCACTCGCACTACCGTATCGGTGTTGTGGTGGATCCCCCCCAGAGCGGCGGGTCAATAAGCTTTAACTGGACAGGGGTGTTTCTGTTCTGTCGGGCTGATTTGGGGTAGCCTTCTTAACGCTTGCGGTTAGGGGTGTCTGGGAGGGAAGGAGTTGGTTAGAAACCGAGTCCATACGGAGAATTGAGTCGAACTTATGATGGTCCAAATACGGGGGAAGGGATGAAGGAAGGCAGGAAGGGAGGGCTAGTTATAATATCATAATTGCTTTTTTTCCCCTTTTTCTTTTTTTCTTTTCTCTTTACTTATGCATGTTTTGATAGCTATTTCTTTCTGTCTTTGTCCCGCTTGCGGCGTCCCCCCCCCCTATTCTGCTCGTATGTAAAGTACCGTTCGATAGTTCGCCCAGAGAATCCATGAAGTGGAGCCGACAGGCGGGGAGTACCGGTATGTCTGTTTGGATTTAAGGTGCTTGGGTATTTGGAGGAGAGGGCCCCTGCGCTGATACGGTTTTTTTTCTTAGCGAGAGCGAGAGAGGAGTTCTGATCTGCGAGCGCCGTTCTATGCTCGGGTGCAGTGCAAGCAGCAAGTATTAGGTGCTGCCCTCTTTCTACTATTTTGGCTTAGTAATATCTCACGCAGCAGGCAGGAAAAGTGGCGCGTCGGCATCAACTCGTATGCGTGCTCACATTTTTTTTTGTTCAAAATAGCCCACTCATCCTTCCCAGCCAGTGCAAGGAACCAGGTTGATAGAGTCAAGCTCATGGAGTTTAAAGAGAAGCCAATTAAGTGATTCCACAGAGAAATTTTCTCCCAAGACTCAGTTGGGCCCCATCGCCATTGAACGCCTTACTCGAGCGAGTCCAAAGTACTGCATGGACAAGGTATAATAACCCTTGTCCGCCGATATTGTCCACCGATTGCGATGTCGAACCACATTATTCGACACCGTACTACTTGTATCATCTAATAAAACCGTTTTACTCGCGTGGGAGAGAAGGGTAAAGAAGGGGGAGAAAAACGTGTAGAACTCGTAAATACATGTAAGACGCTATGCGCGGGGTGCTCTTAATATGCTGTATTGTATGCGCGTACAGTACGTTACAACCTTCACTACTGGAGATACTCACCGCTTTGCTTGGGTTCTTCACCACCCTGTGGGGTATCATAGCCTCGGGAGCTCCAATTAACCCTTAAAATACAGCACAACAAAAGCAAAAGTTGGGGGGGTTTCGTGGGTGTGCCCCTGGTTGGTTGGGGGGCCTCCGTATCCTTTTCTTTGCTTTTTTCTTCACTTTTCTTTATTTTTTTTTCCTTTCTGGCAACGTGGAGCGGGATCTAACGTGGATGTTGAAATTTGTTCTGGGGCTGGCTGGGGGTGGAACAGAAGCACTGAGTGCTTCGACTGGACAGAACTGAGACTCGAGCACCACACCACCGCTTCCTTTTACCCTGCACTGGTTGTTCAAGGGGGGAACTTGGAAATTGGGTAAACGGTTTTGCATCGTACTTGTACCCTGCGGTTCGAGAATGTTTATATCCCCCCCCCCCCCTAAAAACATGGGGCATCCCCCCCCTAGTGGGGAAGGGGAGAGGCGAAAAAAGAAAAGAAAGAAAGAAAAAAAAGAGGAAAGGGAATACAATACTTTGGGGAACAGTGCTTTTTTCTCTGTGTGGCTCAATTGGGTGCTGAGGTATGATTCGTTTCACGGGCTCGGGGGCTACTTGGACAAAAGTGCAGGTCTATCCTTACTGTGCGAACGACGCTTATGGTAGACTTACCCTACTCGAGCACAGCACAGCACAGCCCAGCACTGTGGCCTTGGTCGGTAATGTGTAATGGCTGACTGAATGATGGCTTGCAGCTGCGATGGTTAGGGCGACGGTATCATATGCGCTGGTGAGTGAGCGAGTGAGTGACTGAGGTTTGGGGGGGAAGAAGATACGAGTGCTGTACCGGCATCCCGTCGGCGCGAGGCAACACAGCAGCCAACATGCCGTGTGCGGTGCTGGATCACTCTGCGCACCGGGCATCACTTTGACTGCCTATTCTATTTCTACGGAAATACTAATGGCGGTTAATAAAATGAACGGAAGGGTTTAGGTCTGCCGCGCCTGGTCCCAGAGCTGCCATTGTTCTGCGCGGCCTTGGGCCCTTCCTCCCTCCCCCTTCCTCGGTCATTAGTACTGCACCTACCCACCACATTTTCCCTCCTCCCCTCTCCCACCCTCCCTTCTCCTCCCCCCTCTGCATATTTCCTCGGGCAAGGCTTTTCCTTTTCTTCTTTCCCGCATTATCTTCCTCCACCGTCTTAAACTCGCTTGGTCGAGGTTTGTTCCCTTGTGATTTATTTTTACTTCTACGAACGTATGCCTCCCCTCCTACCCTATAAAGTGCTTCTATAATTCTGACAAGTTTCCCACTCTGAAGTTTATTTCCTTCCTGCCCTTCCACCCATTCTAAAAAGGACATCCTGTGGATTCAATTTACTTTTTCTTACCATCTCCATTACTCACAATGTTGTTGAATCTCCTCATTCAGGCTGTATACAGCCTCCTACAACACAAACTCTACCTTTTCTTTGGTATTCTTATCCTGACACTTGCTCACTGGACACGCGCCTACCTGAAAAGTCCCTTCCGCGCACAAAATATCCCCGGTCCATTCCTAGGCAAGTTCACGTATGCCTATCGTTGGTACTATGTCATGCGTCACACCTGGCACAGGGACTTGATGGACCTGCACAAGAAATATGGCCCAGTCATCTGGATTGCGCCGAATGATATCTCGGTCTCGGATCCTCATCTCAGGAATATTATCTATGGCTTTCAAAATCATAAGAAGGAGTTTACCTTCTTCGGGAAGTCGCAATCGTATGAGACGGGGTCTATCAATCAGGATTTCAGCTTCATTTTCGAGCAAGATCCCGAGAAGGCTCGCCTGGGAAAGTACCATATGTCGCATTTTTACTCGGAACAGGGATTGTTGGGTCTTGAGGAGAATTTTGATAAGGTTCTCTTCCCTCCGACTGCTCTTTTCATTGGTTTGGAACTTTTATACTGATTTTTGTGGAAAGGCCGTGGATGAGCTGATCGAAGGTCTCGACAAACACCATGCAAAGACCGGAACTCTTTGCAAGGTGGTTGACTGGGCAGAGTTCTTCGCCTTGGACTTGTGTGCACAAATTACGGCAGACCAGTCTGCGGGGTTTTGCCTTGCCGGCACAGATGTTAACAACACTGCTTATGGAACAAGAGTTATTATCAAGACCGTTGGTATTCTTATGACGTTGCCATGGGTATTGTCGGTTACCACCCGTGCTATCCGTCAGAGCCTTTTGATCAAGTATTTGATTAACCTCTATCGCAATGTGTTGCTCTTGCCGACATTTACCTTTGGTACTGGGACTGTGAGTGATCTTCATAATATTGGGCTCAAGGATGATGGCTAACGGTTAGTGAATAGGCTGATCTTGTATCCCTCAAAGAGAGGAACCCCAATCACTTATTGGCAAAGTTTCATAATGCGCAGAGTAAGATGAGGGAGCATTATCCCCATGGCAACCAAGCGGAAGGCACAACCATTCAACTCTTCAACTTGATGTAAGTGATCCACTCCCCTTAAACCTATTTTTCACGAGACCAACAGTCGTCCTCCAGTGCTGGCGCATTCGCCGTAGTCCCGCATACCCAGGTAAAACTAATCCAGGAACTCACCCGTCACCCGGACGTCCTGCAAAAAGTTATTGAGGAGCTTGCGACAACAAACAACACTTTTCACATCAAAGACTTCCTCCGCTACAACAACGGCCAAAACAAGTACCCAATCTTCGAATCCGCTGTACGCGAAGCACTCCGTCTCCAACCCGCCGTCTCCTTCGCCCTGTCCCGCAAGGTTCCCCCGGCCGGTTGCCAACTCCACCAGTACCACATCCCGCCAGGCTACACCGTCGCCATGGCCGCTTATCAGGTCAACTACGACGAGGGCTATTTCGGCCCGGACGTGGCGCAGTTCCGCCCAGAGCGCTGGCTGGAAGACCATCCGACCGAGATGCTCGATGGTGAAAAGCGTAGTATGAAGAACTACATCGAGGCCGGTTGGCTCAGCTTTGGCGCTGGCGGCAGGGTGTGCATTGGGAGACATCTCGCCATGTTCATGCTGATGAAGTTCACTGCTGCTGTGGTTCGCGAGTTTGATATTCGCGTTGTTAAGGAGCCGGAGGAACATTTCACATTTGTGACCGAGATGCTGGGGATGGAGGTTTTGCTTAGGAGGAAGTGCGGTGTTTGAATGGTGGGCGTGATAGGTAAATAGGGGTGCGCTGGTGGATGATGGATACCTGGGATAAAAATGAGGGTGACGGTTGATGGCTGATGCGTGTTTTCCTTTCTCTTTCTTATGGGATTTCGGGACTCCTTCCCTTTTTTAACTTTATCTTTATTAGAGGGTGGGTAGTATGTTCATTCGTTGCGCTAGGCACCGGGAGTTTTCTTTCTTTCCTTATTCTCTATCTACCCAACTGTGTCTTCCTCGTGAACAGTGCCGACAGAGCAGGATGGGGCTTGTACATTCTCTTCCTTTCTTTTGAACATATTATTTTCCCTTCCTCACTGCCGTATCTTTCCCCACCACTGTGATAACTCCGAGTCCCGGGTTAGTCAATTTAGCACTGGGTATGGTGCGGGGGATCCCCAGCGTGTGCTGTACCAAGCCCGTTGCATTGTGGAACGGCTATTTTACAAGGTACTGTACGGAACTATAGGCCGGAACGATAACTTTCCAAGCTCCTGAGTTCAATTTATGTCTGGTCAAGGGGTTTTATTACTTTTATTCGTGTTTAGGAAATCTCACAACACAATTTTCTGATGTACTCGGGCACAAATTAAATAGTTATTACAGTACTCGAAATGCTAGTGACAACGGCCGCCCCTCGCTAACAATCGTCTTCATCAATCAACAAGTGAAAATTAGCACAACCTAGTGCTATGATCGGAAGAAAATAATAAATATTTATTCTATTATACAAGATAGATAGATAACCTTATAGCAAAAAACAACTGTGGGGGGGGAAATGCTGGAAACTTTTTGTCGTAGCTGGTGTGTGGTAGGATATCATAGTTAAGCTGGTTGATGAGGAGTGACGCTAGTCTTCAAGCCCTCGTGTTCGAGTATCATACTGTATTTAATTTACGTCCCAAGTTATGGTATCATACAAGTACATTATCTTGGTAAAAAATAAAATAAAAATTTGTCGTGATGCGCTGTCACTAATTATTTTTTCATTTATCAAACTTGCAGCAAATGCAAGAAGTAGAAGAAGCAGAGCAGAATTGAGGGCTTTGATCTTAATAGTATCATAAAGGATAATTTTCCCCCATGCTTGCTTACCCTTTTTACCCTTATACTAACTAGTATTAGTACTGGTATTAGTATAATGTTATTGTGGGTGCATCCCACGATGCAGCGGGCTTGGCACACGTTGCGGGCGCCTTGCGCTATGATATAAAGTAGTTAGATGGGGACCCACTCGGCTGCGCGTATCATACTAGGGAACCGAGCGGGTCCGGCGAGCGAATGGGGTTTCGTCGTTGCTGGGTATGATATGATAGAAGTATTATATCGCGCGGCAGGAAACCCGAATAAGTGAAACCTTCCAGTAGGCAGTTAACTTAGGGCGTCTGGAATTCCCTGTCTTGGATTTCGGGAGTGATGGATGATCGCTTCGGCGTTAACTTGTTTGTAAGACAAGAATTTAAAAAAAAGTGCTGGATGGTACATACTGGTACGGGTAAGGCAAGTCCAACTTCTGACTGTTACAGGATACGGTGGTGGACTGGGGTTCGGTTGTTGGAGTTTTTGGGGTACCGTAGACTAGGTATGTGGCCTTGGTATTGGCAACCACTAAAAGGCGAGTGATAGTTAATGACTGGATGGACTTGGAATCAGGGCTTTTCTTGTGTGTTGTGAGAAGCAAGGGGGAGGGCTTTTGTCTTGAGCTGTAGGGCGAACGGTCCGGGTAGAAGAGCGGGGTGCGTAGACATATTATCATAGTACAGTACTTGCAATGTCGAAGCCTTTTTTTTTAAAAAAAACTACTCCCAGTGCATAAGTTACCCCCTAAGTTAAACCCAAGAGAGAACCCCCCCCCGCTTCGACATCGTGAGTAGAGTGGGGTGTCGGTATGTAGGTCGCCTAGGTGGGTATATTGGAATACTGTTGGTAGTCCTACCATATCCTTTGGATTGTACTGGCAGGGGCAGGTTTGGATTGTCGTAGTGGTGGTCAGTCATGTTTGTATAGTAGATTACGTCTTCTGTTTATGGGTCTATAGTAGGTTAGGCCGTTAAGCGCGAGTGTGGTATACTCCTGCAGGGACCTGGTTTGTGGTTGAGAGTGGGGTAAATGTGGCTGATGCAAGAGATGGAGGGGCAGGGAGGGAGGTATAATACAGAGGTTGAGGAGAGGAGAGGAGAGAATCGAATTTCCATATCCTGCATGAGGGCTAGGTGAATAGCCGGTAGCTACCAGGGGGGAAGGATCTCCACCATGTGGGGATACGTCCAGGAACCTGTGATGGGAGGCTGACCGGCGAGTCGGTGACGCATGGAAGACTACTGTACCATGCTGGCACTGGCGGACGACCGTTTATTATTATTATTATTATTATTATTATTGTTTTAGCGAGTGGGCGCTTCATGCTGACGGATGTCTGTCTGTCTGTCTGTCTGTCTGCCCCGAATGGTTATGACCGTCATAGGAATTCCGACTTCATCTCTGCTCTGATAAAAAAGCAATAGTTCGAGCATGGCACTGTACCGCAGCAGCGGTAACGTTTTACAAAATTTTTAGTGGTCACATTCGTCACGTTGTGATTACGATGAGATGGCACTTGCTTGTTTGCCCCCCCTCCCCCTCGCATGGCACGCCGAGAACAGTCTTGGCTGATTGATCAAGTTATCTTTAATTAGCGATGAAGAAACGGTCGTCGTCGTACTCGAGATTAAGTGGTACCGTACCGTATTTCCGAGTCTTGTGGTGGTTGATCGGTGGGTCGTTCGGTAACCATGGAATCTGTTGTATAATAGTAATAATCCGTTGGTTGAGCCATGTCGTTGGACTTTCCTCCTCCGGTAAGGTCTAGTTGCCTTTTTGCTTTTGTACTCTTACAGCGAGTTACTGTATGTCTCAGAGGTGAAGGGGCTGAGCAAACTATTTCCTTTTTTCGCAATGATTTTCGCCCCCTTTTTTCCAAAGTAGGGAATTCTGGACTACATTGCATGATCCTCGATTGTTGTGATGGAGTTTTTTACGGCGTTTTTCTGGATGGGGCTGCGCCCGGAAGGGGGCGTTGAATACAAGTGGGATGTGGAGGAGGAGGAGGAGATTATGGATTACTCTTGGGAAGGGGCTAGTAGATCTGAACCACACCCCCCCCCCTGGCGTTATTGACATAACGTGTTGGACCGGGAAGGCTGGGTTCGGATGGGGCCGAGGGGAGTTAGTTGGAACAGCACGAAAAAAAAGGAAAGAGGTGGGGATCTGGAGATCACGAGGGGTGTTTGAGGTTCTGGAAGGGGGGAAGATAGGAGAATAGGAGAATAGGAGATGTTCCGAGTGGTGGTGGTGGTGGTGGTGGTGGTGGAGCATGACATATTGTTAGGCTTGGACTTTTTTCTTTTTCTTTTTTCCTTTTTGTTCTGGATTTGGAGGTTTGGGTTTGTCGGGAGCGCCGTACTGTGGTCAAGTTTTGGGCGAGAGTGGTCGACTTTTGAGTTCTGATTCACTTCGCCTTGTGATGTACAGCCTGCAGGAAACAGAAAAGAGATCGGAAGATGTGGAAATGAATGATCCGAAGCACGGTTGCTCAACTGGCTCGAGCACAAGTGGGCCTTCCAATCGGAAAACCTGGAAGCCCCTTCAACGTTTTCCGATTACTTTTTTTTTTTACAGCAGGCTGTTGTGATACGTTTGTCTAGGTTGGGTATTCGTATTAGAGAGCTAGGATAGGAGTGTTGGTGGAGTGGTCCTCTGTTTTTAAAGCTGGGGGTATGATGTCAGATTTTAGATGCGCACTTGTAATTTGCGAAGCATCAAGGTTCTCCTTTTTTTTTTTTGTTTACAACTAAACTTCTGGGTTCGGGTTACTATACTAGTACAGTAAAAGCTGTAATAATTGAATAATGTGCTGTGTCGTTGGACTTGCTTCCTCTGGTAATATCGGGCGGTTTTTTTTTCCCTTTGGTATGTCTCTCAGAGGGGCTGAGAAGCTCCTTTTTTGTAGTTTTTTTATACCCCTTTTCTAGAGTGGGGAGTTCTGAACAACATAACATGTTGATCGAATATTAGAGCTTTTGTAGTAGCGTTTGTATATTCTGATGTGGGTCTTGGTCGCTTGGATTGAAGGGCGGGGGTGGGGTTAGTGCAGTTCTAAGCTTCGATGTTCTTATTTTGTGTACTGCGCGAAATGGAGGTGGCGGTAGGCGTCTTTAGCTTTAGGGATCTGTAACTCAGCGATGGAGGGTTATTAGTTAAGATGAAGAGTATAGGAATAGAGAACTAATTTTTGATCATGAGAATGGTACCCCTCCTCCATGAACGCTACGGTCATAGTACTAGGGGAACGGAAATAAATGTAATGTAGAGTAGAAACTAGCATTGGGAATGCCATCCGTTGGCCTTATTGGCTACTTCCATACAATCTGCCATGAACGCCAGAGAATTTAGATCCTTTGAATTCAGAAGTGTTAAGAATAAGGAATGGCCTCTTCTATTACTTGTTTTTACCTTATGAACAAACCTCTTGATGAGATTTAGGTCGGGATAATGCTCGTGAAGCACATCCTTCATTAGAGACTAAAAGTATCAGTGAGAAATTTGGTGGATGGGCAGTAACTTCCATGGGGGAAATTCTCTTTCCTCAAAGCCGTCTCCCGAATAGCAGGCAAATCTTAGTATTTCCAATAGTAAAGAAGTCTTCAAGTTCCTCTCCAAGATCGGCGCTCATATCTTTCTATATACATGGAGAGTTATATTAATCATAGAATTAATGTTACTAATTCACTTTTCAGCCACTGGCCACTCGACTCCCAGTAGTGTCTCAGGAAAACCACAAGAGAAGTCGAGCGTATTGGGGCGCCAAGGTGGGTGTGAGGCACTGGACTGGGGGAAATCATGCTTCTGAAAATATGAGTGTTCAGCATGGTATAAACTTTACAAACGCTAGAAAATAAATGCAGTCGTGATATCGATTTATCGAATGACTCTGATTCTACTACCCATATATCTGCAATTCCATGGGCAGTTCCATATCACACTCACAATTTATACCTGTCCTATGTTTTTGTTTTTTGAAAATGTGGCTTAATATAAAAAAAATATGGAGGAAAAGTGGCATATATTTTTGGGCATGCCTAACAGCCCCTTACTACCAAAGTTCTGTAGTAAGAAATTTATGCCGGAAAAATCACTTTTTATGGCATAAAAGTGGCATGGCGAGTGTGCCTATGCTATATTAAATTTCTTAGGCGAGCAGGAACTAAAGGGTATGGACAACTTGGCAGGCTCGGCTTTAGGCTCATACATTTGGGGGACAGTAGTATGAAGGCATGATCTCCGCCAAACTATATCCAAAGTGGGAACCGATCATCGCGATACCTTAGTTAATAGCTAGTTTTTGCCTCGCCTTTGACTAGTGTCAGAAGTACTCGCGCTTTACATATACTTTCTCTATAGATCTAGACCCTCACTTCTATCTATGCTTCAGAGGGGAAGGAAAAAGTAAACGAATAATAAATGTGAAAAAAGGATTTACAATCAGAAGGCCAAAGGAAAATCAGGTACGGTGATGATGGAAATCTCAAGCCGGACCTACTTATCTCAATACGGTGGAAATAGCACCCCACCAACGCCAAACTCTAGATTATACTACAAATCACAGGTTCTCACTCGGCTACATCAGAAAGTTGCAATAGAGATTTGGCAGGGTTTGTGATAGATATGTGGATTCCCGTCGCACGTGATACTCTCTCCACCAGGGGAGGATATAAAAGCCGGGCCTCAATGGTTAGTTTGGGGGGAAAGGCGGTAACCATGACGGGGCGAGGTCGTAGGTTGCGGGGGTGGGAATAAGAGGTTGGATGGTGATGATAACAGCAGATATTATTGTGGGACTATATCAGAGGTGGTGTTTCGCCGACCATAGTTGGTTGTTGGGGTTGATGTCGTCCTGTCTGATAGTGTTTTCACCACTCCGTAGCTTCTATTCCGAGCAGCTCAGCAAAGTAGTGTTAGGCCGGAATTGTCTGGTCGGGGTCGATGTCGCCCCTTTGGAGTGACATTTCTACCGCTCCCTTGTGCCCATTGTGAGGAGCCCACTAGAGTAGTGTTTAGCCGTCGTTTTCTGGTTTGTCGAGGTTGGCGTCGTCTTGTCTAAGTAGTATATTCACCACTCCCTTGTGCTCATTCTGGGCAGCACAACAAGGAGGACCTTAGAGGATCAAAGAAAGACAGAAAGGGCTGACAAGGGGCGATATTAGCTCATTGGTGATAGACAGGTGAGTCGAGAGTCTTCACTCGGTACCCTGATGCGCATTCGTCCAGAGCGTCGATGCATATGAACTTCGGCTTTTTGGAGGGGTAGTCTGCAGCGTCTTCACAATATGGGGGAGCTGTAGCACCCGACCACCAATGTCATTTTTTTGGGCTTGATATGCTCTTGATATGTCATCCGGGGCCTCTTCTAGTCCACAAACAAGTTGTTTCAGCAGGGAACCCAGCATGCTCCTGGGGGACTGCTCCTTTTGAACGGCGTAGTCAAAAAAAGAGCATGCTATAAGTTTTTCCAACCCCCGGGCTTCCATAGGAAAATAAAACTGCCTTATTAGATTCTCTTCCCTCACCACCGGTGTGCCAACTCCTAGGCTCCTCGATTTGTAAGAACCATTCTCCTACATTTTCGACGTGGCTGCCTTGAATATCTTGGTACCGTAGCCTAGGATCTAGTGGGAATACCCATGTTAAGAGACTGGATCGGTCGTCAGCAATTGTGGGGTTATTCGACACTTTAGCCATCGTCACGGTGCTCAAGTTTATGCTATTGTTAAAATATTGAGACATTTTCTGTCTGCTGCTTAAGATATTGTAGGTGATGGACGATGGAGCTAGTCGACTCTAGAATTCCTGGGGGCTGGAGAAAGCGGTGCTGTTTGTGGAACCTCATGGATACCTTAGGACCGTCCAGTTGATCCTCCCCGAGTTAGTACCAGCAACACGCTGCTTATGCCTACCACAACGGTAACTTAGCTGGAAATGCGACACCTTTTTAAGTGCTCTCCTGGAGCACTGCACAAATCTTGCGCTCCAATGAACCAAGGAGTGCCTGCCGTGGTTGTGTATTTTGACTAGTGGGAACTAGGTTGATATAGCCAGTATCATATATTTTGATTAACTACCATGGTATGGGTTGTCCTGGTATATATATACAAGCACATCGAGCTTTGTGGATGAACCAGTTGGAGAACTCATGTATGGCCTAACTTAAAGGGTCATAGCATACATGGTTCTTCGTGGTGTCGATAGGCAGGGAAGCTCTCCTCGCAGCCTCGTACTAGGTTCTGTGAAGATGGGACCGTGCTGCTTGATGTCCATCCCGACCGCCAAGTGCAGTGCAGTGCTCACTAGTACTACCTCGCTTTACTAAGGGAAGAGGTTATGTATACACGGCAATAAATAGGGAGAGGGGCAACAGCTGCCTTCCCAAGGTAAAAGAAGCAATTATTTTTATTTTTTATTCTTACTTTTATAATAATAATAATAATAAATTAAATGATAATAATAATATATTTTTATTTTTATTTATTTTATTTCCTTTTATATTTTTTCATATTTCTTTCTTTGCCAATCCCCCGTCCCATTCGCTTCTGCTACCCGCCGATCGCCAACCTTTAAGGTCTAGAGTCGGATTCTACCTCCTCGTAGCAGGATTGATAAACCCCACAGCCCTATTGATTAGGGCTAAGTTCTTCAATCTCCCAGTTCCCATAGGGCAGGATTTTTTAAGTCTCCTGCCCTACATGACGGATCGCTCAATAATAACTGATTGTCAGCATGGATTGAACTCCTGGGCTCCCGCTAATGCGACAGGAGTGTTAACCACTGCGCCAGCTAGGTATTTCATGAAAGGTAAACTTGGGAACTAATATTTATCCTACTGGAAGCCTGATTTTGGGATTTTGATAGGTGGGTAGTGTGTCTCTTCCCGAGTTGCTGGTAGATTTCAATGGAAGTGTTTCTTACTCCTTAGGTGTTTAATGAGAGATTCTCAGTGGTTTAAAACAGAATCAGTGCTTTGTGCGCTTGTTACTCTTGTGCGGTAGATGTCCATCCCGACTGCCAAGTGCAGTGCTCATAGAATAGAGTAGTGGATGCCATGGTGGGTTGCTATTTACCATAATTTATCCCATCTTTCCAACCATTGAGGAGCAGGTTCGTTAAAACCAGATACAGCATGGCGGCTAACCTAGGTGGTAATCCGAAGGGTGGGTATGGTAATGAATAGTCTTCTATCAGGGGTTGATTCAGGATTCAAGGCTTACCACTAGCCGAGACCACGGTGTAAATCTCCGGCCCGCCACTCTAAAAGAAATTACCATATGGACGCACTCTTTCTCCGCTATGCCCCGAAGCATAAGAAAAACTAGTATGGCCAGGACAGTTTGTGCTGAGAAAAAAGCTTAACTCTGCTTCGGTGCGTCGGGGAAAACTACTGCAAGTTACAGGCATATAAAACTCGAACACTTGACTCTGAATTTTGTATGGGCGGTCGGATACGCCTAGGTAATTTACCATACAAAAGTTCTATCCCTGTCCTTTCCTATACCAAAGGATAGTCACATCGGGGATACTAGCCATGGAATTCGGGGAACATTTGTCCTCTGACGCGGAAAGCGAGTGTTTCGGAGGCAGAGCACAGACATGCACCGCCCCCCCCGTTCCTAGTGTATATCACGAGCCGGACCATTGGCTCGAGCCGCCTCGGCTGATGAGCAAAGAGACTCGAGCCGCTCGAGCCTGAATTTGTTAATCGATACAAGATATCACCCGCTCAAAGGCAGAACAGCTGGAAGTCGGAAGGATTCTCATGGATCGAGATTCCATTGGGATTGAAATCCATGATCTCAAGAGGTCCGAAGCTTGGTTGGGACTAATCTGACTCGGGTCGGCACAATTCATTTGTTGGAAATACCTGTCTTTTGAATCAACAATCGTGCAAGCCATAGAGTTCGAAAAAACATTTGCTTTGCACCCTACAATACTAAACTACGCGCTGACATTTAGGCCTCGAATGATGTGTGCAAATGGACCATCAGGAAACCCTTTCAAATATTAAGTTCATACCGTTTCTTCTTTCCGGGCCTCAACTAGGATTCATATTGCGATACCTGTCACCTCCCGCTTTCACCAGCCCCTCACCTTACCTGCCCCCTTTCAGTCCAGTTCCCTTCCGCCCTACCCGTTGCCAGATTTGAGATAAAAAACTTTTTAGAGGATCAAATATCACAAAAGCTCGAGCCTGGCCCTCGAGCTTCTCCGCTCGTGGCAAACACTACGCGTTCCTCGCTCTACCGATATCATGAGAGAGGACTATGATTGGATACCGATGTCCCTTTTTACCAAAGATAAAGTATTAGGGGCCTGAAATGTCTATTTTCTGAAGAAGCAGCTAAAAGATTAAGAAGAAAGAGTATATCGGCCAGTTCCTATGGTCTAATGGCTTAGGAGACTGGTCGGCTAATTTGAAACAGGGACCATCATGAGTTCGAATCCGGGGGGTAGTGGAGTAGTCGAGCATTAAAAAAAAGTGCTCGGCGAACCACTTTTTTGGTGGGGGGTAGGTGGGTTGGTAATGCCCTTGGGTCAATTCCCGCCAAATGTTGCGGTGGGACTGCTGGCTAGTGTTCGGGCACTATATGCCCGTAACTTGTACATTTGAGTGCTATTGCCACCAAGCAGGTAACTCAGTTACCATAGCTTTTCCCTGGGACGTTTTGAACCCCGTCACAGGTCGTCACTCGTCTAGGTATCCCCGACTACCTACTGTTCAAGTGGTCGCCTGAAACTTTTCGTCCTTCGTCCTGGAGGTGCTGTACATAAGCCTACCATTGGGATTAGTATATAGGAGTGCGAACGCCAACGGCTCGTGTTAGGTCCCTTCCCACCCGTTGGTTGGTTGATCCCGGGGTTTATGTATGATGATGGGACCTTTGCGTCTTGGGTTGGGGTTTTGGAGGAGGGGGAGACGTTGAACGGATCAACGTTCCTTAATAACTGGAGTAGTGGTACTGTACCTTGTGCTAAAAAGTTGGAGTCGCCTCTCCTAACAAGATCTACTAGTACTTTCTTGTTAATTTGTTTTGACAGTAGGTTTTTTTTCTGTGTTTTTTTCCCGCCTATTTTCCTGGGGGAAAATTTGGGCTATCATATCTAGCACATTTTTCAGGTTCTTATGGTATATAAGTGACTGTATTATATTATTATCATACGATGCTGTGGAGTCTGGCCCTTAATGGACTTACCCCGCCTGGAGTAATCTCAGCCATTTCCAAGAATGTTTAGTGGCAGGGTATGATAGCGGGGAGAACATCTAGATTTTAAGAACTTATTGAAGAGAAGAGATGTTTAGCCTACTACTGATCCTAGGGAAAAGGTCGATCGTGGGCGAGTTCGTTGGAAGTAGGGGTTCGCGGTGTTGTCTCGAAAGCCATGAACAGGGTTGGGGGAGTTTCATGGTCTAGGATCACTAGCCGAAGGAGGGGTTATCTACGGGTGGTAGAAACCTCTAAATTTGTCCGACACTCTTCCTCCGACACTCTTCCTTATTGGAATGATGGAGCATTATAGAACTATCGTAGAATAGCCTTCCTCAATACCCGGGGTTTCGAGGGTCGGTGTTGCTCCAGCAAGTGTTTCACAAGGGCTTCCTGTTCTTCCTTGTGTTTCGCTAGTGTTTCTAGGATCACTGTGCTACGAGTACTGGATGTGGGGTCCCCCACCGAAGGGAGACGATAGCTTGTGCGCGTGGGATAGCCTGCCTCATCAGGTGACCACATCGTCGCCGCCCCGTAATGATTAAGGGGCTGTTTGGCACAGTGATGTTTGAGTGGGGTCACTGGGGTGCGCTCTCAAACACAGGTAAATTGTGGAGAATGAAAAAGTTACTAATCAGTGTGAGGGGCTAAATCTACCTTGGTGGGTAGAGGGCAGTGACACTAAGCGAAAGTAATAATAATATTAATTGTGCAGAGCTAGAGTTAAAAATACAGGTTTTTATTAGGATTTGACGAGGGCGAGAAGCAATTAACCCGAACAGACAGGGATAAATTTGACTGGCTAACCTTAAATAACTATTCAATAACTTCTTGCCGGACCCAAAGACCTACCAAAAGCTTGTTTTTTTTCCGGGAACCACTGTTTGGGAGCTGCGTGCAGCCGGATGCCTTGGATGGGTCTCCAACTCAAACTTCCCAGCTCCGGGCAGCCCCTGCATTTGCGGTGCAGCAGTGATAACATTGTTATGAAGGGCGCGCAAGGAAATTGCAGCCACGTTCGGGTTCTGAGTCGCTGATCGGTCTATCGGACGCTAGATAGTTACCGGCCGGGTTACATGTAGGATACCGAACAAGTGGGTTCGTTTCATTGTGACGGGACGAAGCTAAGTTAAGGGAAGTATAATATTAAGTAAGTTGGCCAATTGCCAACTGTGTGGTCAGACGAGTGATGTTATATGATTGCCTGGATGGGGAGTCACGCTGAAGTAGGTGGTTTTCTTATATGGTAGGCGAGAGGGTTCTGTGTTAGTTAATATAGCGAATTCTTCGAGTGGAAGAGAGGGGATTTATCCCAGGTGGGTGGGGGATAAGCATAGTGTCGGCATGCAAGATCGTTAGGTGGGTGGGAATATACTGTATGGGCTTAGGCCTTGAGGTCTGAATAGTTCAAGTGCCGCGGCAACGGGCGGGTTTACAGATTTTTGGCCACTCGTAGTGCTTATGCCCGGATTGCCATGACTCTTGCTCATTTGACCATGCGTGACGCGACAAGAACAGCCTTAGTTGATCACTTATCTTAGTGTATCAAAAACTCCAGAATAAGCAAGTGCTCAGAGGCTTTTGGAAAATGCTGGGCCTTGGGAGATTTATTGAGCGAATTGTGGGAAAGTCGCTCTATTGCGGGGTTTTCGGTGCCGGGTAGATAATCGAGATTGACTTTGGAATGGGTTAACCTAGCCCCCCGGCGTTGTCCACATAGTTTGCATCGCCCACCTGTTCCACTTCTTTTTAAGAAAAAGGATTCCGTTTACCTGCCGGGTGTGCACCGACGCGTGCCATGCTCTCAGAGTGAGAGCCAAAAAAAGAAGAGATGGGGAGGTAGAAACCCTCTGCCAATTTTCTGGGAGTCAGTTGATATCGGGCTTTTCAATTAGTCTTGGAAAGTTGGGGTGGGTAAAGTATATGCTGGAGAAACTTGCTAGCACTTGGGGATGCTGGTAGGGATATGGAGAATTTGAGTCAAGCACTAGTGATCAAGAGAAGTAGGGATTATGGCAATAATTGTTGAGCTCTGTTCAGCGAAGAAACCCTCAAATCGTATTAGGGGGCCGTGGTGGGTGAGGGCGGACTGGAGAAAATGTATGATAATAATATGATAATAATAAATAACATGCCAGCATACGCTGAGCACCACCCCCAAAACCTCAGGCCACGGGGTGATCCGCCATCTGGGACTGTGCATGGAGGGCTTGACTGCATAGCTGGGTTTTCAGGGCTGCACGGTGGGTAGAATGGAAGCTAATTTTGGAGTTAAACACCTTACTGTATTAGATTTCCTTGATGGAGCAAATGGAAAGTATTGGTAGCCTCCCAAACTCACCTTTGAGGCCACACCAAGAAGCACAGTGGCATGGGAGCGTGGCATTCATTAGACTGCGTCCGTAGTGGGAACCAACTGTTATTGTTATACATTAGTTAAGAGCAGGCTATTACGTTGTTCTTTGCGAGTGGGAGAAATACGTGCACTTCATAAGTACATTTTTTCCCTCTATGTCTAAATAGGTCTCAGGTCTGTGCGTTTGGGAGAAGGGGAAAAAACAAATAAACAGTAAATATACAAAGGATTTATAAATTTAGGCAGAATATCAAAGTAAAAGAAGATACGACGATGGAAATCTCGAGCCAGGCCGGCTTACCCCAATGCAATGGAAATAGCCCCACACTACCACACTAACACCAAACTCTAGATCATAAACAAAAACTCACGAGTCTCTACTCGACTACCCGAGGGTATCGGGGTAGAGGTTTGGGTGGGAAGGAATAGGCATGCGCATTCTTGTCGTATGTGATTTTACTTCGACCAGAGGAAATTTAAGCAGATTTTTTATGTTAGGCTTAGGCCCTGTTTGGCAGGCCAACTTTTGTAAGGTAAGCCGTGTTTGGCAGCACATTGTTTGAGAGGTAGAGTTTGGGAACCTTATGAACTTTGGTTTGGAAGCAGCGTAGTTTAGGGTTTAAGAGAGTTTTGAAAACAGGCTGGTGACTGGTAAATATGGGGGTTTGCCCGAATAAACTCGATTTACTACTCTAATAATGTTATTTTCTCCACTCCTGTTCAGGGTTGAGCCCGAGTAGCCACACATGTATAGCGTCTACCTTATAAAAGTTCCTTCTCTTGTTTGGCAAACTATACCTTACAAACTGCGGCTTGGCACACCTTACAAAATGAAGTTTGGGAAACCTTACAAACCGCAAGCTGCAAGGTGTTACCTTACAAAAGTTGGCCTGCCAAACAGGGCCTTAGTCTAGCAGGAAAGGAAAGGTGTTAATAGTAACGGGATCGTAGGCGGCGGGGGGTGGTAATGATAGCAACAAACGCGCTTATAGGGTTGTGGTCGGAATGGGGCACGGGCATTTCTTATTCGGGGGCGGTATGGTTGGCCACACCTCTCTGGCACGCGGTTGCGGGGAGAGCAGTAGACCCTTGGAGGCGTAGTAGCTCCACCACTCTTGCATGGCGGTTTTTAGTAGCCCACCAAAATGGTGTTCTGCCGGCGGTATCTGGTCTATGGGGGTTGACGTCGCCCCGGCTGAGTAGTATTTTCACCACTCCCTCATACCCATTCCGAGCAGCACAACAAAGTGGCGTTTGGCCGTACTTATCTGGCTTATCGGGGTTGACGTCGCCCTGTTGGAGTAGGGCTTTCACCACCCCTTCGTGCCCATTCCAAGCAGCCCAGGAAAGTGGAGTTTGGTCTGACTTATCGGGTTTGTCAGAGTTGATGCCGTCCCATCCGAGGAGTATTTTCACCACTCCCTCGTGATCATTCCGAGCAGCACAACAGAGTGGTGTTTGGCCGCACTTATCTAGTCTGTTAGGGTTGACGTCGCCCTGTCCGAGCAGTATTTTCGCCACTCCCTCATACCCATTTCGGGCAGCCCACCAGAGTGGTGTTCGGCCGTACTTATCTGGTTTATCGGGGTTGATGCCGCCCCATCTGAGTAGTACTTCCACAACTCCCTCGCGCCCACTCCAGGAAGCGCAACAGAGCGGTGTTTGACCAAGGTGATCTTGTTTTTCGGGGTTGACGTCGTCTCGCCTGAGAAGCATTTTCACCACCTCCTCGTGTCCATTCCGAGCTGCACGACACAGCGGTGTTTGGCCGACATTGTCTGATTTGTCGGGGTTGATGTCGCGCCGGCCGAGCAGTATCTCTACCACTTTCTCATGCCCATTACAAGCAGCCCATATGAGAGGTGTCCCACCCGTGCAGTCTGTTTGGTTGATATCACAACCTCCCACTCCTATTAAACCAACCACAATCTCAACAATCCCGAAGGCAGATGCACAGTGTAGACCACTGAACAGGAGGGGTTTATGGTAATTATGAGCGTACCAATTCGGCCGCTGCGCTTCTAATAGAATCTCAGTGGATATGTGATTATCCAAGTTGCCAAATAGGTTCAGAGCAAGAAATTTGGCGCATTCCGAGAGGTCCCTTTTTGCATGAATTCCCCAATATAAAGAAGAATATTTGGTAAAGGGTGCAGCTCGGAGATCAGGATGGGGACTCGTCGAAAGAGCCTTGACCTGCTGCGAATTCAGATAACTTAAGCAGATTTCCGCCATTGTCGAGTGAGCACTACCGAAAAGCTCGGGGCGAGCTCGGAGGTATTCTTGAAGGGTAAAGTGGATTAACCGGACAGTGGAAGCCTCCTTGTCTACGGTAATGAGTCCTTGACAACAGGCTAGTAATGTCCCAATTGAAGGAACATTGCCGAAATTGAGATTCGGCGACCCTATCTCTACTGCTAGGGCGTGACTCAGTTCATAGGACTTCAAGGGCCGCTCTGCGTGAGAGATCCACATTAAAGCAGCCATGCCAAGTCTTGATCTCTCCCCACCCTGCCCTTTTATCCGACCTAGCGTTGCACTATAAGCATCTCCTAATCCCAAACCATCGGCCATTGTGTTGAGCTTTTGTCGCCTGCGATGGATCGTGGTTTCTTGTAGGATCGCATCGGTATTTAGTGAGACAAGCAGGAATCTAGACGTGTATTTGTTAGTGAATAATTTAAGGTGGCTTCCCTACTGCCCTTACTTCTACTCACATTTCAGAAATATCATCCGGAATTTTCCTCAGAATGTCTGCCTCAAGGCTGCTGTCTATCGCATCTGGTGTTGTATCCTCGTGTAGCCTGGTGCGAAGATATGTAATGATATCATCTCTCCTAGGACTTATGGACACACTCGTCACTCTTCCACCAAGACACCTTCCAATCTCAGGCCGAATGTGGGCTCTCCCAGTCACGAACACTCGAGTGCCTGGAGACTTTTCGACAACCTGGTTTAGCGAATCGAGGAGTTTGACTCGATATCCAGCCACACATTCATCTATAGCGTCGACGCATATGAAAGTGGGCTCTTTGGAAGATGCGGTTTGTAGCATCCTCACAATATCCGAAAGTTGCGGTCCCCGCCCACCGATGACCTTTTTCTGATCATGGTAAGCTTTCGCTATCTCCACTGGCACCTCCTCTAACCCGCCCACAACCTGTTTAAGCAGGGCACCCAGCACGTTCGTCGGTGACTGTTCCTTTTGGATGGCAAAGTCAAAATAAAAGCATGCGACGGTAGCATTTTGACCTCCAGCCCAATCACACAACCTGTCTATCACCAGTGAGCTGGCATCGCGGTTTGTCAGCGCTCGCCCTTGTTCTTTGATTCCTTGAGGTCGCTGCTACCTAATGTAGGTCTTCCCAACGCCCGGATTTCCATAGCAAAATAAAACTTCATTACTGAATTCACCTCCCTCGCTACTAGTGTACCAGCTTCTAAATTCTTCGGTTTGTAAGAGCCATTCCCCTACGTGTTCGACGCGGTTTGCTTGAATATCCTGGTGCCGTAGCCTAGGCTCTAGTGGGGATAGCCAGGCTAGAATACCAGATCGGTCGTCGGCAACAGTAAAGTTATTAACTGTGTTCAGAGAGTTGATATTATTACTGAAAGATTGAAACATTTTCTGTTTTTGCTGTTAAGAATATTGTAGATGATGGATGATGGAGCTAGCCGACTACCGTAGAATCTCGAATAATCGAACAATGTGCTATGTCGTTGGAGTTGCCTTCTCTGGTAAGGTCTGGTGTTTTTTTGTTTTTTTATGACTCCCAGAGGGGCTGAGCAGCTCTTTTTTTGCCGCAATTTTCACCCCTTCTCCGAGGTAGGGAATTCTCGACTACATAGCACATTGTTCAATTATTCGAGATTCTACGGTACCCAAATTCCTGCGCAAGAGAAGCGGGGTCCTTTGTAAAAACCCACTAGTACCCAGGGCTGTCCAACCGCTGTAGCCTCATCTAAATTTGTACCAACTGCACTCTGCTTTCAACTGCCTGCGCCCACTACGTCGGTGTTGGGAAATGCGATACCGTACCTCTTCAAGTGCTATCCGGCGCCCTAGTGTAGCACAAATCTTGCGCTGTCCGAGCGAGCCCCCAGAGGGCCTCCGGGGGTAAGCGCAGCTGCGGTGGAATCGGCTAGCCTAGTGTATCCATACAAGTCCATCACGCTTTATGGCGAAGCGGTGGAAAACCCAATTCACTAACTAAGCTGATTATATAATAGTTCGTAGCATCGATAGAGGCGAGAAATCCCCCCCCTCAGCCTCGTGCTAGGTTTTATGAAGGCAGGGGCCATTTTGTTGTTCATTGAGACCGCCAATGCAGTACTGAAAAGAAAAGAACCCCAGGATACTGTATATACTCTGCGGAACAAAAGAGGTACGGGCGGACAACTGCCACTATCAAGAAAAATCACAACTAGAAAGGAAAACCACACAAGTCGCCACAATTCAAATCCGCCGAGCTACTTCGCAAACCACTATTTAAAGCCAACCCAGAGAACCGCACAAAGAGAAAAAAACCCACCGAAAGAAAGACCAACCTTACTGGTTGTCCGACTAACCAGGTACAGGAGATCCTCCTCTTGTCCTCCGCTGTCGCAAATTTCCTTCCTCGGTTTACAGTCCCCGTTGTACTGTGTTCCTTGTCGCAGTCGTGGTCGTGGTGGGGAGAGAGCGCGAGAGAAGTGAAAGATCGCAACTTGCATAGAGCCCCCCCTGTCTGCCAAGACTAGGCAACAGCCACCCCTGCAGAAACGTGATGCCTTCCCAGGCAAATATCATGAGCCGCTACAGTTTCTACTCTGTCTAGATTATTCGCAGATAAGCTAAAAAGCTGCAAGAGAGGAAAGCTGAATTTTATTCGTAACAGTACGTGCCGTGTGTACTAGTAGACGGGAGATGTCATGGTGTACCGGTATCAAGGGTAGGTCTGTCGAAGTCCTTCTGATTGGCCCCAGGCCTGCTCCAGCCGCTCCGCCACGAGTTCGACGGGCGTTTTTCCTTTACCAAAAATTAGCGTCTATGGGCTGCTCGAGTACCGTATAATCTGGCAAAAGTCGGATTGGAGCTAAAGCGAAACTAAGGCAACCGAACCAACAGGAGAGCTCGAAGAAGGCGAACTCGCCACAGTTTAAACATATAGGCCGCTGTGGTTTGTCAGGTTCAAGAAAAGCCTCACTAGCGTCAGTCCGACTTTTGCCAGATTATACGGTATTCAGCATAGTTCGCGTAATTTCAACTTACCAGACCAGACTTCGACAGAATTTTGCGCACATCCTAGTACGTGCTTGTCTATTGGGGGTTGCTAGTTAACTGCTACTTAAGCGGCGAGAGCTTCTACACATGGAGGTGCATCCCATAAGTTTTGTATATTTTATCCCTCCCGTACAGTGTTGCAAAGAAGGCCTTTGATGATCGAACCCGGGGGGTTAGAAGGGGGGGGGGTTGAATCGGGGCTTCTGAAAATGGGGATTGAAGGGGGGGG
>Ga0307509_10002099_pt1 | contig 32843 bp, 16 predicted proteins | sample 10_EM_MG_FD_202245 | JGI IMG/M metagenome (GOLD analysis project Ga0307509, IMG submission 202245) | Populus trichocarpa ectomycorrhiza microbial communities from riparian zone in the Pacific Northwest, United States - 10_EM | ecosystem: Host-associated > Plants > Roots > Unclassified | place...
CAAATCGGGTATAAGGACAGCGAATTGGGCATAGTGGTTACCCAATTCACCTCCTCATCCCTGTTAGTCGAACATCCCCTGCTAGTAAAATATTCAAAACTTAGGCGCTGTACCTTCGTAGAATCAACCTCATAACCAAAAATTTCCCAACCTGTGAATGAACAACAACAACAACAACACCACATGCTATTATTTTACTTATCCCCTCTGTATAATTCTACTAAATCATCCAAGAACATAGTTACAGAGCAGATTTGATTCTGGGCAAGTGGTTCTTGATATAATAGCTCTTAAAGGCAAGGCAGAATTTGTATAGACCTGGGGGTTGGCACTTATATATAGTATGGAGAAAAATGTTTTGGGAGAGTACAAGCTCCGTCTACTTTCCGGACCCCGCTTTTCGCCTTCCTATTTAGGAAGGTGTTAACGGGGTAAAACACCACAAAAATCTCACAATCCTACCCGGCCACTGAACTTAGAGCTTCATAAGGGTGCTAGTATAGTCCTCTCGTAGGATAAAACGCCATGGCTAGAATCCTACTGCTATCCTCTGCACTACTGGCATCATTCTATCTTTCAGTCTGTTGTCAAACACACAAGACCCACCGAATACACAAGCACCAATGTCACCTTGACACCAGTCCTTGACGAGTACGCTAGGAAACACAATGGCTAGCACCCTACTGCTCCGGGCTAGCACCCTACTGCTCCGGGCTGGCACCCTACTGCTACCGGCTGGCATCTTACTGCTTTATTTACACCAACCGCTGGCACCCTACTGCTGTTACACAAATATACCAACTCTGGCATCAGTGCCGAGCTGAAATACTGAAGACCCATCAACGATAACAATAGCCGTTCCACCACCCTGAGGACCCGGTGCTTGCTGTTGATGCCAGTGTTTACTCTAGTAGTATAATGGGGAATACAATTAAAAGGTCATGAGCTGGGAGGCTGATGACGATGCAGGGAACTCCAGTTATGGGGAATTTTCACTTTGATGTTATACCTTATGGTATTATTAGTCTGTTTATGATTTTATCTCTTTTGATTTTGTTTTGATTTGGGTTTTTATTTGCCATAGGATATTTCCCGAATGCAGCAGTTGAGCCCTAGGAAGTGCTAGTCATGTACCTAAAATCATACCACGGAATTAACAAAAAAAAAAAAAGTTTTGGGAGAGTAATATGAAATATATTACCTAAAGAAGCAAGGTCATCTACTATATTAGTACAAGTGTTCCGCTCCGGGCGGCACTCAAGGCTGATAGCCCGCAGCGAATCCAGTCGTCCCGTCGGTCCAAGACGGGGTGAGGACGACAAAGGATGAGACTGACTGCCTTGGCGCCGTCCTAGACGGGGTGGACGGCCGTCGACAACAGACGCAAATACCAGTACTTAGATAAGTTAAGGTTAAAAATGAAAATAAAAATGGAAAAAGAGATAAAAAAAGAAGCAAAGAAGAGGAGCTGCCTACCAGTGGTCGCAGTCGGACTGCCGTCGGATATCCCATGGGCGGTGTGAAACAGTAAAATTCCCTCCCAGTACGCTAAGGCCAGATTGGGCAGCTGTTAGCTGTATGGTGCCGGACAACCAAAATCTGCCCACAACGATCACAAAACAACCACCAATAAAAGAATCAACAACGCAACCATTTTAAATGACAGAGGAAATTTGTCTGGTAGATAGATAGATTAGCATCAGTTAGTAAACATATTTACCAGAGGAAATTCAGGGAAACCAAGTGGTGAATGTAATCTGGACTTTGGGAGCAGAGTGGTTTTGTATAGAGCCGCAGGAGTTGGCCAGGGAGAAAATAAGCCAAGATACCAAGGAATTTAGTGCATCTTGGCACGAGTGATATCCTATGAATGAGACTATGCTAAGTAGAGTTAGATTGTCAGAAGCAGAAAAGTGAGGCTAAGAGAGAAGAAGAAAAAATGGAGAAAATGACGATCAACCTGGATACAGGAGGGTCGAAACAATATCAACAATTGCAATCACGAACGACACAGGTATGGTAACAGAGAAGCGAAAGCATCAGGTAAATCTTGCTTTAGGAAAAGCAAGAGAAATTAAGAGGAAGAAAAATGGACCACAGGAGGTAAGTTGCTTGTCAGGAAATAAATTCCAATCACCTTAGATGGCTATTAAACATTATAAAAATAGTTCACAATAGCTAATAAGATGAATACAGAGGGGGGCCAACCAAGAAAATTCTTATACCAATTACAGTGATAGTGAGCTGGAAACTGAACCTCCCAGTAGCGATGATAGTGATTCGGAGTTTGAAGAGGAAGCGGAACTAGAGTGGAGCGAGGCTACCAGAGAAGAGGGGTGGTGTGGTGAAAATGAAGAAGGGACTAGACAAACAACTAGTGCAAATCAAAGCGGAGAAGAAGAGGAAGAGGAAGTAGAAGATGAAGGAAATACGGGGAGGGGGCAAGTAATAACTAACCTCAAATATCATGAGGGGGCTGGAGAAAGCCTCAAGAATACCTGGGGAGTAGGATCTGCTCGGACCGACCGACGAAAGCGACACGAAGCCGAAGCTCTGAAAGCTGAGGCATCCAAATGTTACGATATTCGGGCACTATGGGAGAGAGGAAAGATGTTAGGTGTGTGTAAAAATCCCCAAGAAACGATAATGCAAGAGGTCCGGGGGGAGAGCTTTTTTGAAGGACAAAGCCGAATACCTTTATTAGAAGAGGTTCCACGCGGGTGCAGTCCCCCCACCCGGAGGCCAAATTCTGAAGAAAGAGAGGCTGCTTTGGCGGATATGCTATACCTCTTAGGTCATAAGAAGAAAATCAAAGAGAAGTATGGAGATGAGGGACTTACGGGAGCATTTCGACAACGGCATGAGATGGTTTTGCAATTTCTCAGAGCACAGAGGAGAAAGGAAAACTTTGGGCTGAGGCGGCGAAGGGTGGCCTTAGGCATAGCAAATAGCCATGGGCGTGGTATGCATACTGCACGTATGATGATCCAGTGGGAGTTGCAATGGATAGAAGGGAGGGAAATATCTCGAGGCCAACAGGGGGGAGGGGATGGCCGGATTGTAACATGGTTTGAAGATGAAGGGGTATTGTTAGCCGCAAGAGAATATATCATGCGGACTGGGGAAAGTAAGTATACATATTCATTCCTATCCGCATTGTTGATTCTATAATATTGTACAAAAAGTGCACATAAGGGCTAAAATACAAATTATAAATACAGAAGTTACAGCACGAGGATTAGCAAAGGCGGTAGCCAATTTTCTGAAGCCCCAACCTGAACGGCATACTGTCCCACAATCTAATTCAGCCTTTGTCCCAGGAATGGCCCTGATTGAAGACGTTGTAGAGGTAGAAGGTGTGGTATTGGACGCAATAGAGCGGGTTGGAATTCAAGATGGAGTTGAGGATACACATCATCGGAAAAGAAAAGGGATACGAGCTCGAACTGCGCGGAGATGGTTAGCACGTCTTGGATTTCAGTGGACTGATGTCCGGAAAGGCGTATATATTGATGGCCATGAAAGGCCTGATGTTATTGAGGAAAGGGTACGGTTTTTGGAGCAACTGGAAGGACTACAGCCATATTTGGTTGAATTTGATGAATTTGGTAGGATTACGCCTAAGGTATATCCACGGGGATGTGAGGTTGGAGGATTGCATCCGCCAGTTATCCTAGTCACCCATGATGAGAGTACTCTCAACAGTAATGAAGCGAGATCAAGAGTTTGGAAAGCTCCTGAAAGTACATATCTGCGTCCTAAAGGCCGGGGAAGAGGGATTATGATCTCCGATTTCTTATTACCATGTGGTCGCCTCACCGCAGAAAGTCTTACAATTGAGCAGCGTCGGTCATTGCAGATTCCCCTCCATGCATCCAAAACCTTCGAATTTGGCTCTCAAAATCATGCTAGTTATTGGTCTACAGATGATATCATCAGTCACACACTTGACACTGCAGTCAAGATGTTTGAAGCGGTTTATCCTGGCTATAAAGCTCTCTTCTTATTCGACAATGCCTCTAGTCACAGCTCATTTGCAGAGGACGCACTACGAGTCCAAAATATGAATCTGAGTGGAGGTGGGGACCAACCAGCAATGCGGAACGGGTTCTTTCTTAAAGATGGAATTCGTATTATCCAGGAAATGGTAGATGATAATGGGGTACCAAAGGGTATTGAGACTATTCTACGTGAGCGGGAGCTATGGACTATGGGCCTACGATTGGAATGTCCTAAAATCCAATGTGAGGAATGTCAAGTGCGGAGAAAATGCAAGATCTGTGTTAAGGGAAGCTATTGTCTTCCCCATAAACCACAAAGAGGAAGGAAAAAAGACTGCCGGGGAAATCACTTTTGTTCACCACGCCAGCTATGTGATTTATGTACAGCCCGGCGTGCCTGTCTACAGTGTACTAAAAAGGTATATTGTGAGGAATGTCGACCCTTTGTTGGACGGAAATGTCCAGCATGCGAAATACTACCGCCCTCCTGCTTGGAGTCAGGTATGAACTCATATCTCACAAGTGGGTAAAAATACGTTCCGATTACTTCCTATATTTTCCCCTTAGAAAATCTGAACGTATTTTTGCCCCTAGCATATCCTCCTTTTTTCTTAAATCCAAAATCTAGTACTAACTTGCATATCAATGCTGATTCTGTAGGCTGTTGTGGACGGAAAATCCTATCCTTGCAGTATGACTTTTTACATCAGAAAGGAAAGCTGCAGGAAATGATTGAGGCGACTGGGCATACAGTATTATTTTATCCAAAATTTCACTGCGAGTTAAATTGGATAGAATATTATTGGGGGCAGGTTAAAAGATATACCAGAGATAATTGTGAATATAACTATGAAGGATTAAAGACTGTAAGTTCTTTTTAATCCATCTGCTAACCTAATAGTATCCTAAATCATATACAATTCCCTCTAACCTATATCATTTTTAGATTATTCCACAGGCATTGTCTTCTGTCAAGTCAACAACGATCTCACTCTTTTTTGCACGAACGCAGAGGATTATGGAGGCATACAGGCTGGGCTTTCAATATGGTACAGTAGAATACCGTGAATATCTTTCACACCGCCGTGTTCGTCACTTGGAGGATGATTTCTAAAATTGCATGCCGATATATTTTCAAATTTACTCTCTCTTTCAAGTTCTTTTTCATTACTTTATTCTGTTTTCTAGCATGTATTTAGATCTGAATCTCTACTCACAACTTTTCTTCCGTTACACATTCAATCCTGTTAGTGCTCAGTTTTTGCTGTATAGATCACCTTACTTGTCTTTTGTTTCCTAGTTGAGAGAATCTTTCAGCCACCCTGGATGACAATTATGCCTAAACACTGCTTGATACAAGTGTGCCAAGCTCACGGGCGGCATCATAGAATATCACTCGCTTTCTGGGGCACTTGGCCGGAGGGCAGATTTTGGTTGTCCGGCACCATACTTGATGGGGGAATCGGATTTTTCAGTCACTTCGAACGATGCTAAGCCACCTTCGAAGTAGGTGAAGTGCAGTGCTCTAAATGGAGAGTGAGGTTATAAGTAAAAGTAAATAAACTAAAAAACTATCCGCATGGAAGAAAGCTTGATATTGGAGGAGGATGTCTTGATCTTGACTCTATCCTCGCACTCAGGAGGGAAACAATCATCCTTGGATACATAACCCAGAAAACTTTCACATTATAACATCTTCCTTTCTCAGCCCCTCCTTCCCCACGATAACATTCGCTGCGCCTCTTCTCTCTTTGTCCAACCTCCCCTGATCCCTTCGCTTTCATCCCCTCAATTTCCTCCGTTTCGCCTCCCTTCCATTCCTAATGCTTCTCCCCCCTTCTCTTCACCCTGACTTCTTCAATGTGCACCCACTCTTACTTTATTCTCCGTTTTCCAGATTATTCATGTTTGTCCTTTATGCGAGAAGTAATGAATTCCAGATATCTTGTCGTTATTCTTGAGGCGTCAAGGTCATGCTATCAATCATATCACAAAGCGCCGGTGATTCGCAATAATAAGTACTAGTACAATAGTAAGCTGAGAAAATCATATTTAAGGGTCCGTTTGCGAATAGGTGGTCGGGGGGTACAGGCGAGTAGATGGTGTTTACCCACCCTAGAGTACCGTCTAATGTCTGGTGGGATTTCCAAATGCACCTTGATCCAACGTCACGTTTTGATCCTCCAACAACAGCAATTTAGGGCTGTAGAGAATTTGGTAAACACTTTTGCACCGTCTACCGGAAAATCATGCCGGTTGACACGCTACAGTTAGCATTGTTGGCACTTGAAGTGCCTTGTGCCATGCCAGTGTGCCCGGCACGGCACTACGAAATGCCAAAGTATGGTAAGATTAGGTTATGGTAAGATTAGGTGATGGCACTACTGATGGAGGTCTGGTTTATGCGTAGGGAAATATGCCGTCGTACAAGCACCGCAAGGACACAGCTATGAGCCGAACTGTTGTCACGAGAAAGACCCAGGTCAGTAGCTGATAGGAAAACTGAGATGTGTTCGATATTCGATGTATATGACAAGTGTGTTCACAAAGGAGTGTCAGGTACTAGTAAGAAGTGATGTTACATAGAAAGGAACGCAGCTCAGACTAGAAACGGGGCCTATGGTGGCCTGCACAGTGGGCTCCTACCACACAACACCAGTCACTGCCAGGTGGTCTGGTCATAGTCCTGCTCACACCTACAAGTGTGCCCTAACCTAACATACCACGATGGGGTTACTCCATCAACTATGATACCTGATACAATTCAATTACTGTAGGCTGGTTTCTGTTGTGAGGAAGCAATTATTTATGTTCCTCAGCGTGGTGAGAACTCAGAAGAATGGAAAATGGGGGATATTCAATATTAATTGAGCTTATAGATAGTTTCTTCATTTTATTTGCACATGTATTGCCTGGGCACTACATAGTGCCTTGCCGAGCACATCGATTTGAAGGATTGTGCCATGGCACGAACTCTGGCGACTTAGTGCCAACAACGCTAGCTTCAGTACCCGAGGGCCAGTTTACCTAACCGCCTACTGTAGTCCTAAAATTAAGGTGATAAAACCAGAGTCTGGAATTTTCCCTTGATATACTAGTTTACCGAGAGCCAAGTGATAAAAATGAAAATGAAAGTTGAAAATCTGCTGATAGAGCATAGGGTACCAGTAAGGTACCTCTCGACACCTAAACTCTCCAGATTTTCCGAAGCGTCCTGGGAGGGAACAGAATATCTTAAATTACTCTTTATTTTGTTGAAAATGGTGTTGCTCGCCATACTCACGATACTTCCTTTGTTCAGATAGCTTCCGGGAGAGCGCTTGTTTGTGGCTACGGATGTGCACTGGGGATTCAGGCATGGGTTTACCTTCGAAAACTCGCTTTGGCTTCGGGTATATGGTTCGGCTTTGCGCGTTTGGTTTGTACGTTCGGGGAAGCATTGCAAATGCAGGAATGCGCGATAGTTTTGGGATCGTGCAGCTTTCGGGAAAGCCGGGAGAAAAGCGGAAGTACTGTAAGATCAGCAGGAAAGAGCTGGAAGCCCGGGGGTGGGAAAGCGTTTGTCTTCCTTTTAGTTAGCCGGGAGTGCTCACGGGAGAAGAAGAGACTCATATGGAGTAGTGTGGTGCCTCATGGATGGGTATGTCTTTGTGATTGATATATGCTCCTGTGAGTGCCCTTAGTTAGTTAGTTGATGCAGTCGTCGTTGAGCGAGAGACTGTGGTTGTTAAGTAAGTGAAGATTTTCCCCCGCTCCTGAGTGCGATCGTTTTCGGTGTGGGTTCCTTAGCGTTTTTCGTTTCGTTTCACCAATCGTCACTCGCCGTGAATGGTTTCGCCCTCGAAGTCCAAAATATTTTTGCAGGGCGAAATCGAAACTAAGGAGAGGAACCCAAAGGGCAGTTAGTATATTCGATAACTCAGACAGAACATAAGCTGATATTTTCACTGGAGAAATTCATGCTCCATCCCTCTTAGAGAGTAAAGTGCTTTAAGACACATGGGAAGAAGTTGTTGTAATTGTGCCTCAATATGTGAACGCGGGACTGTAAAGAATTCGCACAACTTCTGCTCGCCGTATCATTCTTACTTGTTATCCAAAGAGAAGGGCCAAAAGGCCAAACATATATAGGGAATGTAAGTGACCTCATCCGTCATGAAAAGTAACCGGTTTCCTGTCTTCAGCTCCGAACGCATCATCATGATGTGTTTCAACTGAGTGTACGCCTCCAAACCTGGAGAGCGCAATAAAGCCTAGCTGATACAAAAATAGCTGCTCAGTAATCAAGACCCAACTGATGATGTCTCACCACCACAAAGGATGCAACCCAATAGAGCGCAATGATAGAGGAAAGAAATGCTTTAGACAAAGCCGTTGTTTGAGGACAATGGAAGACTCAGACAATAATCAGAAATTCAACAGAAGTAGTCAGGGGTCACGAACTAACCCATTTTCCATCGTGCTAGTGATGACTTCACTTGTCTGCCATTTCGAATCCTTTCATTCTGTGGGAATATTGCTTTTATTTCAAGTCGCTCAGGGCCCCGGAGTTGGGTAGAGCCATTTGTGTTCGAAATCGTCATTATCGAGCACTATCATCTATAGTGTGATACATTGTAGGGGGCAGATTACCTAAAGAACATAGAGGAAAAGTATAATATATCGCTATGACGTAATGTTCTAGGAACAAGGAAAACATCTCGAGGACAAATCAGAGAAAAGGAGTTGTTTGACAAAAGAAGACGAATAATACTGTACCAAACCGCTCAAGGGAGAGACGAAAAAGAATAATGGCGAGGAAGAGAATAAAGGAGCAAAGAGGAAAGTATAGATAACATGCCACAGACCTCTACAGGACTCCCTAGGTCAATTTCCATTCATGCTCGTGCCTGGGCCCGAGTTTATGAATCTAATGAAGGGCAGTAACGCTTTTTTCCACACCCACAATGCATGTATAATATAGTAATCATTTATAAAACAACAACAGCGAAATGCCCGATATGGATGGGCTGATGAGTGGGAGAATAGAGAAGAGAAAAATTAAGGAGGAAATAAGGACGAAAAAAATCACTCTCAAAAAACGGGGTTGGATATGGGAGGGGGGTAAGGAGGGTAAGGAGCAGGCAGACGGCTTAGGTAATGGGTGCTCAGGGTCATTTTTGGTGTCAATTGGGATGGGGGGGGAGTGTTTATATTCAGATAGTAATTGGACAACTCCTGCATGTCCCCCAAACCCAGCTACCTGAATGGCGCTTGTGCCAGAGAGGGCTGGTATGTCGGGATTGATATCCTCTCGATCCAATAGCAACTTTACAATTCCCTCGTGTCCACCCCCTGCAGCCCACCAGAGTGGCGTCTGGCCATATTTGGTATCCGCAGTGTTAGGAGTGATATCCTCTCGTTCCAATAGCAACCTTACTACCCCCTCATGCCCGCCCTCCGTACCTAACCAGAGCGGCGTCCTGCCATATTCGGTATCCGCAGTGTTGGGATTGATATCCCTCCGCCCCAATAGCAACTTTACTACTCCCTCATACCCGCCACCCGCAGCCGATAGGAGTGGTGTTCGATGATAAAAGGTGTCGGCAGTGTTGGGATTGATATCGTCTCGTTCCAACAGCAACTTCACTACACCCTCATGCCCGCGCTCCGCAGCTAACCAAAGTGGTGTTCGACCATGTTTGGTGTCGGCAGTGTTGGGGTTGGTATCTTCTCGTTCCAGCAGTAACTTTACAACGCCCTGGTGCCCACGCTCCGCAGCCCACCAAAGTGGTGTTCGGCCATGTTCAGTGTCCATAGTGTTGGGATTGATATCTCCCCGCCCTAATAGCGATTTGACTATTCCCTCATATCCGCGCTCTGCAGCCCACATGAGAGGCGTACGATGATAGAAGGAGTCAGCAGTATTGGGATGGATATCTTCCCGTTCTAGTAGTAACTTTGCTACGCCCTCGTGCCCGCCCCCCGCAGCCCACCAAAGTGGTGTTCGGCCATATTTAGTATCTGCAGCGCCGGCATTGATATCCCCCCGTTCCAATAGCAGCCTTACTACTCCCTCATGCCCGCCCTCGGCACCCAACCAGAGCGGCGTCCGTCCATACTCGGTATCCGCACCGTTAGGATTGATATCTCCCCGCCCCAATAGCAACTTTACTATTCCTTCATGTCCGCTCTCAGCAGCCCACAAGAGCGGTGTACGATGGTAGAAGGTGTCGGCAGTGTTGGGATTGATATCTTCTCGTTCCAGCAGTAACTTTACAACGCCCTGGTGCCCGCGCTCCGTAGCCCACCAAAGTGGTGTTCGGCCATATTCGGTGTCTGCAGTGTTGGGATCAATATCTCCTCGTCTCAATAGCAACTTGGCTATTCCCTCAGACGAGCTCTCTGCAGCCCACAAGAGTGGTGTTCGATTATAGAAGGTGTCAGCAGTGTTAGGATTTATATCTTCCCGTTCCAATAGCAACCTTACAATTCCCTCATGCCCGCCTCCAGCGGCCCACCAGAGGGGTGTTTGGCCATACTTGGTATCTGCAACGTCCGGCTTGATATCCTTCCGCTCCAATAGTAACCTTACTACTCCCGCATGCCCGCCCAGTGCGGCTAACCAGAGCGGCGTCCGGCCATATTCCGTATCCGCGAAGTTGGGATCGATATCCCCCCGCCCCAATAACAACTTTACTATTCCCTCATGCCCGCTATCCGCTGCCCACAAGAGTGGTGTTCGATGATAGAGGGTGTCGGCAGTGTTGGGATTGATATCTTCTCGTTCCAGCAGCAACTTCACTACACCCTCATGCTCGTGCTCCGCAGCTAGCCAAAGTGGTGTTCGGCCATGTTCGGCATCGGCAGTGTTGGGATTGATATCTTCTCGTTCCAATAGCAGCTTCACCGCTCCCGCATGCCCACCCTTCGCAGCCCATATTAGTGGTGCCTGGCCGTATAGGGTGTCTCTGGTATTTGGATTGATGTCCCCTCGTTCTAATAGCAACTTTATTACTCCTTCATACCCGCCCTCTGCAGCCCACGCGAGTGGCGTTCGACCATATTTGGTGTCAGCAGTGTTAGGATCGATATCCGCTCGCTCCAATAGCAACCTTAGTATTCCGTCATACCCACGCCGCGCAGCCCACCAGAGCGGTGTTCGACCATATTTGGAGTCAGCAGTATTGGGATCGATACCTTCTCTTCCCAATAGCAACTTTACTATTCCATCATACTGGCGCCCAGCAGCCCACCAGAGCGGCGTCCGGCCGTATTTGGTGTCGGTAGTGTTGGGATCGAGATCTTCTCGTTCCAAGAGTAACTCTACTACGCCCTCGTGCCCGCGCTTCGCAGCCCACCAGAGCGGTGTTCGGCCATGTTCGGTGTCTGCGGTGTTGGGATTGATATCCCTCCGCCCCACTAGTAGCTTTACAATTCCCTCATGACCGCTCTCCGCAGCCCACATAAGTAGTGTTCGATGATAGCTGTCGGCAGTGTTGGGATTGATATCCTCTCGCTCTAATAGAAGCTTTACTATTCCCTCATGTCCACCTCTCGCAGCCCACCAGAGTGGCGTTTGGTCATCTAACGTGCCGACAGTGTTTGGGTTGAAATCCTCTCGCTCCAATAAAAGCTTTGCTACTCCCTCATGCCCACCCTTCGCAGCCCACCAGAGCGGTGTTCGGCCATGTTCGGTGTCTGTAGTGTTGGAATTGGTATCCTCCCGCTCTAGTAGCAACTTTGCTACTCCCTCATGCCCACCCTTCGCAGCCCACCAGAGCGGTGTTCGGCCATGTTCGGTGTCTGTAGTGTTGGGATTGGTATCCTCCCGCTCTAGTAGCAACTTTACTACTCCCTCATTCCCATCCTCCGCGGCCCACGAGAGCGGTGCTCGGCCATCTCTCGTGTCTGCAGTGTTGGGATTGGTATCCTCTCGCTCCAATAGCAACTTTACCATTCCCTCACTCGCGCCCTTCGCCGCCCACGAGAGCGGTGCTCGGCCATATCTCGTGCCTGCAGTGTTGGGATTGGTACCCTCTCGCTCCAATAGCAACTCTACCATTCCCTCATTCGCGCCCCTCGCTGCCCACGAGAGCAGTGTTGGATTATATTGAGCGGCTGCAGTGTTGACGCTGATACTTGCGGCTGCAGTTTTGGTGCTGATACTTGCTGCAGTTTTGGCGCCGATACTTGCTTCTGTCTGCAATTGCCACTTTGCTCTTCCCTCATTTCCACCCCCTGATGCCCACCAGAGGGGCGTTCTACCACATTCGGTGTCTGCAGTGTTGGGATTAACATCCTCTCGCTCCAATAGCATCCCTACTATTCCCTCATGCCCGCCCTTCGCAGCCAACCAGAGCGGTGTTTGACCATATTCAACGTCTGCGGCGTTGGGATTGATATCCCTTCGTTCCAGTAGCAACTTTACTATCCCCTCATGCCCGCCCTTCGCGGCCAACCAGAGCGGTGTTTGACCATATTCGGCGTCCACGGCGCTGGGATTGGTGTCCTCTCGCTCCAATAGGAACTTGACTATTCCCTCATGTCCACCCTTTGCAGCCCACCAGAGCGCTCTTTGACCATATTCGGCATCTGCGGCGCTGGGATTGGCATCCTCTCGCTGCAATAGCAACCTTACTATCCCCTCACGCCCGCACTGGACAGCCCACCAAAGCGCTGGTTGGCCATGTTCGGCATCTGGGATGTTGGGATTGATATCCTCTCGTTCCAATAGCAACCCTACTATTCCTTCGTGCCTTCCCTCCACAGCACGGATGAGAGGCGTCTGGCCATATATGGTGTCTGCAGTGTTGGGAGTGATATCCTCTCGTTCCAATAACAACTTTACTATTCCCTCACAGCCGCACTGGACAGCCCACCAGAGAGCCGTTTGGCCCATGATATCTCTTGCGTTAATATTACTGTCCTTCATCACCAACAAGGCAGCAACGGCCTCCACGATCCCGAAAGATGCAGCCCCATGGAGCCCCGTAAAACCCTTAGGAGAACTCGTATCAAACCACACCCTTTGCCAATCTATATCCTTATGATTATGTAGCCAGAGAAGATGAGAAGATATATGCTCTTCGAATCCAACCAGAAGTCCAAGCGCAAGCGGACTCACACTCCCCGTCTTATCCCTTCTTAGGTGCTTTCCCCAGTAACAAGAAGCATATTCGACAAGGGGGACTGATGACGGGACCGAGCGAAGATTTGGCGAAAGTTCCCGGACAGACCGAAAATTCAGGTAAGTCAAGCAAACCTCTGCTATCATCGAGTGTGGGCTTGCGAACAGGCCCGGATTACCGGATAAATATTCTTGCAAAGTGAAGTGGGCAAACCGGAGGGTGGAGGAGGATGTCTCAACCGTGATGAGCCCCAAAGCACATCCCAGGATAAGTCGAATTTCAGGGACGTTTTCAACATCCAGATCTGCCGATCCTATCTTCACCCCTAAGGCATGACATAGCTCGCTAGTGTGTAATGGGCGCTCCGAATTTGACACCCACATCAAGGCTTCCATTCCAAGCCTGGATTTACCCCCCTTCTGCGCCTTCATCCGGTCTATGGTTGTCGCATACGCATCTCCCAAATGGCCCCCCTTGGTCACACTGTTCAACCTTTTCCTTCTCGCAGCGATGCTAACCTCTCCCAGGATAGCGTCGATGGTTAGCGAAAGAAGGAGGAATCTATATACCATCGTTAGTGAATATAAGATCATGTATGAGGTGGGGGCTATGGACAGTCCTACGCACATTCCCGAGATTTTTTCTGGAATAATTCTTAGGATATCCGCTCGCAAACTATTGGACATGGCTGAGTGCTCTGTGTCCTTCTCTATCCTATTCTCCAAATATCTTTCCATGTCGTGCATCTTCGAAGTAATGGGTATTGTGACATTATTGGTGAAAACTCTTGTAATCTCGGCTTCGACCTGAGGCCTCCCAGTAATAAATATTCGCACCCTCGGTGATGATCCAAGGATATCCTTTACTGACCCAAGAAGCTCGAGTAGATTTTTAGGAAGACACTCATCCAACGCATCAATACAGACAAACACCTTAGGGAATGAGGCAACAGCGTGTTTTAGCAGCTGCACTATATCTGGAAGTCGCAGACCTCGACCCCCAACCTCCTTCTTCGCTTTTCGAAACGCTTTTCGCACCTCTTCCAGCACTTCCCCTCTAACTAGCAGTTGTCCAAGCATGGCTCCCATGATGTTGATAGCTGTCTGCTCCTGTTTGTCGCTGAAGTCACAGTAGAACATTGCGATTGCGATGTCTTCCTCGCGACGCCCATCGCATAGTTCATCAATCACTAATGAACTAGTATTGCTGATTATCAGTGGTGATTCCTGCTCTAGAAGAGCTAGGAACTTACCTTAGATAGGTCTTCCCCACACCCGGATCCCCGTGGCAAAAGAAGACAGCTTTATCCGCCCCACCCTCATTACTCCTCCACCCCCGAAACTCGCTTGTCTCCAAGAGCCAACTCCCCACACCGTCCAGCCTATCGGTACGCACATCCTGATGCCTTCCCCTAGGGTCCAGTGGCGAGAGCCATTTCATAATTTCTAGGTTCTCATCGGCTATGGCTTTGTTCACATTGACGATCTTGTGCTTATTCGTTACGTTATTGCAGTTGACATTTCTGTCACCAAACGAGGTGTTGCGCGAATATGCTGAGTACCGGTAGGCCATGATGTGTCCGAAGTGGTGGTTGGGTGTAGATGTGCTATCGGCAGTCAACTGTGGTGGCGATATTGGAGGTTTTATGGAATTCGAACCAGTGCGGCTAAAGGAAATGAGGGGGCGGCTCCATCATCTAAAATGCTATTCCACCATCTCCTGTTGAGTAAAAACCGATGACTCTGAAACACCCATATGTGCTCAACATCACTTCCTCCGAGACAGTTACTGGTACAAGTACTCTGGCGGAGGGGCAATCCGTACCGTATAATCTGGCAAAAGTCGGACTAGAGCTAAAGCGAAACTAAGGCAACCGAGCCAACAGGAGGGCGCGAAGAAGGCGAATTCGCCACAGTTTAAACAAATAGACCACGGTGGTTGGACAGGTTCAAGAAAATCCTCAGTAACGTCAATCCGACTTTTGCCAGATTATACGGTACTTCAAGTGTCCTATGAAACGTAGCCCAAGAACCTATCATATGGACCCTGCATCCGAGCGCACCATACAGTACCTATTAAGGTTGAATCATTGCTTGCCTCTGCAGAGAAAACTTGAGGTTAGGGGTATTCAGCCCGGGGTTGAAAGAGCGTTTTTCGAGTGCCAAGTTTCCTGTTGATCTGCCAGTCCTGTATGCGGAAAGGCATTACACACACCAAAGTTTTTCGACTCGAAAAACCTGCATACCCGTTTTTCAAGCCCGGGGCCGAATGCCTCTAATTGTCTCACCACTGTGGACACTAGAATGGCTAACTAGTTTAAGTATGAAATTAGCCTTCTATTAGAGCGGCCGGATCCCAGTCGTTGACAGTAATATAACAAAAGAAACACATTTACGAGTATTTTACAATTCAAGAACTTCAGTCTTTGGTCGCTGGGATAAGTTGGCATTAATCTTTCGCTAAGCTAAACGAGCTGCCCAAGAACTAGGATGCTAGATACTTGATAGATCTCTCGGTTTCATAGCCTTTGAATCCCCTACATCCTGGTTCTCTTTCGGGCGGGGCTTAATATATTATGGAACTTCCGCTCTTGTCACCATTCCCATACCAGAAGTGACGGAATTCACCGAGTTGTGTGTTAGTCAGCAGGGGCTTATCCATCATGTTATCCGATACCCTGCTTCACCATCTTCAGCCCTCCTACCGGACAACAGGCACTGACGTTCGGCAATCACGCGTCGGACCGAACCAAGACTACTACGATATACAAATGGCAACCATAGCCCAAATGACCTCTCGCAAAGTAGAGGGAACCAGTGCATGCCCTCCCCATTCTGCCTTTCATACGCCCTCTTATTCCACCCCGTCAACCTAGACCTCTGCACCCCCTACAAACCAACCGCTCCTTCAACCAAAATACGGCATGATACAGTTCTAATTTAGCGATCGACACAGTCACCGTGGTTCCCATTTCCTCGCAGTCCTCCGCACATTCTACATGCTATTCTAGCGAGACTCGGCCGATTTATTTTTCCCTCCCACACGTTAGAAAGAGAGACGGCGGTAGGCGGACTCAGCATGGAGCTGCGGATGTTTCTTTCCCTTACCCTTAACTTATCGCTTAATTTTGCGTCAGGACTGACAGTTAGCGGTCGGATGAACAGATGGACGTAGTCAGCGGCCGGAGGACATTCAGGTAGAAGACATAATTTAACTCCCAACATCAATCAACTACGGTTAGTCAAACGAACAACTCGCTTGTTTGTAAAATGGACTGGGAGGGTGACCGCAACTAATTGAGCTACATCACGATTCTCCGAGTACCGATAGTCCGATGCATTATATTCCACGTCCGCAACCCGCCACAATCCACTGGTAGCTACGTAGGAAGCACAAGTAGGGAAGTTTGACGACGGCTCATGCTTGCACCAATTTTTGCCACGGGCCGGCTCGTGGGCCTACCCCGTCCGTTGTAGCCCGCACGTAGCCTAGAGCCCAGCCGGTTGCTGCTCCAGGGCAGTCAGATATTCAGATTCACTTAACCCTTAAGTAGCGGAATCTGTGGAATGGGTATGAGATGAGAGGGACGACAGCACAGTCGCTTAATCGGTGATTAAAGAGATAGCCGATACGGTAAGCATAAAGAATAAAGAACAATGAAGACGCCCGAACATTGAATACCTCCGAATAAAACTAGAGTAGCTGATAGCCGTGCATCGTACTCTTCTCAGTTAAGACCCATCCTTCCAACTCTATCTCGCATGAATGTGGTGCTAGGGAAGACTCCCCAACTCGCCCTTTAGCAGAGAATTGTGTTCCATATTTTCCACTTTTTACCATAAGAACCAATCAGTGGACAAGACCGTATGCTAGGTAGCCCAAATTTCCTTCTCTAGAGCAGGGGGGGATATCCCGGGAAAAAAAACCCTGCCTTCCGATACAAATGCCAACAGAAAAGAAAAGAAAAAAAGCAAAAGCTAGACCTTACTACCCGTAGGAGAGGTAATTTCTGCCTCCTGGCACGAGGGTTATGTGAGCTCATACCTATCAGATGGTGGTTAAGCTATTTGCATATTATACCAACAACGAGAGAGATAGGACATGGCGCACAAAGAGATCACTAGATAACGGACAACATGTGGGTTAAACATACAGTCGAAAAAGATAGTAGGTGTATGACAAATGCATAAGGGAAAACAAGGTCCTTCCTCTCCATCTTTTAAAATCCGGATAAATATTTCTCCGCTAGTTTACGCATTATGATACCATACGAGATCCAGCCAACCGCTAACAGTTTCCCCTGGCTCATATTTGCGCCAGACTCCACGAAATCTCTTTAGCCACTGCTTTGCTAAAAAATTTTAAACCCCACCCCGCACTGAACGATACTTATGCTTCACCAGTACTAATTTTATAGCCAATCAGGGATTCAATATTTCAATTTTTAAAGCCGATCAACCTCTCCATCTGGTAGAGAGACTACCGGTGCAACTACCACAGCTCTTGTCGAAATGCCTTAGCAAATGTAGTCACTAGTGAAATGGGGGGGGATATACCGCCTAAGATAGAGCATTGTCCCTGAGGGGCGCTCTGACCATCAAGGCCAATGGCCGACTGTGAGAACCAACGATTATGATGGAGGTGGCGCGATCGCGTAGGTGTGGTGATGGCGAGAGGATGTCGAGGTATGTATTCCTCCTTATGGATGCTGCTAGCTAATGGTTACTTATGTAGTGAAAACTTCTACATGTATGATGCAACCCTATATATCTGTTCATGTCCTAGTGTGCTCACACGTCCGCACTTCAGTCCTCCTCCATACTATGTGCGCCTCCTGTTTCCCGCACTTCTAATACAGCACTCTGCTACTGGGATGATTATACTATCAAATTATTCCGGCGATCACCGGGGGATCTAGGCACGGACGACTCCACAAACCACATGGACGACTAAAATTGAACGGGAATGTTTGCTACAGTAAATTGGATAAGGTGTCCCAACTGAAAATGTCAGCCGCTTTTTTTCATTATAGAAAATCAATCAATTAAATCGGGCATCTGCCCGAGTGAGGGGAGGTGCCCGAGTGGCTTATGAAGTCCGCTAATGACATGAGTATAGTAGACATCCGAGACAAGAGGAAGGTTTCCCCCCCCCAACTTTCTCTTATTCCTCCTCAACTCAGGGTGGGAGGTTCCGGTTTCATGGAGCAATAAAGGTTATCCGCATCGCTCCCCGGAGGCATCATATTATCAATTATCTTCAAATGGGATTGGCTCAGGGACTTGACGTTAAAAGACCCACGGGTACAGGTCTTAGGTAGAAGTACATTTACGGTAACTAATAATAATTGTACTGATGCAGATATGAAATCAATAAAGCAAATGCGAACCAAAGAAACCTACACCTCCGAATCCCACCCCCACCATGCCGACAACACAGGCTAGAACTTCCTCCCCCCCACGGCCACTAAAAAAACCCCGTGCTTCAATTCCTCGCGAGCTGCACCCCCCGCCGTCATCCGCTGAGGGGAGCCATTGGCTCATACCTGGTCACGAATTTCTACCACCTAGTCCCTAAGGACATTGATCTCGAGCATCGCTACCTGAACACCCCTTTGGAAAACAGGGGCCTACCCGGGGTCAGAAGTCGGATCCGGCGCGACAGGGCGGGAGTGGCAGTGGCGGATCCACTAATTTAGCACGAGGAGGAGCGCTCCCCCCCCCGAAGCCACCCATGAGAGTGGCTAAAGCAATGACGTGCAGGGCGAATAAAGTTGAAGAATGTAATAAAGCCAAGTCAGTGGATAAGACACATTAGCAATTATCCATTCCGAGAACAAACCAGGACTTTCTACAGCAGAGTCACGAGTGGGCGGGAGGAATAGGAATTCTTTTTTAGGTCCTTCTAAAGTGGGGATGAAGGCGTTTCTAAGGTAGTAGAGTACAATGGAGGTGTAGTGGAGAGTTCTATGAAGGCAAGGACACAAGGTGTCTTAAAGTGGTTCATATCCACCCCCCCCCCCCCCCCCTCTGCATTCCCGGAGTGCTGCCCGCCCGGGGGAGTCGATGACCCATAGCTGGTCCATGCATGGGAGTGAGCAAGAAGAAAGGGAGATATACGTGAAATAGCATGAGCATATTCGGTGATCTATAGGATAATAGGGGGGCTTTGTTGTGGTCATATCTACTCCTGCCTTTACCGTTAGTATCAGGTGATGTTGAACGAAGAGAACTTCTCCACTCCTGAGTTGTGCGATCGTGTTTTCGTTGTGTGAACTCTAGGCGTTTTGTTTGGCTGCTGCTGTTGTTGATCCGCGCCTAAAACACAGCTCACCTAGTTCATGTGCCAACAGCTCTCAACAGGCTCCAGATAAAAACTGAAATAAGTACATATTATGATACTCCAGAAATTCTAAAATTTCTCAAAGATTTTCCAAACCTGAATTTCAAGATGTCTATGGAAGGATAATAGTTCGAAAACCTGCAATTTTAGTGTGTTTTGGCCTCTGTGTGGTTACTAAACCACACCTTTTAGGGCTAAAGTCGTGAGTGATAATATATGAAGGAGAAATATTTAGAAAATACAACAACTCCGGGAGAGTATTCATTATTAAAGCATGTCGCGCTTGTGGCTAAGCTGCTAGTAGCTCAGGGAAACACCCACTCGCTGACTGTGATGTTTTTTCCTTCCACTCTACCTAACCTAGACAATAACGGTAGCCCCAATACCTCCCTTACTTTCGACGACACCCAACAACTGCTACTCAATACCTTATGAAGGTGGAAACAAAAACCCCAGACTGAAAAAGAAGCTGTCAAGACACCGAGAAAAAAGATAAACGATGTGAAAAAAGTGATGATAATTGCCTCTTTTCAATACTTCCGGAAGATAGCACTTTTAGACAAGATCGTATAAAATCGTAGTTCGGGAGGCAATCCCTGTGGAGTTTTTTAAGTTGTGGAAATTAATATCAAAATTAATAAGGTCGCTGCAGTTTTAGAAGCAAGAGTGGTTATACAAGATATTAAAATAAGCACTACATTCTTTCATTCTTATCTTCTTTAATCTACAGTCGTTGATTGTCATATATTCTGTTAACATCTTAAAGAGGCGGTCCCGGTTCATTCATTCATTTTCTATATATCTATTCGTTCATTCTCATGCTCATCCTCCCGTTCGCACCTTCGTTAGCTCACCCAATGCATCACCCTCTTGTCCCTTCCCTCGGAAGCACCCTCGTTTCTCCCCTAAGCCACCCACCCCTTCGCCCATTCGCCCATCCCTTAACACGTTCATTCATTTGTTATTTTCTAAACAGAAAACTCTTCCGGAACAACAGACAACGACAACCCCACTACTCAGCCACACTCCCCTATTACTCGATTGGCTCTATTGCGTAATCGCCGTTTAGCCGGGCTCGGCTCGAAGCCGCTTCTGCAGAGTGGCTGTATATACACTACCGGGGGAGCATCGGAGGGAAGGGACTTCGATGGTAAAAGACAGGCCGACGACTTAGACGAGGGCCTGTCAGATAATTTTGGTATATATTGCGATAGGAGGGGAGGATTTGGGTTCGGGGAGTAATTTCACAATTCCTCTATGTCCCCGGGATGCAACTAAATCAAGGGTAGCTTTCGCTGCTAAGGCCTCGTATGTCAGGATTGAGATCCTCTCGTTTCAATAGCAACTTTACTACTCCCTCATTCCCACCACGAGCAGCCCACACAGGTGACCCTTGACCAAATTCAGTGACTGCAGTATTAGAAGTGAAATCCTCCCATTCCAATAGCAACTTTACTATTCCCTTATGCCCCTTGTCAGCCCACTAAAGCGGTGTTTAGTTATATTTTCTGTCCGCAGGGTTAGAATTGGTATCCTCTCGTTCCAATGGTAACTTGCTATTCCTTGATTCCCGCGCTCGGTAGCTCATATAGCGGTGTTCGGCCAAGTGCCATTTTGCAGCTCTACTATTGACACCGATCCGTTGGAACAGGATCTTTACATCACCACGACCTCCTGGAGCCCCCCATGCACGCGCTGTTCAACCCCTGGCATCGTCGCATTGATATCCCACTCATTATCACCGATAAAGCAGCCACTATCTCCCCTGTCCCGAGAAATACCGCTCAATGGAACCCCGTAGAGCTCCCAGGGGAACTAGACCTATCAACGCCCCCCAGCGGTTATTCTCAGGGCAATTCATCCAGAGCAGCCGAGAGGATATATGCTCTTCGAATCCAGAGAGAAGGCCGGGTGCCAGAAGAATCACGCTCCCAGGTTTCGTCCTTCACCGAAAATTAAGGTACGTCAAACAAACCTCTGCTATCATCAATTGTGGGCTTCGGAACAGGCGTGGATTATCTCCGGGCAAATACCCGCGCAAGGCGGAGCGGACAAGCTGGACGGTAGAGGAGGATGCCATAACCGTGGTAAACTCAAAAGAACACCCAAGGAGTGTTAGAACTGTAGGAGCTTTTTCAAGGTCCAAATCTAAAGCTCCTATTTTGACCCCTGAGGTATGGAATAGCTCGCTAATCTGTAATGCCCGCTCCAGATCCAATACCCAAATCAGAGCGCCCTTTCCAAGTCTGGATCTACTCCTCCAGTGGCCCCATTCGCGCGAGGATTGTCGTGTACGTATGACCCAAATTATTCCCTCGCGGAGATGGTAACCTTTCCCAGGATAGCGTCGATGCTGAGAGAGATGAGGAGTGTCCACACCATGTTTGGCCAATATAAGATATAAGATCATTCATGGAGTTGGAACTACAGACTATTCCACGAACATTCCAGAGATTCTTTGCGGAATAATTCTCAGGATATCTGCTCGTAGACCGTCAGACACCACATCGCGCTCAGTTTCCTTCTCCAGCTTCTTCTCTAAATATCACTCTATGTCTTGCGTCTTCGGACCAACCGGTACTATAAGATTGGTGGTGAGATATCAGGTAATTTCGGTCCCTCATAAGCTATCACTCACTCTCTCTCTACCTTCAGCATTCCCTCACGGCCGATATAAGCCAGAATCCGCCCCATCACGGGGGTACCGCACACAGAGAGGGCTACTTACCTAGCCAATAGGGTATCCTTTTGATCAATTTGGCTACCCTGCGACTGGGATGAAACATATATAATACTGTGTCACCAATGTTTCTAGCCAAATATCAAGTTGAAGGATTCTGTCCGGTTTACCTCCGGTTTACGATACAATAATACCTCAATAGCCCCAGAAGGGTGGATATCTACCGGTACGAAAATTTTATCAACAAACCACATCGCGGCGATCATTTCCAACCCTGACCCCGCGCAAGAGCGCAAATGCCCAAGGAAAACCGCAGCTCACAGAAGCGTACCACGTAGGAGTTGGTTACATGACCCCTAACTACCACACTGCAGTATACCCAAACTCTATAGCATGCCTTCATCCAACCAATCTATTCCGTTAGTCACTCGAAATCTAGAATTTTCCGTGGTATAATATTTTAAGCTTTCCCGGTAACAGAAGTTCACGGAATCGACAGCAAGACATACCTATGATATCCTTAAATATAGTCGTAATTTAAGGACTAACATGCTCAGGGCAACGTGCATACCTGCCATAATATAGAGCCCCACCCTTGCACGAAATACTCCCCGAGGGTCTTTAGTAAAGGAAGACCAAAGTTCAAGGATAGTGCCCTAAATGAAAAGCGAGGTTGCAAGGATTATAATATATTAAAAATCGGAAACTATGATACTCGTACCGAATCAGGGCCAATGCAATCAGGTGATCTCAATATCTGGAAAGAGAGCATATTCTGGGTCATCTTAAAACAAGACTTATTCCATGTAGTGGGCAAGGTACTCTCATGGCCATGCAGTACTCCAGCGCCAGGTTCCTTGAGAAAGAAGCATCATATCTTATTATCATAGGTTCGGTTTTCGCTTTTTCATATTAATTTATCAAAACCTGGTCCCTCTGGCTGCTTTCCGGGTTTTTGTGAGTTCTTGGTGTCAGATTATCTGAGTCGGGATACCCCTGTCCCCGGTTCTTGATGAGCCACCAAAGTACAATAAATAAGATATTGTGGCCAGTGGTTAAGGTGACAGACAAGAAATCTGTTTCTTCCCCGATCACAAGTTCAAATCCGGTCCAAGTTTTTTCTTTCAATTTTTATTTTCCCATCGAGGGAAAAAGGCTTAACCCTGGCGATAAGGATGGCTTACACATGAGAGCATAGGTATGGCTCCGGTCCCCCGTTTCATCGATCGTGCTGTTGTGTATTTGAGTATAGACGGCTGGAACTATACAATAGTAATCTGGGAAAATCATACTAAAGCAGTTTAGAATATTACTTTGATATACCAGCCTGCGGGGGGGGGTTAGTGATAAAAAAGAATGAAAAAAAGATGAAAATCTGCTGGTAGAGTATAGAATCCCCCATGCTGTAAGGACTGAAATAACGGAAGCCCACGCTAGGACGTCGCTGTGCGCTCGTCCCTCCTTCCAAGAGAGGGAATTTCGGACGTCTTAGCGTTAGGTTCGATCATTCCTATTCTTACGATATAGTACGCCTAGACACCACCGCGGCTCTACAGATTTTCCGAGGGAGCCGGGGGGAGAATATCTTAAATCGCTCTTCAGTTTGGCAAGCCGGAGTGCAAACTAAGGAGGGGGGCATTGAGTATATCCAGACAGAGCATGAGCTCAGACTCTCATTGGCGGGATTCATGGCCCATCCCAGTGAGAGTGAATACAAAATTTAAGAGACCGGGAAAAAAAAGAGGAAGTTCAAGAATCAATCTCGTTTCCATTGTGCCAGTCAGGACTGTATTTATCTTCCATCCCGGATATCCCTGCATTCTGTGAGAATATTGTTTTTTTAGGTCCCCCCCAAGGTTAAGTTGAGTCGCTTGTGCTAGAAGCCATCATTGCCGAGCACTCGTGCTTAAGTTATCGGCAAGACGGCTAACAGGCCTCTCTGATGGGTATGTGCCTTAGGAAAGTGAGCACCTCATTGAGCACTGTGATTGCAGATAGGCCCCATCATTGCTTCTTTGTTTATGGAAGCTGAATTATGAGCGAGCAGTTGATGAGATTGGTGAATTACTAGTTGGGGAACCGAATAAACGATATTTCCGGAAAGCCGCCACCTTTGGTATGATACCTGTTGAGAGGTATATCACTTAAAGGAACTCCGCGGGGAAGGCATAATACATTGCTATGATAGAATATTCTAAAAACAAGAAAGAAATCAGGAGAAGAAAACGAATAAAAGGAGAGGCTTTGATAAAGGAAGATAAATAGTGATGAACTGCGCAAGGGAGAGACGGAAAAGAACAAGGGCAAGCAAGAGCAAGAAGAAAAGGGGAGAGTATAGATTATACACCATAAACCACCACGGGACCCCATGAGTTTTTTTCCATCCACACTAGCACATGAGCTGGAGTTTATGAATCAGTTAAAGAGCAGTAACGTTTTTGTCCACGCCCACCCAGCATGCGATCATCTGTAAAACGACAGTGATGAAATTCCTGATAAGGATGGGCTGATAAGAAGGAGAATATAGAAGAGGAAAATCAAAGAGGAAATAATGAAAAAAATCACTCTCACAAGGGGGAGGAGGAGATTCCAGGGTAGAGAGCTGGCCGGCAGCCTAGGTGAGGGGCCCTCCGAGACATTTTTGGTGCCAATAGGGATGGGGGGGGATGGTTTATGATCGTATAGCAATTGCACAATTCCTACATGTCCCCCGAACGCAGCTAACCGAAGGGCTGTTGTGCCAGTGAGGGCTGGTATGTCGGGATTGATATCCTCTCGATCCAATAGCAGTTTTACGGTTCCTTCATACCCCCACTCCGCAGCTAACAAGAGCGGTGTCCGGCCAGATTCGGTATCAACAGTGTTGGGATTGATATCCCCCCGCCCCAATAGTAACTTTACAATTCCCTCATGCCCGCCCTCCGCAGCCAACCAAAGTGGTGTTTGGCCATATTTAGTATCTGGAACATCCGGATTGATATCCTCTCGCTCCAATAGCAACCTTACTACCCCCTCGTACCCACCCAGTGCAGCAAACCCGAGCGGCGTACAACCATATTTGATATCCGCAGTGTTGGGATTGATATCCCCCCGCCCCAATAGCAACTCGACTATTCCCTCATATCCGTTCTCAGCAGCCCACATCAGTGGTGTTCGATGATAGAAAGTGTCGGCCGTATTGGGGTTGATATCTTCTCTGTCCAATAGCAGTTTTACGATTCCCTCATGCCCGCCCCCCGCCGCCCGCATAAGTGGTGTTTGGCCATGTTTGGTATCTGCAGCGTCCGGGTTGATGTCTTCTCGCTCCAATAGCAACCTTACTATCCCCTCATGCCCGCCCAGTGCAGCCAACCAGAGCGGCATCCATCCATATTCGGTATCAGCAGTGTTGAGATTGATACCCCCCCGCCCTAATAGCAACTTCACAATTCCCTCATGTCCGCCCCCAGCAGCCCACCAGAGGGGTGTTTGACCATACTTGGTATCCGCAGCGTCCGGATTGATATCCTCTCGCTCCAATAACAACCTAACTACCCCCTCATGCCCGCCCAGTGAAGCTACCCACAGCGACGTCCGGCCATATTCCGTATCCGCGAAGTTGATATCGATATCCCCCCGCCCCAATAGCAACTCCACTATTCTCTCATCCCCGTTCCCAGCAGCCCGCAAGAGTGGTGTTTGATGATAGAAAGTGTCGGCCGTGTTGGGGTTGATATCTTCTCGTTCCAACAATAACCTTACAACGCCCTCGTGCGCACGCCCCGCTGCCCACCAAAGCGGTGTTCGGCCATATTCGGTGTCTGCAGTATTGGGATTGATATTCGCTCGTCCCAATAGCAACCTTACTATTCCCCCACGCCCACGCCGCGCAGCCCACCAGAGCGGTGTTCGGCCATATTCGGTGTCTGCAATGTTAGGGTCGATATCAGCTCGTTCCAATAGCAACCGTACTATTCCCCACCCGCGCTGCGCAGCCCACCAGAGCGGTGTTCGACCATATTCGGTATCTGGAATGTTGGGGTCGATATTCGCTCGTTCTAATAGCAACCGTACTATTCCCTCGCACCCGCGCTGCGCAGCCCACCAGAACGGTGTTCGGCCATATTCGGTGTCTGGAATGTTGGGGTCGACATCCGCTCGTTTTAATAGCAACCGCACTATTCGCTCACACCCGCGCCGCGCAGCCCACCAGAGCGGTGTTCGGCCATATTCGGTGTCTGGAACGTTGGGGTTGATATCCGCTCGTTCCAATAACAACCGTACTATTCCCTCACACCCGCGGTGCGCAGCCCACCAAAGCGGTGTTCGATCATATTTGGTGTCAGCAGTATTGGGATCGATATCTTCTCGTTTCAATAGCAACTCTACCATTCCACCATACCGGTGCCCCGCAGCCCACCAGAGCGGTGTCCGGCCGTACTTAGTGTCTGTAGTGTTGGGATTGATATCTTCTCGTTCCAATAGTAACTTGACGACCCCCTCGTGCCCGCACTTCGCAGCCCACCAAAGCGGTGTTCCGCCATGTTCGGTGTCTGTAGTGTTGGGATTGATATCTTCTCGTTCCACCAGTAACTTTACTACCCCCTCGTGCCCGCCCTTCGCAGCCCACCAAAGCAGTGTTCGGCCATGTTCGGTGTCTACAGTGTTAGGATCAAGATCCTCCCGCCCCAATAACAACTTCACAATTCCGTCATGCCCGCTCCTAGCAGCCCACAGAAGTGGTGTTCGATGATAGAAGGTGTCGGCGGCGTTGGGATTGATATCTGGTTGTTCCAATAACAACTTTACTATTGCTTCATGCCCTTCCTCCGCAGCGCACATGAGCAGTGCCCGGCCATGTTTGGCATCTTCTATATCGGGATTGATATCCTCTCGCTCCAATAGCAACTTTACTATTCCCTCATGCCCACCTTTCGCAGCCGACCATAGTGGCGTTCGGTCATATAACGTGTTTGCAGCGTTTGGGTTGACATCATCTCGTGCCAATAACAACTTCGCTATTCCCTCATTCCCATGCTGAACGGCCAGCAAGAGCGGTGTTCGATTGAAGGGGTCGACAATGTTGGGATTGATGCCTTCTCGCTCCAGCAGTAACTTTACTACTCCGTGGCGCTCACACTTCACAGCCCACCAAAGTGGCGCTCCGCCAAAACGGGTGTCGGTAGTGTTGGGATTGATATCTTCTCGTCCCAATAGCAACTTTACTATTTCTTCATGCCCCCTCTCTGCAGCACACATGAGCGGTGTCCGGCAATTCCTACCGTCTCCTACATTAGGATTGATATCCTCTTGCTCCAATAAAAACTTTACTATTCCTTCATACCCGCCCTCCGCAGCCCATAGGAGTGGTGTTTTACCATTCTCAGAATCTGCACTGTTAATATCGATACCCCCCCGTTCCAACAGCAACTTTACTATTCCCTCATGCCCACCTTTTGCAGCACACCAAAGCGGTGTTCCGCCATATCTTGTGTCTGCAGTATTGGGATTGGTATCCTCTCGCTCCAATAGCAGCTTCGCTATTGCCTCATTCCCTCTCTTCGCAGCACACCTGACCATACTTGGGTGATATTGAACGGCTATGCTGTTGACGGTGCCATATGTTGGCTCTCGGAACTCTACTGCCCTCTCATGTCCACCCCCTGATGCCCACCAGAGGGGTGTTCCACCATATTCGGTGTCCGCAGTGTTGGGATTAATATCCTCTCGCACCAATAGCATCCTTGCTATTCCCTCATGCCCGCCTTTCGCAGCCAAACAGAGTGATGTTTGGCCATGTTCGGGGTCTGCGGCGTTAAGATTGATATCACTTCGTCCTAATAACAGCTTTACAATTGCTTCGTGCCCTTCTTCCGTAGCACACATGAGCGATGTCCAGCCATATCCGGCGTCTGCAGTATTGGGATCGACATCCTCTCGCTCTAATAGCAACTTTACTATTCCTTCGTGCCCGCCCTTCGCAGCCAACCAGAGTGGTGTTTGGCCATATTCGGCGTCCGCGGCGCTGGGATTGATATCTTCTCGCTCCAATAGGAACTTCACTATTCCCTCATGCCCACCCTTTGCAGCCCACCAGAGTGCTCTTTGACCATATTCGGCGTCCACGGCGCTGGGATTAATATCCTCTCGTTGCAATAGCAACCTTACTATCCCCTCATGCCCGCACTGGACAGCCCACCAAAGCGCTGGTTGACCATGTTCGGCGTCTGCGGCGTTGGGATTGATATCATCTCGTTCCAATAGCAACTTTACTATTCCTTCGTGCCCTCCCTCTATAGCACAAATGAGCGGTGTCTGGCCGTATATGGTGTCTGCAGTGTTGGGAGTGATATCCTCTCGTTCCAATAGCATCTTTACTATTCCCTCACGCCCGCATTGGACAGCCCACCAGAGGGCTGGTTGACCATATTCGGCGTCGGCGTTGGGATTGATATCATCTCGTTCCAATAGCAACTTTACTACCCCTTCGTGCCCCCCCTCCATAGCACAAATGAGCGGTGTATGGCCGTACATGGTGTCTACAGTGTTGGGATTGACACCCTCTCGTTCCAATAGTACCCTTACTATTCCTTCATACCCGCCCTTCGCAGCCCACCAGAGGGCTGTTTGACCATATTCGATGCCCGCGGCGCTAGGATCGATATCCTCTCGCTCCAATAACAACTTTACTACTTCCTCGTGTCCCCCCTTTGCCGCCCACGCGAGTGGCGTCCGATAATATACCGTGTCTACGGCGTTGGGATCGACATCCTTCAGCTGTGATAAAATCCTTACGAGATCTTCATGACCTCCTATAGCGGCCACTGCAAGCGCCGTTTGGCCCACGATATCTCTTGTGTTAATATTCCAGTCCTTCTCGGCCAGCAAGGTAGTAACAATCTCCACGATCCCGAAAGATGCCGCTCCATGGACCCCTGTGAAACCTTTAGGAGAACTCCTATCAAACGAGACGCTTTGCCAATCTATATCCTTATGACTGTGTAGCCAGAGAAGGTGAGAGGATATGTGCTCTTCGAATCCAACCAGAAGTCCAAGCGCAAGCCGAGTCAAACTCTCAGTCTTCCCCCTTCTTAGGTGCTTTCCCCAGTAGCAAGAAGCGTATTCAACAAGAGGGACTGTTGGCGGGACAAGGCAAATATTTGGCGAAAGTTCCCGAACACATCGGAAATTGAGGTAAGTCAAGCAAACCTCCGCTATCATCGAGTGTGGGCTTGCGAACAGGCTTGGATTACTGGATAAATATTCTTGCAAAGTGAAGTGGACAAACCGAACGGTGGAGGTGGATGTCTCAACCGTGATAAGCCCCAAAGCACACCCAAGGATAGTTCGAATTTCAGGAACGTTTTCAACATCCAGATCTGCTAATCCTATCTTTACCCCCAAGGCATGACATAGCTCGCTCGTATGCAACGGGCGCTCCGAATTCGATACCCACATCAAGGCTTCCATTCCAAGCCTGGATCTACCCCCCTTCTGCGCCTTCATCCGGTCTAGGGTTGCCGCATACGCATCTCCCAAACGGTCCCCCTTGGTCATCTCCTCCAACTTTTCCCTTCTCGCAGAAATGCTAACCTCTCCTAGGATAGCGTCGATGGTTAGCGAAACAAGGAGGAATCTATAGACCACGGTTAGTGAATATAAGATCATGCATGAACTGGGGAGTATGGATGCTCCCACGCACATTCCCGAGATTTGTTCCGGAATAATTCTTAGGATATCCACCCGCAAACCATCGGACATCGCATAATGCTCTGTGTCCATCTCTAACTTATTCTCCAAATATCTTTCCACGTCGTGCATCTTCGGGCTGATGGGTACTGTGACACTGTTGGTGAAGACTCTTGTGATCTCGGCCTCAACCTGGGGCCTTCCAGTGAGAAATATTCGCACCCCCGGCGACTCCCTAACGATATCCTTCATTGACCCAAGAAGCTCGAGTAGATTTTTAGGAAGGCACTCATCCAACGCATCGATACAGATAAACACCTTAGGTAATGTGGCAACGGCATCTTTCAGCATCAGCACTACCTCCTGAAGTCGAAGACCTCGACCGCCAACCTCCTTCTCCGCTTTTCGAAATGCTCTTTGCACGCCTTCCAGCACTTCCCCTCTAACTAACAGCTGCTTAAGGATGGCTCCCATGACATTGATAGCCGTCTGCTCCTGTTTGTCGCGGAAGTCGCAGTAAAACATCGCGACAGCAATACCTTCCTCGCAAGGCTTATCGCACAGCTCATCAATCACTAATGAACTAGTATTGCTGATTATCAGCGGTGATTCCTGCTCGCTCTAGATGAACTAGGAACTTACCTCAGATATGTCTTCCCCACACCCGGATCCCCGTGGCAAAAGAAGACAGCCTTATCCGCTCCACCCTCATTACTCCTCCACTCCCGAAACTCGTTTGTTTCCAAGAGCCAACTCCCCACACCATCGAGCCTGTGAGTACGCACATCCTGATGCCTTCCCCCAGGGTCCAGTGGCGAGAGCCACTCCATAATTTCTGCGATCCCACCGGCTATGACTTTGTTCACATTGACAATCCTGTTGTAGCTATTCGTTACGTTATTGTTGTTGACATTACTGTCACCAAACGAGGTGTTGTGCGAATATGCTGAGTACCGGTAGGCCATGATGTGTCCAAAGTGGTGGTTGGGTGTAGATGTGCTATCGGCAGTCAACTGTGGTGGAGATATTGGAGGTCTTATGGAATTTGGACCGGTACGGCTGAAGAAAAAGAGGGGGAGGCTCCAGCAGCTGAAATTACTATTCTACCATCCCCTGCTGAGTAAACATCGATGACTCTGTGATACCCATATGTGCTCAAGATCAATTCCTCCAACACAGTTACCGGTACTTGTACTCTAGTGGAGGGGCAACCCCTACTTCAAGTGCCTCATGAAACGTATTCCAAGAGCCTACCATACTCGAGTACTCGCAGACCCTGTATCCGAGCGCCCCTTACAGTATTTGTTAAGGTTGAACCATTGCATACTCGCGGTAGGGGTGAAGTATTGGAACAAACTACCGTAGGGTCAAGATGGCCAATGCAAAATTTCCTTCATTCAGATCGCTGGATACCTAAGAAGGAAACTAACCGCTCTTTTTTCTGTTCTTCGCACAGACATTTACCCCCCTGTTTGTTCCAATACTTTACCCCTACCGCGAGTACCTCTACAGACAAAAACTTGAGATTGTCTCTCTAGACACTAGAATACGGTACCGGTAATTTGTTTAAGTATCGCAAGGCGCCCAGCTTCCCTCGGCTGTCGGGCTTGCTGTCCCAATCACGAAATTAGCAGGCTGTTGGAGCGGCCGGATTCCGCTCGTCGACAGTAATGTACCGTAGCAAGAGAAACCCATCTTCCAGTATGATACAATTCAAGAAATTCAGTCCTTCATCTCTGGGATAGGCTGGCATTTGATTTTTCGCTAAGTCAAAGGAGCTGCTTAATAACTAGGATGGAATAAACGCATATAATGCCAGATACTTGTGGACAGACCTTTAGTGATAGATCTCTTGGTCCTATAGATTTGAAACCCCTACCATACATGGCCCGCTTTCGGGCGCGAGGCTCGAGCTGCAGTAATAGGACAAAAAGGTTCGTCGGATGTCCTTTTTACACCAAAAGTGGCCATCTTCACCACCCTCTCTCATTGCGCAACGTCTATGAGAATCAGCGAAAATTTGTCCTTACACTAGCAAACCTGTAGATAACATGAAGAAGGTTACAGAATCCTTAAATATTACCAAATGATGGAGAAATGGTCATTTAAGAATCTGGTATCAGTTGCCATGTACCTTTTTGTATGGAGCCCCATAACAAAATTTAAGTCACTTTCACACTCAATGACTCAATCATGAACAATCAAGACCGCTTTGATTCCTTATACTTCTACTTGCAAAGGTTTCAATAGATAGTGATTCCCTAGCTGGTGGAAAGATTTCAAGTGTTTTCATATAAGCAGTGTTGAGAATTGTTTGTTTAAAAATGTCTATTTTTGGTGTAAAAAGGGCATCGGACAAACCTTTTTGTCCCCGTACTGTATCACGGAACTTCACCTATTGTCACCATTCATTCCTATCAGAGCTGTGTGTTAGTCAGCAGGGGCTTGTCCATTGCACTAACCGCTAACTTACCCTGCTTCAGACATCAGACAACGTCCGACAACCACGCGTCAGACCGAACTAAGACTATCATACTACGGTATGATGCCGGACAATGCCAATCAACACCTTAGCGAACCCCAAATACGACCAACTTCAAACTCTTCTAAGTCAACAACAACAACTCAAAAGCTCAAAAGCTTCTGTAAAAGTCTTTATTTGATGGTTGTCTAAAGAATTACAGAGGGGTTTAAGGAAATATGAACTTCCTGCTGTGCTAGAGCAGTTCAAAGATTTCCATTTTTTTGGTGGGAGAGGTGCCAAATTAACACACCCTAAAATTACTGTATCAGGTAATATCTTGGCGGTACCATGCCTAATGCGGCAATAAATATCGCCGATCATTTCACTGGGTGAGATAACCCAACCCAATTAGGAAGGTTGTTGGCGCTTAGTAAGCGACGGCGAATTAACATAAGTGTCGATTGGCAGTGTCCGGCACTATCTCCTTGACTGGTGTAACGATGGAAAATGTGATGCCGACCCAAAAATAGATGATGACTAAGGTCACCTCAGTATTTTTCAGTGATGGTGTGCGTAGG
>Ga0307509_10002100_pt1 | contig 32840 bp, 35 predicted proteins | sample 10_EM_MG_FD_202245 | JGI IMG/M metagenome (GOLD analysis project Ga0307509, IMG submission 202245) | Populus trichocarpa ectomycorrhiza microbial communities from riparian zone in the Pacific Northwest, United States - 10_EM | ecosystem: Host-associated > Plants > Roots > Unclassified | place...
ACACAGCAAAAACACGGCCCCTTTCCCCCCTCCGAGACAGAAAAAAAAACAAAAATTTCTTGACCTTACTAGGAGAGGAAAGTCCAACGACATAGCACACCGTCCAATTATTCAAGTTTTTACGGTAGACGATAACTGAAAAATTTGCCTATTATCGCATGATTCTATCCCGAGCCCTTGTTACAGCTGTCGTGGACCGGTATCGTAGCGTGTGTGCTCGAGTATCACACACCGTTACTATAGTACCAGTATCATACTTTCCCTGATACCACTTCGCCCACCATCAACTTAAATCCCCAATCGAAATCTCGGAATACGGTATCTACTTCTTTTTGCCCCTCCCGCTACAGGCATGCGTGACCAAGAGCCCCCCACCATCCAAGAAGGGATCAAACCAAATCTAGCCCACCTCGTCTGGAAGATTCGTTGCTTCTATTTTCCGCCCCTATTTATTTATTTAGTTATTTTAGTCGGTCGTAGGGTAACATGACAAGGGATAGTTCCTTGAGATCTGTGCTGCTGTGCTCGTGCAGATGTGATTGCAGGTTGGTGGTGGGCTATTAATATTTGGAGGATGTTTTAGATGATGACGCTCTATGGCGGAGGAGGAAAGAAAGGAAGACTCCGGTGATAAGGCCGATTTCTGCTTGCGTGATCATAATACAGGTGGTGATAAGGCATGAGTGAGTGGTGCTGTATGCTACAGGTATGATACCCGGTATCAAGGCCTCGGGCTTGTGAAGGTACTGTGTGATAGGGAGATACGAGTACGGAATTTTGGCCATGATATGTTTTTTTTTTTTTTTGCTTGGGGTAGGTAGGGTCTTGAACGAAGTGAGTTCACCTGGTAGGGTTGGGTTTCCAGCACCATTTTGCTGGGTTTTTGGAGTGGTGAAGTGGTGGTGGGTGGAGATTACCGTAGATGCCAAAGAGACAAGGAGAACTGTGTTGCGTTGTGCTCGCAGCTCACCGGTAGGCTTGCATTTGCAGAGCCCTTCTCGGGTCCGCAACTCGGGAGAATCCTTGAGTGCGAGTGCAGTACTGTACGAGTACTCGAGTATTCCAAATTGCTGCTGCTATTGTATTGTAAAACATCTACTTGCACTAGTACTCGTGCAGTACTCGAGTAATACGCTACCCACCATCTCGCATCCGAAGACCCCGAAACCAGCGTAACTTTGTTTGTCTCTTTTCCCGTGAACAGCCACACGAGAAAAAAAGCACAAAAACTCGCCCACCTCGGGAAGTCCCCCGCACTCCAGGGTGCCGCAGCATCCATCAAACCAAAACAAAGCTTCGTGCTTCAAAGTACCCGTCTCCAGTCTTAGGTTTACCCGTGCGGTGGTTGGAACCCTGCTGCGCATCTAACAAATACTCTAGAGTTTCTGTGCCCAACTGTTGTGACTTTGGGGCAGAGATCCCATTAGCTTTTTCCATCTGACCAAGGCTGACGGGCATTACACGTCATTGGCGTTGGCATTGTAGTGGGCCGGGGGAGGGTTCAAAAGAAAAGGTGCTCGCACTTTTTTTCCCCTCTCCTTTCGCTAGACTGGGCTACGGGTTACAGTATTCTTTTTTTCGTGAGGGAAGCACACCATTCACCACCCACCGCCCACCACCACACTTGCACCACCACCGCCGCTACAGGAGACTATTTGAATACGAAGGGTGCGCCCGCGAAGGAAAGAAGAAGAAGGAGGGGGGCTTTTTCTTGTGAATTTTCCGGGAGACGAAGATGTCAGAAGCGGTGGTTGATAAGATCGAAAGGGGGGTTTCGAGGGTTGTTAGAAGGGATTATTAGTTTGGCCCCCCCTTACGTGGTCTCTTCGGTCGTCATCGTGAGGATCAAGAGGGCTAATGATTGATCGGGTGTCTTTTTTTTCCCTTTTCACAGCAACGGATGCTATTATGACTGCTACTCTAGCTGGGATGACTGGGGGCGATGGGTAGCTTTAGCTGTTATCATTACATTTTTCTTCATCGTCATCGCTTGTTGCGGGTACTTTCGCCTCCTTTCCTCTTCCGTCTCCCACCACTGACCTATCTCATAGACTAATAACCTCCCGTCGCCGTCGTCGCCTGGGCATGCAACCAGTATACGGAACCGCCTGGATGGCCCCACCGAAATACACTCCGCACGACGTCCACCAATTCCAGACCTACCCACCACAACACTACCCCCCTCAACAGTCAGGCCCTTACGCGCAATACTACGCACCCACAGCCCCAGCGCCGCCATACTACCCCAGCCGGCAGAATAATGTCCCCGGTGCCCCGGGACTTGCTGGTGGGAATTATCATGCTGCCGGCACGGAAGACACACCCCAAGGACAACGAGGACAAAATTTCTCACCACCGCCGGTGCCGCCGAGAAGTTCTGAGCCGGTCGCGCACTCGCCCGTGACTGGGCACCAAACTGGAGAAACGGTGTTGACGCATTCTACGGGCACCAACAATCCGTATTATGTCCCACCGAGCGGGATGCCGCAGGCGCATGTTGGGGGGAAGGTGTAGAGTAGGTGGGGTTGTACATCTGAACAAGGGTCCTTTTTTGGAAGAGAACTATTTTTTCTCTTCTCATTTTTCGTTTTCTTTTTTCTCTTCCTCACTATCCTTTTTCCTTTGTTTGGGCTGGGTTGGGCAGGTTGGTCGGTTTACCTGGTGGGCTTGGTGTTTTTTCTTTTCTTTTCTCTTCTAATTCTCGCTTTTCGACCGGGTGAAGCATGTTGATCCGGCGCAGCAAAACCAAAGAGGGTGTTCTCCACCAAGCGGACACATTCGTTCACTCACTCACCCATCCATCGATACGCATGACGGAAATAGAGAGAGAGGCCTTAGTCATCATTCTATTCTCTACTAGCACGCACGCCCGGAGACTACTACTAATTGTACCGGTGGCATCCAAAAATTATTATTATTCAATAAATCTGTCTATCGAGAACGTGCTGTATTTGCTCGCATTTGTTCATCTTTGTGAAGAAAGGGGTCACCTGGCATTGCGTGGCATGGCATGGCGACATAGTGGCTGTGCATGAATGATACCACAAGGAGTAGCGAGTGTCTCAGGATGTTTGAGCACCGGGGTTTTGCAGGCGTGCAGGCGCTGCGGAGGGATAAGGTAGGGCTTCTTATGGAACTGCGGGGGGTTGTTTCTGGTGTTGGTGCGGTGGTCGTAAGCAAGTTTAGAATGGTGGTGGGGGGTGATTAGTGAAGCTTTTGTTCGCACCCCAGCGGGATGCTTAGTTTACCAATAGAGTGGGCTTTCTCGAGTAGACTGCAGACAGAGCGAGGGATAAGTCATCTGGGGTAATTTGGAGTTGGGAATTATCGTAGATTTCATTTCGTTGAGTCCTGTACGGTACTTACTCGCACAGTACCGGTCCCTACACTGCACTCCATAATCAGGAGCACGGTACGAGTACATGCTGCACTCACGCTACTGGGTTGAAGTCGCAGTCTTTTTCTTTTTTCTCCCTTCCCAGGAGGAGTTAACGTGGTAAAAGGGACAGAGTACTGCCGGTATACCGATATGACTTTAACCCAGCTACATGAGTACTGGCATTAAACGGCGAGTGTGTGAATTATCCTCAGTGCACGGAAAAGGTGTATTAATAAGATCCCCTACTTGAGTACCGGATTGTAGTTAATAATCTTGGCCGAGCTCCGATTTGTATCCTGTCAAGTGAGCTAGTGGGTTGGATTTTTGCCACAATACTTGAGTAAGCTATAGTACCGGTATAATACTCTGGTATGATAGAGAGTGGAATGGATTCTGCACAGTGCTCGAGAGTGTTTTTTCTTCTCTCGCGGGGGGAGGTGGGGTGAATTGCTGTGGGTGGGGTGCCAGATGCCGCGATGCTGTATGTTGCTGACATCTTATATTGGTTGTGTCCTGTGGCTGCGGTAGTGCCTGGCCTGGATTTATCACGATAGCGGAGAGGATTCTGGATGCGTAGCGGGGCTCTTCAGACGGGATGGAGGAATGGTGGAATTGGCGGGGGCGGTGGACCAGGGGTATTATGTGCAGGCTGGGGTGCTTTGGACGGGTGATCCATTCAAATTTGCCTTTGGCAGTTACGATGTGGTGGACTCTTATTGTAAGGAGCGACCTAGGATAGCGTTTGTGGGCATTATATTCGCTGGAGCATGGGGAGTGGGGAGGGGGTGAGACAATGGTACTGATAATGGTTTGATCGGGGAGAAAAGAGATATATGAGCAACACGTCAATAACAAACATATTACATTAACGCTGACCAGACAGACAGACAGACAGATATAGAAAATACCTTCCCATCGACAGTAGCACTATCTATTTCTAAACGGGGAGAATCGAACGGGAAACAGAACGGGACTAACGCTTCTTCCCGAGAACTCCCTCCATTCTACGAATCAGATTCTTCAATCCGACTCCCTTCTCGCAATTCGCCTCCAGCCATGCTTCCATCTCCTCCCTGCACTTTCGCACGCTCTTGCTAACGGGCATGCAAGTGCTCTCCTCGTCCATAACGTATTGGAGCGGATTGAGCAGAACATCAAACACAGAGCTCCAGACCTCCGTCTGCCAGTAGCGCTTCAAGGAGCTGGTGATTTTGTACTTTTTGGTTCCACCACCAAGGATATTACCGCGGTCTGCTGTGGTCTCAATGTATTTGCCAAAGAGCATGGAGTGGATGATGGCGGCGAGGCCGAAGTAGTCCACCTGGTAGGTCCATGGCCGGAGCTCGCGCATTTCGGCGCAGTCCTGGTTGTCGGTTTTCCAATCTGCAATGAATTGCACAGTTGGCTGGAAGAGCTTCATGTCTATTCCTCTGCCAAAGTCGATTAGGGTTATTCCCTTTTTGAGCCAGCCATTCGAACCGTCTCGCCGGTATCGTGCGGACCAGGTATTGTCTGGTGTATTTTCGAAGCGAATGAGACAATTATCAGCCTTGAGGTCGCCATGGAGGAGGCCCTTGGAGTGCATTGCCTCGACAGTACGGAGGAGCTCGATGGATAGGAACATGACAAGTTGCTCGTCCATTACACCAGTATTTGTGCCAGTGCCCACATCTGCTCTGGCAATGTTTACCAAGTCGAGGATTGTGCCCTGGTCACGATATTCAAGTAGGAGATATGCTTCGTCCGGGAAAAGGTGCATCTCATGGGCCTTTAGGATTGACTCCACTGGCCGTGAGACACCGAGACGGCGGTGGGCCTGTCGCATTATATAGAACTCCCAAGGTGACGGCGGGTGTTCCATTTTCACAGCCTCGAAGCGCGCTCGTCCAATCATCTTTTTGTTAAGAGAAAGCAGGTCGGCCGCGCTTTGATTATCCGGACCTGCTTCTTCTGCTTCGTCTTCGGCATCGGCTACGATGTTATTCTCCACAAGGTAGACAGGGGCAAAAGCACCTTTCCCCAGCTCACGCTTAATAGTATAAGAACTGCCTCCATCACCTGTGACGAACTCGACAATTGGAGCTTGCGAAATGTTAGCTGTGGTTTTCTCTCCATCACGTTTTGACATCGCCTTCGCGAACCGCTTGATTTCCGGCCCTCGTCCAAGCTTGGTCGTGTGCTCATAGAAGCCTTCATATGTCTTCAATGGTGGTTGAAGCTTGTCAAAGATATTCGCTCGAAGAGATTCATCCATGGGATTACATTGTAGATCTTGGATTATAGGACCCTTCTGGGAGGTTTCTTTCGCCCTCGCCGCTGCCACTGGTTTGGCACCGAATGGTTTCCTCTCCTTTGGTACACGGGCCGGAGTGGCAGATGGAGCAGGCTGGGATGATGCAAGTGGTGGGGGAAGGACAGAGCTATTGGACTCTTCGAAAGGGCTGCTCATTAAATTGTCGTCTATTATATCGGGCATTCTACTCCTACTGGGGGTTTTGGCCACATCTTTCCGCCTAGCGGTGGTAGGTGGCAATGACTCCGTCTTTTCGACAATAGGTGTCATATATGGTAGTCTACTCTGTCCTTGGAATGGGGTTTCCTTTGCAGTATGATATGGAAGACGGGGGGGATCGAAATTATTAGGTGATGGGATGAGTATCTTGTGAGCAGCGGGACGGAGTGGTGAGTCAGGTTCCTCGTCATCAGGTTCGTCTCTGTGGATCACCATTCCGCCTCCGGCTTTGGGCTCATCTCGATGGACAGCGAGCTTCCCAAACTCCGCCTTAGCTGACCCAACCTCTGGACTCCTTTCTACTTCCTCCTCCTCGTTTTCGCGCAGCGGAACGTCCCTTCTCAAGGTAAAGTCGGACCATTCACTCTTCACACTTCTGGCATCTTCAGCGTCATCCTCGCCATCACCACCCTCGGGACTGGATTCCTCTGCACGCCCAACCTGAGTGCCAATTGTGTAGTCCTCGCCGTCGCTCTCCTCCCCACCGCTCTCACTCCCATCATCTTCGCGATCCTCCCCTGTCATAGAAGTTTTCTTCATAGGTTGGTTGAAAATATCATATATTTCGTCTGTTGCTGCTCTGGTATGAAATGTCATTGTGGGGCTAGCAGGTGCTTGCCCTTTTCGTTTTATTTTCCCTCTATTTGGGGAAGGCGAGAGAACTGTCTTGACTTTGATGGGAGCTCGAGACTCCCCCGCTACCTCTCCTCTATGGGTATTCTTCCTTCGTCGCTCCCTAGCTGCCTCAGCTTGCTCCTCGCGTATCCTATCCCAGTCGATCCCATACAGGCCTCTCTTGATCGCTCTCAGTTCATCAAAAGAAAGTTCTTCAGTAGGATTTTCTTCGTCTGCATAAATCAATTCAAGGTTCACAGCAACCCGCTCTGGCCGTTTATTTGAAGGCAAACTAGTAGGTAAAACATTTTGCTGTGCAGGAAGTACATTTTGCTTCGGTAAAGACTGGCAATTGATCGTAAAGAACGGATAGACAGGCGGTATTAGTTCTACTTTTGTAAATATGAGATAAAAAAGATATTAGACGGAAAATGATGACTCGTGGTTCTGTGGGGCTACTTACACTTTCGTCCCTGAAAATCATCATTTTCTCTGCACTTTTCGCTTTGACCCCTTCCTGCTTCAAAACCTCGCCGACCCATGGCCGAGCCTCTATGGCGTTCTCCTTCCTCCTCTGCTCCAGCGTACCAATGTTTTCCCAGCCGCTAGTCGGTTTTTCCGTGGTATTTGGTGCCTTACTTGTGGGAGCTGCGTCTGCATCGGAGAAAATGGCCATCTTCTGCTTCGCCTGTTTTGGTTTTGGCTGCGACGCTTGCGGCTGCTGTTGCGTAGCAGGAGAACTAACAAGTCCTCCGGAACCTAACGCCCCGCCAAAAGGTTTTGCAGCTAAAGCCGGCCTGACTGCTGGCAGCGCAGGGGAGCTGGGCTCATCAGCCGCGGGGGGGTCATACTCTAACCTCTGCATATACTCTTCGAATTTCCTAAGAAGTCTGTCTGTGGGTCTGGCATTGTTTTCCATCCCAGTCTGGTAAATCTCACTAGCCTGCCTCTTTCTACCCATTTTTTCAAGCCAAGCAGCGTACTCTTCGTAGAATAAGGCGAGCCGCTGACCGATATCGTGTCTAGCAAGGTAGGCAAAGGCCTCTCGAGGAGCATCGGAAAAGTTTTGGATATATAGAATCCATAGGCGGAGGTATCTTGGGTCGTTCTTGTAGTGTTGTTCGTGGATGAATGTCTGTGTTGCCCTCTCTAGCAGCTGGAGTAAACCGGAGTCCGTTGAATGGCCAGACGGAAAGGTTTCTTGTGTCCAGCTGACATAACGAACCCAGACTTCTAAAGGGTCATCTAGGTCCAAAGATCCCCGTAACTCTTCCTCAAACTCTGCTTGTTTAGCTGTGTGCTCGGCACGGGCAAATACTGGGTTCGAACGGGACGAGAGAGAAGCGACAAGAGCGCGAGCCGAGCGCCCGGAAGCAAGGGGCTGAATATTTTCTTTGTGAAGTTCGATCTGGTCGAAGGAGGTAGTATCATCGTCAGCCATGATGAGCGCGATTGATGGACTGAACCGAAAGCAGATAATGTGGTTGTGGGTATGGGGGGAGTATGGAGGGGTAAACAGAGATATGGAGCGTATCAACACCAAATTTACCAATTCTCTGCTTTGTTGTTTTTTCTTGTTTAGACAGCCAAGAGCACCGCCACGCGGCTCATGTCCCATTCTACGGTAGTATGATACGAGTACTTGTACCTGTGCACTTGTGCAACCACAAACCCACACTCATGAGTGGCTCACCGGCATTCTTTAGCCACAATGGTCCCCTTGGCTGCTTCACCCCCCTTTTGGTTTTAGTGTCAAGCGCGGGAGTGAGACTGATCTTCTTGGGGTCCGCGTCTCCCCCCCAAAATAGGGCACAGTCCGCTCCTCCACAAGACTGGATCACTGGCAAGTAGCCAAGATCCAATCCGCGCACCGAGCATGACATTTCCAGCCCCAACAATACCCTATCCACTCTCATCCGACCTCTCAGATGACTCGGAAGTTCCCTACCTTAAGGGAAAGCCCCCATTTGGTAATAAAGTGCGCCTCCCTACTCCGTCGTCGCCTATGTTCCCACGAGCTGTTGTGGACGACGAGACCCTTGAATACCAACAACAGAGCGCGAGAAGGGCGGCAGAAGGACTTAGAAGGCAGACAAAGTCAACAACTAGATTATCCAACAATATTGAAGGGTTCTCGTCTTCGGAGGAAGAAAACGAGGTAGGCCCGGGGCTAGAGATTGATTCCGAGTCTGAGGATCTTGAAATGGGTGACTATGCGAACGCAGGGGAGGAGGATACATGGCGGGATGGTGATGAGGAAGGGAGAGCGAGGACGAGGAGCCGAAGGGGCTTGAGTTTACAAGGCGGGAATGGTCCTGGTCTTGGTGATCGGTTGGTTATGGCAGATGGTGATCGGCCTGTTGTTAGTAAGGAAGAGAAGAGGATTGCAGACATAAAGGTGATTAGGAGTTTGGCCATTAATGTCATACTGATTGGGCTATGGTGGGTTGGAATCTCTGAGACGAAATGCAGTTCTTGGGTCGCTAATGTGTGTCTCCCCGTTTCTAGGTATCTATTCTCGCTCCTAATATCCATTGTAAGATGGTCTTCTCCACAGTCGCTCTTCTATTGTTGGAGCAGCTTCTAAATCTTATGTGGATAAAGTACAACAAATGGATGTTCGATCCCAAGCACCTCGATTTTAAATTTCCGTTATTCACCACCTGCACGCACATGATTGTCCAATTCTCTCTAGCATCTCTTGTGCTCTTCGCTTTCCCGAAACTACGGCCTGTGGGGTTTTTCGGGAAATCTGCTTCCACCGATCCGCAGCCTGAGGACCCCGAGATAGATCACTTTATGGGAGCAGGGAGTTCTATCGAGGAGCGAAAGAAGCAACAAGCCGGCATTATGACAAAATGGTTTTATGCAACCCGAGTTGGCCCGTGCGGAGCGGCTACCGGGTTGGATATTGGCCTTGGAAACATGAGCTTGGAATTCATTACTCTTGCGTTTTACAGTATGTTGGGTTCATAGTTCACACTGGGATAGCGGAGCAAGGGATATGCTGACGTATATAAAGCAATGTGTAAATCCTCTGCTTTGGCATTCGTCTTGATATTCGCCTTTATATTTCGTCTTGAGAAGGTAACATGGAAATTAGTTGGTGTCATAACTGTGATGACAGTTGGTGTAGTGATGATGGTAGCCGGAGAAGCAACATTCGTACCGATTGGCTTTATTCTTGTGATCATGTCCTCCGCTCTGTCTGGACTGCGGTGGTCACTCACGCAAATTCTGCTATTGAGAAACCCAGCTACCTCTAATCCATTCTCCTCTATATTTTTCCTAGCGCCGATTATGTTCATTTCAATCCTGACAATTGCTATACCTGTGGAGGGGTTTGGACCGCTGAGTGAGAGATTGGCCGAGTTAGCAGCGCAAAAGGGTGCTATCAATTCTGCTGCCATTCTTCTCTTTCCTGGGGTAATAGCTTTTCTGATGGTCAGCAGCGAATTTGCGTAAGTTCTAATATATCCATTCATGATTATAGTTGTCTAACAATCTACAGACTGCTTCAGCGCACCTCCGTAGTAACCCTCTCAATTTGCGGCATTTTCAAGGAAGTCGTTACGATCTCTGCAGCAACAGTAGTCTTCGGCGATCCTCTAACCCCAATCAACATCTCAGGTCTCTGTGTCACAATATTGAGTATCGCAGCATACAATTACATCAAGATCAAGCGGATGCGCCGGCAGGCACGAGAAGAGACCATCGGCGCAGCAGCATACGTCCCAGTCGGAGGTGACGATGAAGACGGCGAGGACGAGGGACTAGCAGAGCAAGCGAAAAGTACAAGCATAGACGGCGGTGTCCTCGGAAATACGGAAATACAGGTTGGTGAATCGGCGTTGAGTCCACGGTTTCCTGGGCCATCTCCCTCACCTTTGGGTGGTAGTGAGCAGGACCGATTACTTTAGACAGATCACTTCTGCACATCCATCACTCTTGCTTGCTAACTCATTAGACTTGTAACTCTTAAACCGTTTCCCTTTGTCTTATTGATACCACTATACGTATGTATATACTGTACCAGTGTGTTTGGCGGGGTTCGGCTCTTTTTTTCCCCCGCACTTTCTATTTTTTTCTCCCTCTTGTTGCACTCTTATCATATTGAGGTTGTCTGCAGTGTGCTTCTTGTACGGTTACCGTCCCCTTCGCAGAGTATTCCTGCTAGGCATAGTCCAGAGGTCGCGCTGGGTTCAGTTCAAGTGGTTGAATATGGCGAGTGATCATGTGTGCACGTGGTGAGCATTTGTGTTGTGCAGAGATTCCAATGAGGCGATGCTGTGGGGTGGAAGGGCGGGAATTGTGCACATAAAGCTGGGGCTTTGGTGAGTGTAATAGAGGTGCACAGAACGTCACTTGAGCATGTGGAGATGTGAGATAAGCTAGGTTGAGGGCAAAAACAGCATTAACATTGCGCATGATGGTTCAAGACCTACAGGATTGCCACATTTCCCCACGAAACACCATCCCAGTAGACCAAACCCTGAAAGGTAGGAAAAAAACCAAAAGAGAAGCAAGCTGAACTGACACCCGCGGGTGGGATAGCTGGTGGGACGTCGGAACCAACTGGAACCGAGAGAACAAAGAGTGGAGGTCGACCGTTAAGCTGAATCGTCGTTATCGTCTAAAATACCCTTTTGTACTAGGTGACGCCATGTCCCCTCCTATAGCGGTTCTCAGATCATCTAACCGGAGAGGTACCGTCTTATCTTTGCTCCACCCCTGGTTGGTGAGATTATTGAACCGATTGTGAAAAAGGTCTCCAGGTTGAAGATTCAACCGCTGCTGTGAGTGGCTTTTGGGGGTTGGAAACAAGGTCTACATATTCAGTATTAGGAAAAAGAAGAATCTAAGATAAGATAATTATAGATGTTACCTGTCGGCCACCTTTTCTTATCGCTTTGCCATTTAACTAGTCCCAAATTTCCACATATCTGTTTTGTATCTTGGTCTTGCAGTCACACCGAGGGTTTACATTGACTGGGATTGCTGTGGTGATTTTCCCACTGCTGCCTTCTAGTAAGAATTTGACATCGGCTTTGAAGTCCTCATATGGCTTGGTGTATGCAAATTCAAAGACAATTGTTGCCAGAAATGCCCAGGTGAAACAATAGTGTAGTGAGAAACTTTGTACTAGTGTAGTATAGGTACAATAATTGATAATAGAGAGTGAAGATAGCTGATAACCTACATGCCGTGATATTACTTGATAAATTCCACTAAGTGTCCTTCTGGAACTGGAAGAAGATCTCTCCAATTGAATGCTCCAATAACTTCCTCTTCAATCTTTAACATTACTGCACAGTCTGATATGCAGGGGTGAATTTGAGGGGCCATTTTCATAGTTTGTTGACAAATTGCTGAACGGTGCATATATTGACAAGTGGTGTATGAATCAATAATTGTGGAAAATATTGTAAATACATACCCTCTTGCTCGAATAGACTGCTCTAATGTGATGAAGCTTTTCAGAGGAATATCCAGAACTTGATATTTATCACGTATGTGTATCTTGGTGAATTTATTTAGTATCATTGGAGTAGTTGTAGGAGAAAGGAGCTAAGAGTAAAATGACGAGTTGAAGCAGAAAGGGAAGGAGGAAAAAATATATGTGGCAGTTGTGTTTCCCAATAGTGGAGGAGGAGAGAGTAACAGGCAAGAGGGTCTACTAATATAGATGCTGTTTTGTTGAAAGATTAGTTAGAGTTTACATCTGAGGACAAAAGTGAATGAGTTTTTCTGCAGCAAGAATTGACATAAAAAAACTTTCACATCTGAAATAAAGTACACAAAGCATTGAACACCACCTATGCTTCTATGAAATCCTTTGAACTGAGTTGCTATATACCTAGGTTGATGTAACAATTCTATGATTGAACAGGTATGCAACAGGTAATAACTATTGTTTCTGGCATAAGCCAATCTCACTTTCTTATATTAAGAAGGGTGGATGGCCGAGTTTGTAGAATTAGCACAATAGTTCTCTATCATCGACCTGTTCTGTAAGACTATCGCAATAGTCTCGGAACTCGGTTTGGAGGATCTTGTGAAGGAGAGAGAAAGAGTAATTGTCTTGCTGCTTGTAGTATAGAAAAGTACTTAGATGATTGCGTGAAGATTCTATCCTCTTGGCTGTAGCTTAGTCTTTGATAGACATCTTCCCCTAACCCTACCTCTGGTGACTCATCACATTATATCATGCGACCTCAATAACTCATAGCTAGTCGTAGTATATAATTCATTAGTTGACTTTTCTGAGTCAACTGTGCCACTTCTGTTAACCAATCAAACCTATAAAACCAATCATGCCCCCAAATAAGTCACATGCGTGAAACCCATGACTCATAATTGAAGTCAGGTGCAAAAGTAATTACATTATCTGATATTAAAATCATATTATGTCAGAAAACAATCAACTGATTATAACATAATGATAACTCCCGAATAGGTAGTCATATGAGATACTATGAGTCAAGTGACATCATAGTGTGAAACCAACATCCTTTATGACTAATAAGTATTAGTCATCTGAAATCTGGCATACTTAGTCTTGATTTGTGACCGACAAGTATATCTGAAAACTTGGTGTTTCTGTCCTGAAGACAGGCCCAAACTGTTCTCTATACGGTAGTTGGAATGAACATGTTAGTCCTTGCCTCCACGATAGCTTTTTATAGAGAATTCTAATTTAACTATCATTGAATTTTGAGCAAATACAAGGGTAGGCACAGAATGTGCCAGTACTTTAAATAAGAGTAGGGTCATAATTCTGGGTCTACAACTTTCATATAGGTTGAGGGTAGTGGCCAGGTGTTAGGCGCACGGACTCCCCGTAAGGATTTTTAGGGCAGAGTTACCCTACCCCGAAGCGCACGAGCTAGCGCAGTCAGAATAACACGTGACTTCTTACAGAAGGTCACGTGTTCGACCCACACCCACGCTGTAGTTATTATTACTAAACTATGGACCCCAATCAGTCTCCAGGTATTGGCACAAGCAATGGGACCGAGGGGTTTTCGCTGATTACTATAGAGGAAATAATTCTTGATTAACAGCAAGTTAAATGGGAAAGTTTGAACGGTTGGATATGAAGTTATGGCGCTTCAGAGTTAAGCCGACCGATATATGTAGTCTGATATGTAAGACGTAAGCATATGATTACCTGGCATGAGAAAACTTTGATGACAACATGACCGGAAGGAACGACTGGTATGATAGCGAGCTAGGCTGCCTATACAGACTAAGTTCATATGGTATTAGAATCGAGAACCAGTAATGGGACAGAATTACTTGGCCAATGATTAAAGCCGAAGTGGTGTGTGAGGATTCAGGGTCAAACGATGTTTGCACATTCAAGAAAGCATGCCCGAAGCAGAGAGGGAGGAACAAGCATGGAGAAGCGATCTGATCAATATAATAAGATTCTACATTGTATCGTTACCAATACTTTGACTATCTATACCAAAGTATACCATTATATCTAGCCTACATTAGTGGTGTCTTCTTAACGAGTTCTTCGATATAAAAGGGTTCAGGTCCTAGCTGTTGGAATTCCACACGCCAAAGCTACCACCTAATAATATATTGATACTTCTTATCGTTACCGAGATGAAGGTTTGGCAGAGACAGTTATACTCTCAAATTGGAGACCCTTTTCGAACCAAGAGCCTTGAGGACGGCCTCAATAGCACAAGTCTACTCCTGACCTTTCACATGGGAACTTGGAACAAAAAAACCCAATGATGAGACCTACGCGTTCTGGACAAACCCAGAAAACATTATCACATGCAAAGACCTGACAGCCTTATATCGGCAGTGGGAAGGCGAGGACTTTGTTTACTACGAACCCGAGGAGAAAATAGGTTAGGTCTGGTACGTCTGGTACTATGGCGATGGAAGACGCTGAAGCCCAGACTTTGAGATACTGCAAGGGTAGGGGGGGAACATAAGATAAGATTCCCAGCAAGAAGTGGAAAAGATGGCTTCTGACCTCAAAGCACATGAGACCATGGAATGGCAACAGGAAGAAGGAGGGGAGGAAGTGTTCTAGGACACCGCGCCGAGTGTATAGACTGCCAGGACACGCTTAGCCAGGTCACACGGTGGTGAACCCGCGCCCTGGTCCCCAAGCTTGCCGATGGGCTTTCTAGCCAACGAAGCAGAAGGACGAGAAGCTCGAAAAGCCCTGTTCCTACTTGCGACCGCATCATGACAGGTTGGATCGAACGTTTGGACAGAATTCTAGGCCAATTCGATCTGCATCTCAAAGAAAGCCGAGATGGGCGGCATCGGTCTTTCAGCTCCCTACCAACCGAAGTACTACTCATGGCCCAGGAACTTCTAAAAGTCAAATCGCAATTGAAGTCTGGTGCCCAGATTGTCGGTCAGGAACTCGACTAAATTGACAATCAAGAGCGGATTCTAGACCAAGAATGCCAGAGGGTCCAGGAAAGCTTCACTTTCATAGTAGTTGAGAGGCTGGGAGAAACCAATGAGTGACAAGCCAGGTATGAGGCTGTCACATCCCAGCTCCAGGAGATAGTACAAGGAACGGAGGCTTAGTCTATACACGGGGACCTACTCCTAGACCGAGAAATCCTCAGGCTGAATGAGCAGCACCAGTGGGAGGTAGAAAATCATGAGATTAGACTTAATCTCATGAAGCAGGAGATGTTATAGCACCAAGAAGGGCAGCAGGCCCCCCAGATGGTGAGATCTTGGAGCTCAAAGCAATGGTGCAAACCTTGATGGGAAGGCTAAAGGGAAGGGGAAGGCGTCAGATCTGATGCCGGAAGCCTCAGGGGCAGGGGGCGGAAACTGACCACTACCACCACGAAGAAGGGCGGCAGGGGCTCCAGGAGGAAGAGGAGACCCGGATGAGGAAGGAGAAGGATCGGGGAGGAAACTGTTAGGTGGTAGCTTCGGCGTGAGGTATTCCGACAGCTAGGACCAAGATCGTAATTATATCGGAGAACTCGTTAAGAAGACACGAGTAATGTAGGCTAGATATAATAATTCACTTCGGTATAGATTGTCGAAGTATTGGTAACGATATAAAAGTATAGAATAACTTATTATATTGATAAGATCTCTTCTCCGTGCTTGTTGTTCTTAGTAGCAGCGAAGATGCTTCAATATTTATATTCCGCGTCTGAGCAATCGCGGTATACATGCCAACTCTATACTAACTAAGTACCTTGCCCGCAACTCTGCGAACTTCACCTGAGTGCGAACACTCGTAGACCCTGAAAACTCTCTACCACACCTTTTTGCTCCCATGGTCAACTTATCGGTCTGCGCTTGCATTATTCCTGATGGTGTGGAAACCACGTCAGGTGTCAGCTCATCCGTTTATCCGTTGACAACAGTGGTTACGAATTATCTTGCCCTCGTGCTTGTCGAGGGTAGTCTAACTCGCTGGACAGAAGAGGGCCAGTCTCCTTTGGTTGGTTCCGTCGAGAATTCGTTATGCGACTGCATCTCGTATTCTGTTCTTCCGGCATTACACGACTTGTCCTCGGGATCGTACCTATAGGCATCTTCCCTCGGACTCCATCTTTTACCAACTTGTCCTCTGTGGATTCACCCGATCCACTTACTGGGCATAGTTACCTACTTCGTACTCTACACGACTTTGTAGGTACGAGTGGACTAACTTTCATGCAATACGTCCCGTTACTTTCAACCCACTCTTCCGACAGCCTGTCTTCAAGTGTCTGTAACATTATGCGCCGTCGTCCGATTCACCTGCTTCCACTTGCATAAGGTGCCCGAAGGTCTCCCCTCATATATCCTGCGAACAGGATCCGGTTGGACGGACGGCCGCGACGTATACGGTGTTGTAAGATGTGTTCCATTGATAGTGGTCTTAGGTGTTGGGACGCAACTACCCAGGCGGCCAGTGATGACGCGCCGTCCCAACGCCGGGGCTGGAGGGGGGTGTTATCTTTTTCCTTCGAAGTTCGTATGCGCTAAGGTAGGGTAACTTTACCCTGTAAATCCTTACGGGGAGTCCGTGCGCCTAACAGAAACCAGATCAGAGCAGCAAAGGAAGATGGGACGGGAGACCCGCGCCCCAGCCGGTAGATGACTATGACGCGGAAAACAATGAATAGTTTAACATCCTGTCATGAGTGATGACAGACGCCGTGGGACGACGAACGAGAGTCCCAGCGGAACCCCCTGCCCTGTTCAAAAATGAAAAACACAAAGATATGCGCATGTGGCTACTCACATGTACAGATTACTTTGGCTGAAACGGTTGGCAGTGGGAGCACGAGGCACAACGAATCTGATACGCCATAAGGCTAATGGAAGGGAAAGAAGGCGCACCGTTTGCATTAACCTGCCGGCAACAAATCACCGGAGAATTAAGTTACACCAAGCAAGCAGGATACGAGTTCTGGCACATCTTTGCAGAACAAGCGTTGCGACCTGTCGGTCCTACCCATGAGGCCGAAAAATCCCTTAGAGAAATGGGGTTTGTCAAATACAATAGTGATATCGCTAGGTTCTTGCTGGAAATGGAAAATCTCAACATCCATGCAAGAGTCACCGGTATAGCCTGGAGAAAGATGATTGAAGACCAAATCCCCGAAGATGCATTACGAAGACTCTAATTACGAGAGTATGTTGATTATGGGGAATGGTTGAAAGCAGTCAGGACCGTTACCTGTGCGGAGGAAGACTTCAAAGAACGGAAAAGACTTCGAGGGGGCGGTCCCTCCGGCGTAACAAGGGGCGAAAAGAAGAAGTTCGAGGATTCAAGGCTACCCCTAGCCGTAAAGCAAGTAAAGAAGCCGTACTTGGCTGAAGAAAAGGCGAACTATAAGGCTCGGAAGGCTGAGGAAAGGAAGGTGAAGAAAGAAGGGTCGGTGGCACCAGCAGGGGAGGTTAGATATATACTGTGGGTCGAAGCCCACCAGGGGGTCGATCAAAAAGTTGTCCACAAAGGAAAGAAAGACAACAAATGCGCAAGGTACGGAATGAAAAACCACGCTTGGAAGTACGGTTGAAAGCCGGTACAAGTATTGGCTGTATACTGAGGGCCAGCAAAGCCCAAACGACAGGCCTTATTCGCACCAAAGTGACGCCCTCAGGTAGCCACTGTGGTTATTGATGGCCAGGGCGAGAGCTCACGATGAGTGGTACAAAGGCCCCCGGTATGGGCTTTTGAGGATGATGAGATTTTGTAAGAAGTCATCCAGGTACCAGCAGTCACGGTGACTTAGTATTGAGGTTGCCACCCGGAATTGAAAAGCCTGCAGCGTGGTTGCTGATGGCATCCTACCGGAAGGCTAAAAAACCAAAAAAGGATACTCGTTGCCACTTTACTGGAAAAATGGGTCGTGTGTGCTCACCACGGGAACCTTAAAAAGTCACAAGCGAAGAAAGCGGTCGACGGGACTATATAGAAATAGAAGACAACTATATGTCAGAACAAGGCTTTACTTGTAGGACACGTGAAGGGGGTTCGAAATCCAGGGCAACCTGAATTGCTCTCCAGGTACAACAGCCAGGCAAATAGAAGCCAGGGGTGCTGCTAGGCTGCACAAGGTACATGTTATGACAAATGGTGTCGGAGGGGGTCCCTCCGAGGGTGTTGGGCCAATTTGAAGGCCAAGGTAAGGTAGACTCCCCGCAGGAGACAGCCTCAAAGATGGGATAAGTCGACAATAGAGGACGGCGCATGGTAGTCCCGAACTCGAGGGGTACTCTAGTGAACCACCACTCCTGTAATATGGGAACTCCTTGGCAGGAGGTAAAGACCGCTTGCAGTGGGCTGCCCGACATTCAAAGGTTAGACACTTAGTATCAAAGTTTGCCTGAGGAGACGTCAAGGGCCGAAACTGCGCAGGGGCGATAACAAACCCCCACATTACATAAAGCCATTACGCTGAAAAGATTTCATCAAGAACTGAGAGAAAGCTTAAGACCCGTTAAAAAATCTAAGCATTACGCCTGCCTTAAAGGGAAGGTAGTTATTGAGACAAGAGGGCGAAATCACAAGATAAACGTCCTTCTAGATTCGGGTTCAAACATCTTTCTCATGACCGAGGACACCGCACGACGGCTAGATATCCCGACTGAAGCTAGGGATTCACCATTAACAATCACCACCTTTGATGGCGAAACCATACCAACTATAGGAATATTCTACACCCATGCTATTCTGTTGGAAATCGCTGCCAACAGTCCCCGGAGCATGATATCCTGCGAAATTGCCAACGCAGGAAAATATGATTTGATAATCCCCTTCGGGTGGTGGCAAAACGAACACCCTCTGAAAAATATTGCGCACCGAAGTCGATGGGTCTTTCAAGGTGCGAAATGCAAGGCTGACATAGAAGGTGAAGCAGTAGCAGGTTTATTCGAGTGGGATGAAACTGTAGCTTATGACGAAGAATCACAGTATGTAGGAAGGATCGGACGAGAAGAGGAAGGGGGAGTTTAGTTAGAGGCCCTGCCAAAACAATACTGGTAGTACAAGGAGCTATTTGAAGAGAAAAAAGCGGAAATGTTGGCACATGAAAAGACCTTCAATCACGCCATCAATCATAAGGCAGGGGCAGAACCCGTGTGGGGTCCGATGTACCCAATGTCGGCACACCAGCTGAACGAGCTGGACAAATACATTAAGAAGAGGCTGGCATCGGGCAAAATAGTGGATAGCAAATCCCCCTATGGAGCCCCAATTCTCTTCGTTCCCAAGCCCGATGGAAGTCTACAACAGTGCGTAGACTATAGAAACCTCAACAAACTGACGATCCAGAATAAATACCCATTACGATTCATGGATGAACTCCGCGACTGTGTTGTTGGAGCAAAGGTATATACCAAGCTTGATCTAAAAGATGGATATCATCTTATTCGGACGAGGAAAGGCCACGAACATCAACCAACCTTTCGCAGAAGATACGGACAGTACGAATACAAGGTCATGCCTTTTGAGCTAGTAAATGCTCTTGCAATGTTCTAGATACTGATGAACAAGATCCTAAGAGAATTCTTGAACCACGGAGTAGTCGTCTACCTAGATGACATTCTAATATACTCCGAAAATAGGGAAGACCATATCAAGCCAGTCCAACATGTCCTTGACCGGCTCGAATAATATGATCTCGCAGGCTTTTTGAAAAAGTCGGTGTTCCACCAGGACGAGGTTGAATTCCTGGGATACATTGTAAAGATGACCGGAGTTACGATGAGTGATAGGAAGGTGAAAAGTGTTCAAAATTGGGCTCAACTGAGATCCGTTAAAGAAGTCGAAATCTTCATTGGATCCGCAAACCTCTGTCGACGGTTGATGAAAGACTTTTCGAAAATTTGCAAGCCTATCACTGAGAAGTTAAAGGGGACACAAAGTATTTTCACTGGGGAAGAGAACAGGAGGAGGCATTTGAGTAGTTGAAGAGAAGGTTTACGATGGCAACAATTTTGTCGGATTTTGACCCAGGAAGGAAAACAGTGGTAGAGATGGACGCCAGGGGCTTTGCGCTTGGATGTGTATTGTCTCAATACCAAGAAAGACGGCTTAACCCGCTGGCGTTCCATTCTCTAAAACTAAACAGCGGTGCAAGAAATTGTGAGATACATGATAAGGAGTTACTCGCAATAATGGGAGCGTTCAGAGAATGGAGGCGATACCTCAGAGGCGAAGAAGAGCCGGTCATGGTATACACCGGCCACCAAAACCGACAGTCCCGGTTGACCAAAAAGATATGTAACAAGCCTAAAATTTGATGGGCACAGGAGTTGACAAATTACAACCTCAAAATAGTCTACAGAACGGGAAGCCGAGGCGGGAAACCCGATGCACTAAGCAGAGGGCCGGAGTACCGTCCTGTGGAGCGAGCTTGTCACACTGAACACTCAATTTTGAAAACCTAACACTTTCAAATTTCTGTAATCCATCAAAAACAAAGTGTGGAGATGGCCCTCACCTCAGAACAAGGCGAATTCACAAGCATCAGAATAATCAAACTTTGGACAAGGCTATAGTTCCGAGGAAAGAAGCACGATGCATGGCCAGTCATGACATCTATGCCCTGACAGACAGCCTGGTACCAGCAAAAGGACAAGCAATGGTAGAAACAGGTATTCTGATAAGATTGCCGGAAGGAACCTATGGAAGGCTAGCTGCAAGAAGTGGTATGGCTAGCAAGAGGGGAATAGCAGTGGGTGGTGGTAAAATAGATGCGGATTACACTGGAGAAGTAAAAGTCACACTTCAGAATCATGGCTAGGCAGACTGCTCGTTTAAAGCAGGAGATCGGATAGCCCAACCCATTGTAGAGAAAATTGCAGATGCCGACGCCATGGAAGTAGATGACCTAGGGACAACTGAGAGGGGCAAAATGGGTTTCGGATCAAGCGATGTAAACCCCAAGCAATCCATCATAGGTAATGAAAAAGGACTCAAAAGATTCTTCCTTCACGCAGATGCAAGTGACAACCAATTCTTTGGCTCAACCGATATCGGCTATCACACTCGGTTAATAAAAGAGAAAGAAATGTTATCAAGCGCCCATGTCAACGCAGCCCTGAAGCGGACAATGAATGATACATTTCTAGATAAAATCAGGTTGGCTGGAAAGGAAGATGAAAAGTAGCAGGTACAAGGCCGTGAACTGGTCATGTTACGAGAGAGCGGAAAAGCAATGCCGAACGAATGGAGAAAAAAGGACGGGTTACTATACTACAAAAATCGATCATACATCCGTGAAAATGAATCCCTACAGACAGAGATAGCCTAAGGCTGTCATGACTTTTTGGTAGCGGGACACTTCAGACAAGAGAAGACAACCGCAATCGTAACAAGGGATTTTTACTGGAAAGGGCTCGCAGAGTAGATCAGAGATTACGTACAATCCTGCGACTAATTTCAATACAGTAAATCCCCGCGGCATGCAAAATAGGTCTGCTTCAACCTTTGGAAGTACCATATGCCACCCGGAGCTCCATTTCGACAGACTTCATCACGCAACTACCGGAATCTCAGGGGAAGACGCAGATAATGGTACTGGTAGACCTGTTAACAAAAGTGGCCCATTTTATCGGCCTCCACGAAAATGCGACCGCAAAAGATGTTGTGGACACCTTCCTTCGGGAAGTTTGGAAACTTCATGGGTTACCGACCGAAATCGTGTCGGACAAGGAGGTGAAGTTTTCTGGCGAATTTTGGGAATCATTGTGCAAATTGCTAGGAATCAAAAGACGCATGTCAAAGGTGTACCACCCGCAGACTGACGCAGAAATGGAAAGAACCAACCAAGTACTGGAACATTACTTCAGGACATTTGTCAACTATAATGAGAGCGACTGGTACCAATTATTGCCATTAGCCGAACATGCCTATAATCACTGGGCGACAAACGCACACAAGATGACCCCATTCTTAGCCCACTACGGCTTTCACCCACAGACAGAATGGATGAAGGAGAAAGAAGCTCATAACCAAGGGGCGACACTGTATGCTCACTGAATGCAGGAAATACACCGCCAGGCAAAACAAACCCTTGAAAATACACCCTGGTCGATGAAGAAATATTATAACCAGAAAGCGACGAAACAACGCAGCATCAAGGTTGGCGACTTGGGAATGTTGAATGCAAACAATATACGTACCAAACGACCATCCAAGAAGCTCGGTCTGAAACTCGATGGGCCTGACAAAGTTCTAGAAAGAAGAAGAAGCAGGGCATACAAGTTAGATATATCGCCACGGTGGAAAATTGATCCTGGCTTTCATGTTTCATTGTTGGAACCCTACCGAGCCTCAAAGAGACCTAACCACGAATAGTGTTCATTACCTGGCGGGGCGGGGTGGGTTTTCACTTTGTGACACTATGGTTACTCCGGCCTGGGGTCAACTCTTTGCCATTCCTCCCCGCCCCATATGACACGGGGCCCTGGCTGGGCAGTTGGGCGGGGCACGTATTTTACTTTCTCCGCTGATTGCCGAGACGCCCTCTGTCTTCTCATCCCCCACTCTTCCCCCTGTGTGGGGGCTCACTTATTCCTACAAGTGATATTCTGTGACTAAACAAATGGCAGGTTGAAATCTAAGGGGTGTTTGGCCTCTCAATTCTGATCCGAAATCACAATTTGAGATCAGAATTGGCTGGCCAAACACCCCCTAATTATTTTGTATGTCTAGTATGATGACTCCACTATTATGATATTCCATATAGCAATCCTGCAACAATCTCAAAAGATAGGATTTGAATATAGTGCTCACATTATCATTATGATTTGGGCTTCTAGTTTGAGATAAATAGTGTTCGGAGATCGCTCCCAGTATCTGATTGTAAGAGTATAATCTAGGTATGTTTCTAAGGACTTCTAAGCATATGATTCCGGGTACATAACTCTTAGTGTATAGTTGAATAGTTATGCATGCACGATTTCTATCTTCCTGAAGATCTGCCAGTGTCCTCCGGCTTATCATTTTCTGATCTCATTCAGGGTGTATGGCTTTGGGCTTATGGCCTTGGGCATTCAGCTTTGGGCTTATGCCTTTAGGCGTTCAGCTTTGGGCTTTTCATTCTAAGACTATTGGTTTAGGCGTCACCTCTCACATGCCTTGCAAGCCATCCACCCAAATACTAGCGACTATTTAAATCTGGTCTGAGGGTCAGGCAATCACTTACCCTAAAATGCAGATAGTTGGTTAAACTGGGCGCTCACTATGGTATATAAAAAGCGCTGGTTTTAGGTGACTCTCTTTGGTGTATGGTTTTGGGCGTATGGTTTTGGGTGTATGGCTTTGGGCGTATAGTTTGGCTTTGGGCGTATGGCTTTTGGGCGTATGATTTTGGGCGCATGGTTTTGGGCGTTTAGTTTGGCTTTGGGCGTATGGTTTGGCTTTGGGTGTATGGTTTAGCATTGGGTGTATGGTTTGGCTTTGGGCATATGGTTTTGGGGGTATGGTTTTGGGGGTATGGTTTTGGGGGGATAGTTTTGGGTGTAGGGCTTTGGGCGTATGGTATGGCTTTGAGCGTATGGCTTTGGGCGTATGGTTTGGCTTTGGGCGTATGGTTTGGCTTTGGGCGTATGGTTTGGCTTTGGGCGTATGGTTTGGCTGTGGGTGTATGGCTTTGGGCGTATAGTTTGGACGTATAATTTTGGGGGCACAGCCTTGCAAACGAGGGCAGGCCAAGCTCAAAAGTATATACCCATAATACATAGAAAAATCAATGATTAGGAACATTATTATACATTCAGATGCATGCGCAACTTCTGCCACCATTTAGGCATCTTATTGAACTCCTACAATGACTTCCCCGTCTTCTCCACATATGCATCGTGCACTACTTGATATGTAAAGTGGACAACACAACACCGATTTCCCACAAAACAGCTGATGTAATGTTTCACTGCATAGGAACGCATGAAAATAATGGAACCTAGAGAATATATCTTAGTCACTTATTGGAATTGGATGAGATGGGCGGGAGTCTCTACATACCAGGGGTACAATCAATCTTGACTCCAAGCTCAGGAAAGCAGGCATCGCCCCCCTCAAAGTCTCCAAATACTACTATCGCACACCACCCATGGCATACATCCTCCAGATCCTTATGGTTATTGGTATTCGTGTTGATCACAAGTGAGTGGGAGGCCCATATTCTAAATGCCTCGTCAAAATTGTCAGCTTTCCCATTGTAAATGGTCTCATAGACTGCTGGGTATTAGAAATACTCCTCTGGGAGGAAAGTCTGAAATAGAGCCTCAACGGTTTGAGTCAATGGTAAAAGCTGTTGGCCGAATTCTTTTAGTGCGTGAATTGCTGATTTTGTGTGATCTGACTGGGCTGGCCCGGATCCAAGTCCATATTCTGCGTTCGTGATCCCATTCGTGGAACGAAGGCAGGGTGCCCAAGTACACAGCCTTTTGTTCTGAAAGTACAGTCCGGGTTATGTTCGCTGCCCCCGTTTCCTGCCAGAGAACTCAGAGTTGTAGCATCCTTCATACTATCACTCGTAGCGTTATGAGTGGTTTGAGCGCCTCCATCTCGCATTGCCTATAGCGCTTCCGTGTACCGGTGGCACCATGTCGGGTATGATCTGCCGCTATATTCCGTGGCGTAGCATATTTGTGTACTGCCGGTTCAACTTGGGGTAATAGCCAACATGCCTTGATATTCCCAGCTTTGATTACATATATGACGTCGTGCCTAAAGATAGTTTAGTATATAAGCCGAGTCTTAGCCCAAAGGATAAATCATCTTTCTCGTCCGCTCCACCTCCAGCGATTGAAATCTCAACACCATGGGAAATCATCGTGAGAGTGTCTTCCGCCTCTGATCCACCCCGTCCGTGGCATCTGCTCGGGGGTTTATCACGCCTTCATCTCCTTCCTCTCTCTGGGGCCTTTGGCCTCCCCTCCCAGGGGTTATGGATTCCTTCCTGGTTCCGTTCGTCTTCGTTCGCGTTGACGTTCCTACACTTTACCCCGCACTTCGCGACGCGTCTCGCTTAGCGATTTGCACGGTCGGCAACCCTCTTTTCCTCGTCAACACGCGGTCGCAGTCACGGGCTATCGGTGAAGTAGTTGCCCTGGTGGCCCTGCTCTCTGGTATTGCACTCTCTCCTGAGTTGCTCGGCCGGTACGGTCGGTATTCGAAAAATCGTGACCCTGTTTCGGTCCTCCGCGTTCGTACTTCTCCGTCTTTGGCGAGCCTTCCCTCTCCCGCTTCCCACGCGTCAGATCAGCTTGCACCGTACTGCTACGTCCTTCCCTAGCTGGCACCTTACTGCCTCATCGGCTGGCACCCTACTGCCCCTTACATTAGCTGGCACCTCCACTGCTGAGTGGCTCTCCTTGCCGGGTGACTCCCCTCGTCCTCCTCCCGCTCCGGCGATTTACTCTACGGTCGCAAACCTCGCGTTAGGTTACGCTGTGTCATGGTATAGCACTACCTCCTTGGCCCATGCTAAAGTCCGAAGCGTCGCCGACATTCCGGGCACTCCACCCGTGACGAACGCCTGCCCTATTGCCGTTTAGGCCGGGGACATACCGTTAGGCATCCGGCAATAGTAGTTTTATCTTTCCTCTCCGTCGGCACTTGGTGCCGTAAGATTCTTTTCTTTTGTTTTGGTGGGCCCGCCGAAGGGTTTGTGTCTTTCCCTGGTTTCTTTCCTATACTTGTCTTTCCTTACGTGTCGGGAGGAAGGTATTGCTCCGTCTTGCTTTCGTCTTTGGTGCTACGAGGGGGGAGGGTGGGCTCTGGGTTAGAGGGGTTTGATTTTTCCCATGAGGGGGTGAAGCGGGTCGTTGGATTGATTATAGGTTTTGTTTACGCCATAGCTAGCGCTCCATGCGAATTTTTGTACCTTAAAACAACGAATATTATGATTATAAAAAAGAAAAAAGAAAAAAAAAAAAAGCCCAAAGGATAAATTACTTACTTGTCCTTTATTATAACAATGTCACCGGTGATCCGATGTAATTGGGGCTCATTCTCCTCCTCAAAACACTCCTTCAAGTTGCTATCCGGCTGCCGTTTAGATCCCAAAAGAATTGAGTCCGGAACGTCAAAATCCCCACATTAGTGGTATCTGACACGTGGATGATTGGGGGTTTTCAACATGTGGGAAATATTCCTTTTCATCGAATAAACCTTACCCATATCCAGACGTAGACATGGTTCCCCCGAATCTAATACAAGCGATGAGGAGATTAGTATATGTCCTGAATATAGATATGCGACCGAGTTGAAAGCTGAATACAACAATTGATAATTTCAAGCCCATGCAGAGAGATCGGTTAAATAGCAGAGAATAACACACCCTTGGCATCCATGGTAGAATTTGCAATATCTTCACTCCTGTGTTCAGAGTTGTGGAGGTGATTGGCAGCTTATCTTCGTTCGCGCTGCCGCTTGCGCTTCTCCGCATCCCTCTTCTTCATTTTTGATAGCCCTCTCGTAGTCTTCCGCAGCCACACAAACTCGCTCAAAGCCAGCTTCCCTCCCACTGAAAGCAGAATAGAACGAAGTGCGGTTCGTATAGAGCGATGATAACGGTATCCAAATGTGCTCCAGTGGATGGCGGGTAAGGAGAGACTTGGGTGGGGAGGAACTCTGGCAAGGAGGAACTTAGTTTCAAGAGGGTGCAGCGCGGGACATAGATTCAGAGGGCGGCAGGGCGAATGGTTTCTGTGTTTATGGGAGAAAAGGGGAAACAGAAAGAATATAGGAGAAGACAAATCACGCTATGACCTGACAAACTCGACTAACTAGAGCCAATGCAACTAGCCTTTGCACTAGTGCGTATTATCTACGACACCATGACTAGTGTATTATTTTGGGCCTATGATCTTTCTGAGCGTATGATTTTTCTAAGTGTATGATTTTGTGTGCGTATGATTTGTGTGCGTATGATCTTTCTGGGCGTATGATTTTTCTGTGCGTATGATTTTCATGACGATGCTTCAGTTCCTGTAGCTTATTGTAAGAACTTGAATAAATGGACAATGTATTCACACTTCTTGAATTTCCGCCTCTGAAACATAGAATCCTTCTACTCACTGTTACATTTACTTGGGGGTGTGCTTGTGTGATCCGACGGACGAGGGTCAGAAAATGGACCCCGTCCGCCCGATCCCACATTCACTCCCCTGATTATATAGGGCATTTTCCAATCAATCCATGGCGGCTCGTCATTCACGCCATGGTATACCTTGTTGACTTAACACCTTCTCGGCATGTCTTTGCCACTAGGATAACTTAGACGATAGTAAAAATCCCGTTTCAATTACTCAGTCAAATTCTATGAGTTTATAATTATTTTACACGAAATCAACTTAGTGGAAATGGGATCTTTTCTTTTCTTTCCCCCCAGTTCTGGCCCGCTTCCTGGGTGGAACTTGAATCGGGGTATTAGTTCCTGTCTGGTCTCTTCCGCGGGCTACATGTATAACCGGTAGTGAATCAGTAGTTCCCGCTAGTGCCTCCTCCTCCGAACAATCCTCTTCCAGGCGGCCCCTTGAGCCTCCTATGCAGCCAGAATCTTCGTCACCCTGTTGCTCGATACTTGCAAGATCGCTGAGTCCTTCACCTGGAATCTCCGCCTCACCCTCTTGTGATCCTTCCTCCTCATCAGTGTCGGATGCAACATACATGTTGACTTTACTATCCCAGATTCTTTCTTCAGGATCTGATTCCTTGGAGCCTTCCAAGAGATCTACACTTTGGTTTCGAGGTGGTCCAGGCCGTGCATATTGAGATTCAACTAGTCCCCACTCAGGTGGTATAGCCTTTGGCTCTCTTCCAAATGCTGGCCTGCCATCCTGATCAACGAAAGACCATTTGGTGTCCTTCTTGTGTGATTCGTCGTCATCGGAGATACAGCCATTATCCTTCCCTATACTTTCTTCCTTCCTATCAGCCCAATAATGATAATCCTCCGCAGCAGCAATTTCTTCGAGTCTTTCTGCCTCCCATTCACTATCGTGACCTGCTAGCTCTCTTCGTAATTCTTCGTTCTCATAGGATTTCACCAGCATTGAAGATCGAATTGTACTGCTTTTGAGTCGTGAGCGCCGATAGAGAATCACCTCTCTTGCCATGCTAAACACTCGCTCTACTCCAACACTACCCACTTCAACAGCGAGAATATCCCTAGCCATCTGAGCTAAATTGGGGAATCTTCCCGCATTAACCTTCCACCACTCCTGTATATTTGCGTCGTAAAAAATCCCAGCTGGGCAGGCCTCATGTGTAGGATCCGTAACCTCAGCGTCTGCCTTGGGCGGCTCAATCTCAGAATCAGTTTCAAGGTACACTAGTGCCTCACTCAGGATAACTGCTCTGTGTCTCGAAGGGTAAAGGTGTTTGGATCGACACTTCAGACCACTCAGTGGAATTGACATGTCAGGTGCCTGATTATTTATTGATGCATAGTACAAATCAGACTACGCTATGAACTCCTTTTTATATGACTTTTCATACTCGGTCTCCCCACTAGCATCAAGATCCCATTCTCCAAAAAGGTTGAGTTTGCAATAGGGATTTAGGCAAGTTCCAATGCCGAACAGAAGACCTCTTGGACTTTCCCTTTTACCATAGTAAGAGGTTGCCTTCAATTTAGCTTTCGCTAGGCCCTCATGAATATCAATTTTCCATTGCATCCACTTCTGGTCTAACTTGGAAATTTGCATTTCCAAATGTTCAAAGATATCTTGATACACTTGAAACACACGATGAATGGTGACGCCATGTGTTCTTGACATCCACAAAGTCCAAAATGGTATCGGTTGAAGTACCTCCAAGATGTATTGAATCTGCCTCCGCTCTTCCGGGCTTGATCAGGGAGGGGTAAACTCAGCATAGGTTTGTAACCAGTCCTTGGTGAATTCCCCAAACCGTACAGATCTCTCCAACATATTTAGGGTTGAGTTCCACCGCGTTTTGACATCATAAAGTAGTGTAGTAGGGATCTTAACCCGGTTATTCAGTATCTTGATGAAGTGTTGACGCTGTTGAGGTGAAGCACCAACCGCAATACTCATTTTCCGATCCTATACACCATTATTAGCATGATCTTTGACTAAAGGTATCTTAGGTGGGAACAATGGGGAAAATACTTGGTTCTACTTTCACATTGGCGCGCATTCAATTTGGAACTATGAATTTGTGCATATACTCTTATGCGTATGAATTTGTAATATAGGTACTAGGGTATGAGATATTAGACACATTACGTTTTCTACTGTTTTGTGAAAGCCATTATCCAATCTCATAACCTTCTCGATATAGCCCGCCTTGAAGCCAGACGAGAATGACCATCCCGCGATTTCACCTTGATCGAACTCATAAATGCACCGTGGATAAGCTGAACAATATGGGCCATACATGGAATATGATTTTCCAATTGACACCATTCAACTGATAGTAAACTCCAAGCATTGTTTAAGGCTTCAGTGAGCGTTACGTCATTGCTGGCACTATCGGTGGTGAAACCCAGAATTCAATCCCGAATCCCGTATCTGGCTAGAACGTCATTAATTATCCCTGCCCTATTAGCCCCGTATGAGAACCCCTGATTTCCTCGAACCCAATCAGCACCTCCTCCATCTGCCAGCTATCCGAGATCCAATAAGCCACAATTGCCAAAAACACAAGTTTGTTCGGTGAAGTTCATGTATTGGCAGCCAGAGAAATCTTTCCTGCAGCAGGTAGACCTGTTCGAATATCATCCACGGTAGACTTTTCCAGCAGTTTCAAATGCTGTGTTAATGGCGTTGGGCTGGGGATTTTGACTCCCGGACGAATGTACTTGAAGACACGACCAAAGGCAAGGTTGTTTAAGCAATTAAAGGCGAGATTCGTTGCTAAATACGCTTTTAGAAAGAATTCTTCAAAATCATGCTGATTGAATCTTGCCGGTGTGGCCAGATCGATAATCCTACGCCTATTGCCAGTTTTAGTCTCTTTTTGGAATAGCGTAAGAACGTCTATACCACGCGGGCTTCTGGCCCGCCCATCATATCCGTTAATCTTTCTCGATTTCAGACAAGCTGAGGACCGTTTATGGTGATGCATCGAGCTAGTCCCCATGCCACTCGGGTGAGCTAGAACCTTTCTGCACATAATGCACATTACTCGCGGTGAGCCAATAGCACTACCTGAACGGTCAGCACATTGTTGAAAGTATTTCCACACCTCTATGGCTCAAAGCTTCGAGTTCCACCTTAGCCTTTTCTTGCTACTATATTTCGCAGTATAGGCTATATACCCTGGTGTGCCTTGCCACCACTCCATCCAACTCTCATGATATTCCTCCGTATAGAGATAAAAGTTTCCAAATATCTCAATTGTAACTGTGTCACTTGTTGACAAAGTCACGGCTAGTGGATGAAGCAGAGTCCGGGCGTGATCTAGGTTTCCAGGGGGCAGCGCTACCGAAACGGAGCGCCATGGTGTTGTGAAACTTGAAAGAGGTGAGCGGACCACACCAGGCAGAGATCTTGGGGTTGGTGTTACCCGGCCTTCGCTCTCATATGGGCTGGATTATACCGAGAATTGAGATAAAGATGGAGAGTATTCGCGTGTAGGGCTTTGGTGGAACTGTAAAAAAGAGCTACGGCTTCTTGTCGAGGAAGTGTAGACCCCCCGTTGGCTGCTCATCATCAGCAAAAAAAAGAGGTTATACACGGACGCACCCTGTGCTTCCTGTGCGTCTGGCGGTCCAGGCGCATAGAACGTAAACTCGCGTTCTGGGTGTTCGGTCTTTTATTGGGTGCGGGTGGACAGGGGTCCATGCCGCCGGGACGCACCAGACGCAAGCAAGGACTCAGCAGGAACCCGACGCAGAAAGGTTCTCCAGAGGCAAAACGGTTCTGCGGATGCAACCCGATAGGATACGAGAATAGTGGAAGTACTCAGGTGTAACTGGCTATCATCAGATACCTCCTAAGTCAAGACCTCTACCTTCGAGGACATTGAATGAGTTAGTGAAAACTGTGGAGAATATCCTAATTGTCTGGAAAGATCCAGCCAGTATTACTCAGGTTTACTTATTTGAGTCATTTAGATACTAAAATAGGAATATATTTATGAAAGCTAGTCTAGAAAACAGTCGCACTCGGTAGCTAACAATTTAAAGTACTTGCCCGGGGAACTAAAGTACAAAAGTATGGATAGCCCTGAAACCAGCGGTCGGACAGTGTCCAGACAGAGTGTGTTGGATTCTGCTCGGCGAGAGGAATTGAATTGTATAGCTCTCGAAGGGTCCACATCGCTATAGAGGTCAGAAGGGTGAAAATGGCAGATACCTCAGGGGGGCAGATGTCCGCCAGAGTTGGGAAGGGTCTCATTGGAGTCCGCTGGCCCAGGGGAATCGAATGGTATAGTTCTCGAAGCATCCGCATGCCTGTAGCACCCAGTAGCCAACAATTTGAAAGTACTTGCCCGGGGAACTCAAGCACGAAAGTATGCATAGCCATTCAGCCAGTGGTCGGACAGCATGGGGAAAGGGTGCGTTGGAATCCGCCGGACGAGGGGAATCGAATGCTATAGGTTTCAAAGTGTCCGCATAGCTATAGAGGTTAGCAGGATGAAAAAGGCAGATACCACAGGGGGCAGATGTCCGCCAGAGTTGGGAAGGGTCACATTGGAGTCTGCTCGCCGAGGGGAATCGAATGGTATAGGTCCCTAAGTGTCCGCATGCCTATAGCACCCAGTAGCCGCCACTTTGAAAGTACTTGCCCGGGGAACTCAAGTACAAAGGTTTGGATAACATTTCAACGAGCGGTCAGACAGCGTCGGGACAGGGTGCGTTGGAATCCGCCCGTCGAGGGGAATCGAATGGTATAGGTTTCGAAGCGTCCGCATTGCTATAGAGGTCAGCAGGATGAAAAAGGCAGATAACTCAGGGGGCACATTAGCAAAAATTATTATATGCGTCCTGAGCGTCCCGTGCATCAGACGCTCTGGACGCTCAGAACGTTAACCGTTACTCTGGACGCCATTCGCTATCTACCCCTGCGTCCTCGACGTCCCGACGACCTCCACCACCAAGCGCATGCGTCCAGATGCCCTCAGACCCTAAGCTCTCCCGCGTCCCGACGATCTCCTTCCTGTGCCTCCCTCATCATGGCGGAATCCAACTCCACTCTAGCAGCCGGAAGACTATCCGGATGCTTAGTCTTCTGGATGCTACCCAGCGATATTTGAACCCCCTCTGCATCAATTGCCATATCTGGCTATAGGCTCCCAATGCCCTCCAAATAGCTCACATGTTCGTCGCGACGGCATCGTGATGGCTCACTTGCATACTCTCCACAGCGTCGTGATAGCACACATATTCCACATGCCGTCTTGACGACGTCGTGATAGCTCACATGCATACTCTCGATGGCTTCGTGATAGCACACCTATTCCAGACGCCATCTTGACGACGTCGTGATAGCTCACATGCATACTCTCGACGGCGTCATGATAGCACACATATTCCAGACGCCGTCTCGATCGCTCCACTATTCATTTGTATTACTGAGTGCCATTCACAAAAGCTTCGAGGCGCTGGTGCCCCTTGTATCGTGACTTTGAACCTCATCCGCATCTTGATATGCTATTATTACTAGTCTACTGCCATGACCAGGGCGTCCAGGACACCCTGGCCAAGGCGATTCTACGTTTCTGAGCTCTCGCTCAGATCTCGCTCAGAAATACAGGCCAAATTGTCCTCACCGCTCCACAGATCAGCCAACCGAAATCTAATAGTTTACATTTCCTGCAAATCAAATTCCATAAACTCAACGGTTCACACATCGCCAAGTCTACAAAAAACCATTCTCTCCCACGCCTGCGTCACTTTC
>Ga0307509_10002101_pt1 | contig 32835 bp, 37 predicted proteins | sample 10_EM_MG_FD_202245 | JGI IMG/M metagenome (GOLD analysis project Ga0307509, IMG submission 202245) | Populus trichocarpa ectomycorrhiza microbial communities from riparian zone in the Pacific Northwest, United States - 10_EM | ecosystem: Host-associated > Plants > Roots > Unclassified | place...
ATTATTCTACTTAACTAAAGCGAGAGACACCCTATTCTGATAACCAACGATCCTCGAGAGAACTTATTGAGTGAAGCTTTCAGGCTTAACGATATTAAGTTTTACCGCTTGATTCTACTTTGAATTGTCTTTATCTTTATTTTGATCCTTACTTCTACTTTGAGTCTTCGGTGCGGTCGCAATTTCAAGATCCGTCTTCCTACAGAGTGCCCCCGTTACACTAAATAGCCTGGAGCAGGTCCTATTTTTAGGGGAATCCCTACCCCTGCCCCATACACAATCTATTTCCCAGTCAGGCTCCCATTACAACAAGTGCAAAGAAATAGGGCACATCCAGGAAGTGAGCAAGGACCGCCCCAACTGAAACAAGACGGAAATCATCACAAAAAGATTCGGTCTAGGCATGGGTAAGGGCAGGTCTTAGTGAGTGTTAATTTACATCAGCAAAAATTCTGGCTTGCATTCTGAGCGTCCTGTGCATCAGACGCACAGGACGCCAGAACGCCAATCGCGAATCAGGACGCAATCATAGTACCACACCACTCACCAGACGCAACCAGACGCAGCACCTAAGACTCAGGATGCCACCTGACGCTGGACCATATCTTCCTGAGATAAGTGAAGGGTCCCTCCTTTACCAGTTTCTGACCTTGGTCACCTTGGTCACAATACTAGATTTCATGCTATCATATCAAAGAATTAAATTTACTACTATTCTACTATGGTTCTAATATACAGGCTAATCCACATAGAAACACCCATCATGATACTCATAAGCAGCCTAAGCCTTCTAACAAAATACCCGTTCATAGGCAAGTTTAACCCCCCCTAGCTGGGACCCTGTAACATCATGAATAAAAGTCGCGGAGGGATGATTCCTATATCCTTGTGAAGCCGGCGGCGAGCCCAACAACCTCCCGCAAACAGAATCAAAATCCGTCAAGCGGTCATGGAGTAATCTGCCGTCGAGTAAAATATTGCCAGGGTTACTATAAAGATCTTCTCCACAGAAGACAGCGGTTTCCTGGGTCTTGATGCGACAGAGACGTACCTTATACCGTTGGGAAGCTGGCGTCAAGGCCAACAACCTACCGCAAAGAGCATCCAGATCCGTCCAGCGGTTGTGGAGTAATCTGCCGTCGAGTAAAATATCACCATGGCTACTATAAAGATCCTCTCCACAGAAGACAGCGATTTCCTGAGTTCTGATGCGACAGAGACGTACCTTATACCGTTGGGAAGCTGGCATCAAGGCCAACAACCTCCCACAAAGAGCATCCAGATCCGTCCAGCGGTTGTGGAGTAATCTGCCGTTGAGTAAAATATCGCCAGGGCTACTATAAAGATCCTCTCCACAGAAGACAGCGATTTCCTGACATCTGATGCGACAGAGACGTACCTTATACCGTTGGGAAGCAGGCGTCAAGGCCAACAACCTCCCGCAAAGAGGATCAAGATCCGCCCAGCGGTTGTGGAGTAATCTGCCGTTGAGTAAAATATCGCCATGGCTACTATAAAGATCCTCTCCACAGAAGACAGCGATTTCCTGAGCTTTGATGCGATAGAGACGTACCTTATACCGTTGGATAGCTGGCTTCGAGCCCAACAACCTCCCGTAAACAGAATCAGGATCGGTTGAGCGGCTGTGGAGGAATCAGCCTTCTAATCCAAAGATCGCCAGCCTTGTAACTTCATGAATAATAGCCCTGTAGGGATGAATCCTATACCAGTATGGAGCTGGCAGCGAGCCCAGTAACTTCCAGTTATAACATTTAGGATTGGTTTAGTGGATGGGATGGAGTATTGCAGCTGGTGCTCGGGAATGTGGGTGTTGGGTGTGTTGATGAAAGAGTTTAGGTCAGTCGCGTCGCGTTGGGGGCTACTAAGTGCCGAGAAACCTCCATGAACAGCCTGAGTGCTAGACTAGAGAGTGTTCTGGCTATCACTCGCTTTCAGACTGGAGTAAGCTGGCATTTTAGCTCCCTCAAAGATAAAGTTCTGAAAATAGAACTCTGAGTGCCAGTGTGACTCTAGCCTGGGGTCTTTAGCGTAAATTTAAGATTAAGGGTACGATGGCTTTCTCACCAGGCGCCAGGCCCAAGTATATTTTCTTTGCCAAGAAATACTCCTTGCTCACGACTGGGCTACTAGAAGACAAAGCAGTCTGAAAGGAGAATCAAGGGTAGTGGTGAATCCTGATGTGCGATGGTGTTGAGGTTTAAGTCAGGATGCATGGGAGGCAGGGTTGCTTGGTTGCATGTGTCCAGACGGCACCCAGTGTAGGAAAGGGTTTCCAGACGCACCAGACGCAACCAGATGTGGTGCATAAGTACAGGACGCACAGGACGCACAGGACGCAGAGTCCAGGCCAGGAGAGTCAGGACGCAATACTACTGTATCAGATGCAGGCCACCTTTTTGCTGATGTACCCTACCCGCCCCATAACAAATACTATCATACCCATAGCAAAACACTCTCTACTTATTGTTAATCTTCTCTCTACCCTACACCTGGTAATTTACCCATTACGAGTCATCCAACTCTTATATTCTCACACTGGGTAATATCTTGAAATCTACAAGTCCATCTTATACTATAAGTTACTGCGCAAAAACCTCTTAACTACTTATATTATAACAACTTAACTCAGGTTGGTCTAGCTGATCATTTGTGTAAAACCTATAACTCATAATTGCATCATATGCAAAGGGCTTAATAATAGAATATTATAATTTCACAAACATGAGTCTTGAAATTATCAATCATCCATAATATACTAATAACATGCTATTGTATTGTCATATAAAATGCTTCTCAGTCAAATATATTATAGCATGAAATATTATACCTTATGACTAATCACTCTTAGTTATATGAAATCTATCTTACATAGCGTATCCGACCGAGAAGCGGGTCACGACAGGGAAACGGGCCACCCCTGCACAACCAAGTCTCTTGTCAAACAGAAAAGATACTACGACAATCAAAAGATGAATGAAAAGAAGAATAAAATAAATGGGATATCAGAGAGTCGATGAGAATAAACTAGGCAAGTTGAAACAGAAAAAAAGAAAAAAAGAGTCCTAAGGACGGATTCGTACCGGAAATTATGAACTATATACTCTGTTTAGAAAATATTCACAGAGTACGAAGGCAATAGAGATTGCTGAACTGAAAAGGAATAATAGAGGACTCTACTATCATGTGCTGAGGGCATTACAGTTGATTGGATGAAGGGGAGGCCGTGTGGAAAGCTCAAGAGGACAGGAGGAAGAGGGAACTATGGTGTGTGCCTCGCTGGCACTGGAATTATCACCCAGTGATAAGTCTTCGGGTATACGGGCTGAATTCATGCCTTTCCGACTGGAGGGCCCATTGACTCCCATTATTAAAAGCTCTTGCTTCACCTACGTAGCCTTTCTCTCTAGCTTTTTTGCTTCTACAGCCTTTTTCTGAAGCCCAAGATTCTGAGCCTTATCCAAGTCAGACCGCGATAGCAAAACAGCTTTACTGATATGCCGCCGGTCAGATTTGCTCTTTTTAGGAGCAGAGGCAATCTTGCGCACAGTTTCCTCTGCACTAGTTGCTGCTGCTAAGGCTGTACCTGCGGTAGTTGCAAGTGCGACTCCAATCCTCTTGACTACATGAAGTCATGAGAGACTCCTAAGAGGTTTTTAAACTGCGCAACCTGTTTTGTAGACTCGGGTGGGGAGTAGGCAGAGCTGGGTGAAGAGTGAGTTGAGGTGGAAGGGATGGAGGCAGTAGGGAGAGCTGAGGGAAGAAGCATGGTCTGTGGCGATATTTGAGTAGTTGAGGAGGTGGAGGGGGAGGATTTATCGATAATTTCAAGAACTCAGGCACGGTGAAATGGGTAAATACCAGTAGCAGCAAATGCAGCCTTGATATTAACAATAGTCAAGGCCTTTTGGCGTGCTCTTTAGCAAAGTGGAAAGAAGTCTCCCTTACTAATAGTCTGATATGGGTGCGCTCTACCCCAGTCATCAACCTCATTGCTATAGTGCCGTCCTAATGGACCAAAGATTCCAACATCCAAAGGCTGGAGAAGGTGGGTAGAGTGGGGCGGAAAACATAAGAGTTGGATCTCATGTGTAGTGCAGAATGTAATGAACTCCAGGGTAAGATGTGAAGAGTGCCCATCAATGATTAAAAGCCGGGGATGACCAGTAGGGGAATGGGTATTAGGCTCAAAATGGTCGGTCAACCAGAGTAGCCCCACCTTATCATTTGTCCACCCAGTTTTAGAGAGAGCAAAGGCTACTGGATCTCTGTTCTCATAGTCATGGTTGCCCATAGTATGTGCTGCTCCTTTATAAATATACAAAGGAGCAAGAACCTTCCCAGTCGCAGAAATAGTTTCCATTAAAGTGACACATTCTCTGTTTCCTGGATGCCTAATTCTAGGATTCCGTCGCCTAGCACCACTGACAACCTTCCCTTTCTTTGCTACCCCGAGTGCAAACCCTTTTTCGTCAGCATTCCAAACATCCTCTACCGCGATGTGATATCTGCTCCTAACCTCCCCTAGCCGATTAAAAAACCTCTGAATGCCTTCTGACCTTCCTGCCACTTCCCTCTCCTGGTCAATTCGACCGGCAAAGCGACAGGCAATAGTAGGGTGCCGATCTAGAAATCTGGTAATCCAGTGTTGACTGGGGATGGTTGTAGTAGCAGTGGCCCGCTTCTGTAGCAAAGCAGCAACCATCTCATGCAAGTGTGTAAGAATTGGTGGAATTCCAATCTTATCCAATCGCTGAGTCCATTTGACCAATTTAATCTCTTCCTCCTTGGTCAGAAGCTGCTGTGTTACTTGGGCTTGGCTTCGTGGTATGGCCTTCTCAAAAAATCGATTCCCCAATGTAGTCTTGGAGGCCCCATACGTTCGAGCTGCACTCCTAATACTGACAGGGTTTGGCTGGCTGAGTGCTTCAATAGCCTTATCCAGGCGAGTTTTCTATTCGGAATCCGATCGAGGCTTTACTTTTGGCATCGTGTGTGGTGGTATTGCATATGTTCGTTGACAAACGGGGAAGAGGGTTGATATGGGGTGGCTCGTTGCTACGTCATGACCCGTTTCTAGGTCAGATAGGTTAGTCACTTTTTATAAGTTAACTTCTGGAAAGAAGACAAAATAAAAGACTTCTATATCAAGAACAATAAGTTTTCCCACAACTCCAATCTACACAAAATAATAGAATACTTCTTGAAACAAATATTCAAAGATTCTCCTCAAATCAAACCAGGCCCTCAATATCCTCTGACAACTACCTGAAAGAAACCAAAAACCCCTCAAAAACAGCCAGAAAAACCTTCTCCAAAAATGAACCAAAGGTTCTACCAATTGCAACCCCTCTCGAAACCTCCCTATGATCACAATCCTAGCTTTGAAACAACTTACACGACCAGATCAGGCATACAGAGTTACTTTAAATCTATAATCCAAGCCCAAAGGGTGCAAAGGAATGAAAGTCGACCTTTTGGTTCCAAGCTCTATAGTTGTTAAAAAGCAAATATAATAAGAATATCTCATTTCTCATAGAGAGGCCAGAGTCTAGGAAGTACTGTCAGGGGACAAAAATAACGGCGGTATCAACAGGCGAAAATCTTGGACAATGACAACGGCCTCTCCCACCAACCCCACTATCATGAAAACCAAAAAAAAATTAGAAAAATGTAAATACATAGTAGAAATTAATATTTGGTATACCATCCATCAGCCTTAATAATTGCCTCTACTCTATCAACCATTGACCCTGCCAAAGTAGTAAAAACCTTCGGGTCCAGAAGTTCCCAACAATTAGTGATTGCCTCCTCTATTTCCTTCTTGACAACATTAATATCACCCCTCATAAGATATAGCTCAGGATAGTGCTTATGAAGCTTATCTTTCACCAGAGACCAAACATTTTCAATTGGATTGAGATGTAGTCAATAGGCCGGAATTTCCATAAGAGTAATTCCCTGCCTTCTGAGCCATCTCCTAAAAGGCAAGTGAGTCTTAGCATTGTCAATGATAAAAAATACCTCTTCTTCTCTAACCTTTTCCCTGATGTCCTCCCATATCCCTAGAAAGTCATAATGATCATAGACATCAATAATTGACTTTCCAGTAACTCCACCCCTGGCAGAAGAAGGATCAGGAATAACAGGTAAAAAAAGACCATGAGTTTGACCATAAAAAAAACCAGTCATCACCTGGCTAATCCCTCTCTCCCCTCGGCTAGCAGTAGGTTCAACACAATCCTTATTGCACTTCTCATTTGGGTATCTAAATACACATTTTCTCCTCTTTCCTCCACCCCTCTCCACGGATACCTCATCCCCCCACATTGCCTTCCTTCTCCACATCTCCCTTGTCCAATGCCTATAGGCTAATGCCCATTCCAACCTCTCCTGAGCCAGGTCTTCATCCAAATGAACTCTCTCTTGTGCCACGCATTTTTTAAGATGCTTTCGTGCAATTCTTCTCTTCATTGTCTTGGTTCAACCATTGAGTACAACTTTTGTAGCAATCTCAAAATAGGTAGTGTGGCGATTTTTGAGAGCTTCCTCAACCATGGCTTCATCCTGCAACTTGGTAGTCTTAGGATGTCTTCCTCTACCCTCATTCTCCTTGCCCTCTTGATATCCCTTTGCAATTGTCCTTCTGACACTGGTGGGAAGAATTTTAAGGTAGTGGGAAATTTGCTCAGATCGCATTTGAGGCTCATCTAACCCAAAGATTCTCATCCTGGTAAACTGAGAGAGATCCTTGGAGGGAATAAGTTTTTTGGCGTGACTGCGAAGAATAGGAGGCATAGTTTATTGAAAACAATAATTACATAGGATGATTTAGTTTTGGTTGATTTAGAGGGATTTGTTTGGGTGGTGTAGGAAGTGCGGGGTGATGAGGAGGGGTGCGTTGCCATCGATTGTTGAACCGCCGTTATTTTTGTCCCCCGACAATAGGTACCAGAAAATATTTCCCTGGTAAATGAGACAGGGATTACTCATTACCTCTAGATATCTGACTAACAATATATAGGGTCCAGTATAATAGTTGTGATAAGAGCTTTATTGTCATAATACATCCTAACTGGTATTACAATGAAGCTTAGATAATTGTACTAGGGGAACTCGAACTTGATTGCCTAATATCAGTATTCGTACAGTGTCAGAAAGGTGAAGAAATAGAATTGAATGAAGATAGAAAAAAAGTACAAGAGGCTAGACTAATGTGGGTAGAGGCCAGGAGACAAGGGAGGAAACCCAAGAAAGGAACCTTAGGAAAGTGATAGGATAGAAAAGCAGCTTATGGAATGCCAGGAATATTGCAAAAGACACTGATTCGAGTACAGCATGTATCAGGTGTGTGTTTGACTAAAGGTGAGAATATAAGCTAATATAAGAGTTACTATACGAGAAGGTGCAAATTAGCTTGACTTGGTTTATGTGATGACAAAAAGACTGGCACATAGGAGAATTGAGAGGGAGGGTTGTTTCTAATATGACAAAAGACTCACTGTTAATTATGACTAAGCGGAGTTCAGGATTAAAGGTCAACTTCCAAGCATGCAACTTGTGATATCCAAAAAGGTATACTCTTTAGTAGTTAGTGGTGAGCATACAGTTTGTAGTTGTTGTAAAAAGAAACTGGAAAGGAAAATAGTGGAAGGGTGAGGTCCATCAGCAAAAATGATACCTTGCGTTCTGTGCGTTCTGTGCGTCTGACGCACCGGACGCCAGAACGCAAATCGCGAATCAGGATGCAACCAGCCTACCACACCACGCATCTGACGCTACCTGACGCAGCATGTAATCCTCAGGACGCAGCAGACGCAGCACCTACTACTCAGGACGCTACCTGACGCACCACCTAATACACAGGATGCCACCTCACGCCAGACCACATCTTCATGAGTTAAGCGAACGGTCCTCCCTTTACTTTTTCCTGACCTGGGTCACAATAGATTTCATGCTCTCACAGTATTAAATTTACTACTACTAGTGTTCTATTGTTCTAATATACAGGACTGATCATGATACTCAAAAGCAACCCCTCCCCTATCCGGGACCCGGTAACTTCATGAATAAAGATCGTGGGGAAGTATCTTATATCATTGTGAAGGTGGCGTCGAGGCCAACAACCTCCCGCAATCAGATCCAGAATCGGCCCCGTGGTCATGGAGGAATCTGCCATCGAGTTCTGGGAGCGCCAGCGTACTACCTATAAAGACAACCCCCATCATGGTCAGCGATTTCATGGGTTCTGATGCAACAGAGACGTCCTTTATACCGCTGCCTAGCTGGCGTCGAGCCCAACAACCTCCCGCAATCAGATCCAGGATCGGAGCAGTGGTTGTTGAGGAATCTGCCATCAAGCTCTGGGAGCTCCAGGGTACTACCTATAAAGACAACCCCCATAATAGTCAGCGATTTCATGGGTTCTGATGGGACAGAGACGTCCTTTATACCTCTGCGTAGCTGGCATCGAGCCCAACAACCTCCCGCAATCGGATCCAGGATTGGAGCTGTGGTTGTAGAGGGATCTGCCATCGAGTTGTGGGAGAGCCGGGGTACTACCTATAAAGACAACCCCCACAAGGGTCAGCGATTTCATGAGTTGTGATGCGAGAGAGACGTCCTTTATACCGCTGCGTAGCTGGCCTCGAGCCCAACAGCCTCCCGCAATCGGATCCAGGATCGACCACGCGGTCGTGGAGGAATCTGACATCAAGCTCTGGGAGCGCGAGGGTATCTATAAAGACAACTCTCACAAGGGTCAGCGACTTCCTGGGCTTTGATGCCACAGAGACGTCCTTTATACCGCCGCGTAGCTGGCGTCGAGCCCAACGATCTCCCGCAATCAGATCCAGGATCGGAGCACTGGTTGTGGAGGAATCTGCCATCGGGTTCTGGGAATGCCAAGGTACCTATAAAGAGAACTCCCACAAGGGTCAGTGATTTCATGAGTTCTGATGTGACAGAGACGTCCTTTATACCACTACGTAGCTATCGTCGAGCCCAACAGCCTCCCGCAATCGGATCCAGGATCGGCCCAGCGGTTGTGGTGGGATTTGCAATCGAGTTCTGGGATCGCCAGGACTCCATTCAATCCTGTAACTTGATGAATAAAATTCGCGGAGGGATGAACCTTACATCATTATGAAGCTGGTGACGAGCCCAGGAACCTCCAGGTGTCGGATTCAGGATTGATTGTGTGGCTGTGGTGGCGTGTGGCAGCTGTGGCCCCGGAGTGTGGATGTTGAGTGTTGTGATAAACAAAGTCTCGCATCACCTCCAGTTTGAGGCTAAGTGCCGCGAAACCACCAGGCACTAGCGAGTCTTATGCCTATCACTCGCTTTCAGACTGGAGTGAGCTGGCATTTTCACCCAAAACCAAAGATGATGTTCTGAAAATAGAACTCTGAGTGCCAGTCTGACCTGGCCCAGCGGTCTTTAGCGTAAATTTCAGATTACGGGTACGATGGCTTTCTCACCTGGCGCCAGCACTAACTATATTTTGTGTGCCAAGACATACCCCTTTCTCATCATGGGGCTGGGAGGGTACTCAGGGGTAGTGGTAAATCCTGATGTGCGATGGTGTTGAGGTTGAAGTCTGGATGCATGAGAGCCAGGGTTGCTTAGTTGCATGTGTCCAGACGGAACCCAGTACTGAGAAGGGTGTCCGGACGCGCCAGACGCAACCAGATGTGGCGCCTGAGTACAGGACGCACAGGACGCACAGGATGTACAGGACGCACAGGACGCACAGGATGCACAGGACGCACAGGAGGCACAGGACACACAGGACGCAGAGTGCACATTACGAGAGTCAGGACGCAACACGACAGTATCTGATGCAGGATGGCCTTTTGCTGATGTCATGGGGAAGTTGAAGAATGAAAAAGTTAATAACCCAAACAAGGAAAGGAAAAATCACTGATATTATGGAGACGCTATTTGTTATGACAAATAAGCCATAAATCTATAGATCTCCTGCTAGTTGGCAGAACTCTATATAGGCTGCCGTTTCCCCTTAGTCCTTTTGCTCCTTTGTCCAACTTTTGAAATATACCTAATTGTAAGATATGACACTGAGTCTGGTCATACAATTTACTAGCACTAATGGCCTGTAGAGTACTTTGGTCTGCGAAATAATGATTCTCACTTCCCCTTCTAGCATATGAAACAGGTCAGCACTGGACTTCATTCTCACCTCATCTCTTTTACTAGGTGTACATACAGGCAGAAACACTGGAGTGATGGGCTATTAGCCAAAACACCTCACTAGGGAGATTTTGCACCGAGTATAAGATAGCGATAACAACCAAGCCTTGGCGCCGAGGCTGGGGCTGGTAGTTCTCTAATTCTGAACGATGGAAGGAGGTTTTGCCAATGGAAGAAGATTGGGGAATAAAAAATAGATAGCTGCCTGAGAGGAGTGTAAGTAATTGAAATCTAGCCTTAGCCGCAGTGGTCATGAGAAAAATCTTTCTTAGGTACAACAATTACTTAAGCTGTGCTGAGATACACGCAGCAGTTCCTAGTGTTATTTTTATTTTAGACCCACCATTACCTGGGACAAGTTAACCTGGGTACCAAACCCGGATAACAGAATTTTTGTTATCAACACATCAACATGTGGCGCGTTGTCACAGCGACAACAGAAAACGGGGGTCTTGGCACTCGAATTCTCTTTGCAAAAGCTCCCTACTGGCTGGATTCTAACATGGGGCATAGAAAGATTATATGCAGGTGGTACCTTGCAGATTCTAACTGTTTTTGATACTGTTGTTACTATCAAATGTAAATATTCTGGCAAGGGATTTATTATTCCTGCTCACTATAATCTTTATATAAGATTGAAAACATGGTTTCAGATAAAAGATGAGGGACTGTTTGGTTTGTGTGTAGCTGAGTTACACATGAGAGAGATATACTGGAATAATGACTGACTTAGTGGAATTGATGAAGGAAGTGGCCTCACTGAATGTGAGAACGAAGTAAGAAGAAAGGCGAAATCAGGTGAAAAAATAAATGTTTTCTCAGAGTAATTGTATTGCAGTTTGTGATGCAAGATGTAGTTGATTGTAACATGTGTACATGTTCCGGTAACAGCACACAGGAGCGGGCAGTGATGGATGTCCAAGCCTTCCAATGAGCCAACCCGGGTCCAAAAAGGGCCAGTCTGACGCGGCCCAAGCGCAACCCAGCCCAAGAAATGAAAGCCCGGGTTAGCCCAATGGGCCCAGTGGGCAGGCCTATACAAGAAAAGGAATTAAATATTATATATTAACATTGGTGTGAAATTGGTATTAGAATACAAAATGGATGATAGGAAAAGTTAGATGGTAAAATAGAGATAATTCATGAAGAGAAGAAAGAGAGTCGAGACATGGGTGTGGGGGTGTTTCAGTAGGAAAGTATGAGTTTAGTAAGGAGAGTGCCGACTTCGTAGACATTGGGTTGCTTGAATGGTTGCGGGGTTGAGAGAGTGCCGTGAGTCGGATATTGTTCTCTTGGTTCCAGAGAGTACTCGTTCTGGCTCTGCCGACATTGCCGGGATTGAGAGGACAGTTATGGCCCAGGCTGAAAGGATCGGGTACTCCTTTTGTTGACGATCTTCAAGCCAGCAGCTATTATGGAACTATGAGTACTAATAGGTATCAGAATTAAATAGAGAGAGGCTAAATATACTCAATTTTCCTTCTCGCTTTTCACTATTCAATGGCAATTTGAACACACGTCTGCTAGGACCGAGCTGCCAAAGGCAAATCCATTCCCAAATTTTGTGTGCTCAGATTCTGCTTTCCGTGGTGATAATGACTTGAAGGATCGTCATGGTGAAAGTCAGGAAGGCGAGACAAAACATTCACTAGGCCCACCGGGTTAGCCGGGGTTGGCACCTCAGGGCCAGACCCGGCCCAAGCCCATCTAAAGTTGAGCCTAGCCCAATGAGCCCAGCCCGGCCCAACCAAGAGCCCGGGCTGGCCCAACGAAGCCCGGACCCATTGGAAGGCTTGAGGATCTCCTATAATTAGTGAATTTATATTTGGTTTATTTGATTTGATTTCAGCTCCGCTACTGCCACTGTGTGGGATAGCTTGAGGCTATGCTATCGTATTGCTATGTTTAGTTTGTTTTATTTGAAAGTTTATATTTAGGATTCCTGGTATGGAATGGTCATGTAACACTGGCGAAGGCTGAGCACTGTTTGTTTATTTCTTTCTTTGGTCTTGCAGGAGTACAGGATTCTCGTATGTGCGCAGCTACTTGTAATGACCGTGATTGCAGGAAGGCTATCGCTCTTGGGTTTTGTATTTAAACTAGTCTCCTGGCTAGCAGGAGAGAGCAGACCTCGACAGACGTTCAGTCTAAGAATACACTTGGTTGAACGGCAATCCCTGAGTTCTATTTGTCCTTCAACTATTATCTCTTACCTCCGGTCCCTTGAAGCCTCCCTTAGCACCAGCGCTAGCAGGCCTATCGCCGGTCCTATTGTATTTTCGTTAGACAGGAATAAACCTGTTTCATCGATCAACTTAAGGCATCGATTTTTTCTTTTGTGACAGAAGTGTGATACAGCTGAGTTTAGTGTTTGAAACAATCTTGAGCAGACAATTGGAACTATAGGATAAGACTCGTTCTGCATAACCAGTCTGAATACTATAGGCACGATAGCAGAATCCCTGGACAGATGATGGTGGCTTAGGCAGTTGGCTTCATGAAATGATTTAGATTAGAGCCTTTGGTCTGTAAAGGTAGAAGTGTAGGTCGTTAAGAGAAATGTGGAATAGCCAGGAACTGTGTTAGCACTGTTACCTCTATCATATGTGAAAATGGAGTTACCCACTGCGGTCATATCTTTGGATTAGGTTAGGGCTAGTTCACATTTGTGATTACTTTTATTATTGGTTGTGCAAGAGTTGTCTTGGCATGGGTGTTTCACCTTAAATAGTCTTCTCCCTTCTATAACCTGAATACAACAACCATCATATCTTACACATGATAAGTCCACACACCCAACAGCTTATTGTGAATACCAGTTTTACAACTGAAGATACTAATTAGACTATATGATTTCCGGGAATAGATAATCAGCAGGCTGCAATGAGCCTATATGACCTCAGCTGGAGTCAATCACAATAGCTGGCACTTGTCAATGCTTAACTTTTGACTTTTGCAAGAGGTGTTTCTTAACAACTCTTATCATAGATGTTTAAAGGTGAGTAAATACACTTATGTAGCAGAGGTAGAGAAGCAATCTCTACAAATTGCTCTCTTGACTGATATACTTAAAACCTGAGATCTACCTTAATCTCTTGTCTATTGCCTACACTTTAACCACTTATCTTTTCCTTTTCTATATACTAACTTCCTATTTTTATTTTATGTACTCTCACGCCTTATTTTGTCCTGCTTGTTCAGTATTGTCATATATCTTGCCTTAGCGCTTACTGCCCTACTCAACTCTGCTTGTGAAAGGACATGAGAATATGAAAGAAGAGTTTTCAGATATGAGTTTACATACCTGATGCCCAAATATTGTCAAATATGGCAAAGAGACTTACAAGCAAATGAAGTAGCATGCAGCCAGACAGTGCAGTAATATATTGCTAGTCTTTCAACTATTTACAAGTAAAGTCCTTCAACTTATGTTAAGCTTGCTAACTTGCATCATTTCAAGCTTACCAAATTGGGTGTCTTGTTCAATTCTACTCACTAGATGGTAGAGTGAAGCAGGCAGACCTAACGATCTCTGTTTGACAAAGGCTGCCAGCTTAGAAAATAATTAAAATATGCTAAGAGCAGGATAACAAATAAAGTATAAGCAAACTAGGTTTTTCAGAATGGATTTGCGATCAATATGGCCTATAATATACCTCTTACACTGGTCTATATATCTCAATACACCAATATGGATTTCCGGCAGATGTTCACCCTGTTTCCTATGGTTGAAACTACAGACACAATATTCAGAAATGTATTAGAGGACATTAATGAATGTAGGAATCTAGTTTCACTAGATAACTGAATACATTCAATGTTTGATAAAGGGGCACTCACATTGAGTCCATTTACCATTAGTGGTTGACAAATTACTAGGAGAGGCAATTCCAATATCTTACTCATACTTTCAACCATTTGCTTTTATGGCATGATGCTATAAGTTGATAATTGAATCACAGTTGATTACTTGGAAGAACTCGACCTCACGGAATAGTCTAGAATAACACTCTAAATCATGACACAACCACCACAGCCCCTAAAGGGAACACGTCCTTAGGGGCCAGAGTGGTATGCAATACATTAACGCTTTTTATAAAATTACACGCATCAACAGTTTCCTTAGGTGGTTAGTGTGGTTTAATGAGACCTTTACTCGAGTGAACTCATTGCACGATTATTATCTGGGGGAAATTGCGTAATGCATCGGCAATAATTTTGAGTCAGGCCACTCACTGCTCCACAAGGTATATTTATTCTGGTTCGCTCAGTTGTAGGAGACTCAGCTCCTAACAGGTAATCAATCTCCCCTCTCAAACACTGGCTTTCATATGCTCCACATTCAGGTATTTCATAAAGAAGGACTTCGTGTAGGCTTTTTGGGCAAGGGATCACAATGGAGAAGTGAAAAGAGATGTAAAGACGGAGAGTGCGTGATGGTGAAATGAGAGGTCAGGATACAAGTGGTTAACTATAACAATCCTAGTGTCCTTGTGTTATATTGTAACAGGTAACAACCTTCATTACAAACGACTTAAGATCTTACAATCTCTTCAGATTGTACAAAACTGGCTTGCTGCCTGGTAGTACCACTATCTCATCAGCTAGTGCCCAACTGTCTTATCTTCATATAGAACTATCACAGTAGTTCGATATTATCAATACACCTCTTCAGACTATCACAACAGTGACAGGTTTCGAGAGTTTGTCGGTAGGAGATTCATAGAATTCAAAAGTATTAAGATATTGAGAATTTTATTGCAGCTTCCGAATATAGAAATGTACTTGGATAGTTGAGTGAATATCCTATCTTTCAGGCTTTTCTTTTTCTTTTTTCTTTTTTGCAATCATGTGTTCATTGTTTTTAGATCCAAAAAGCCTTGTGCAGCCCTAGCTATAAATAAAATAAAAGCTATAAAGCAAGCAACAAAAACAAAAGAAATTTACATCACCAATAAGTATCCACTATTGGGCAGGTTTCTCCTCCGCCGGGCCATTGGCCACATAGAAAGAAAAGTACAAACTAGCAGTCGAGGGGTCACAAAAGGAAAGCCTACCTAAGCTACAGGAAAGAAACCCAAACTGCCCTAACCCTCGGCCAGGAAAAAACTCTGAAAACCAGTGGGGACACCGTGGGGGGGGAAAGGTGGAGCGGGAGGGACGACCGTGGAGGGTCTGGTGGAAAGATTCCTGGAGGAAATCCTGTTGAGGTCACGCTGATGAAGGTAGCGAGCCTTTTGAGAAAAGGAAGGGATGCTCAAAGTGGGGCCTGGTGACCGATATCAGTAACGCCGTGCAGGAGGCGTGATCTGTTACTCTGTCCGGAGGGGCAGGATAGGATGGCTTGCTCAAAAGTCTCTAGTTCCACGCCACAATGGCGGCAGGAGGTGTCCGCGTCAGGTGACCTCCTGGTTGGGTGGGCGGCCAGGTAGCTTTTCCGGCTTTCATCTGGTGCATCCACCCAGTTATAAACTTACACAAGCCCATGAAGTACCGTGGGTTCTAAGCTGGGGGATGGAGGTAGTACCCTGGAGTCGGGAAGAGGCTGGCCCACTCCTCAAGGAGGACCTCCATTACTCTTTTCTTCAGGGCGGAGTCCATATTGTTCATCAGAGACTGAGGGGAGAGGGTGAGGGCTCGGGAGACAAGATGTGAGTTTATCATAGTCTTCATAGAGAGCCCGTAGGTGAAGGATATCGTTCTGTGGGCCACCGAGTCCACCCGGAGGTGGTTCCTAATAAGCGAAAGAGGGCCTGGCATTTTCCAGTTCAGGGAGAGATAAACGGACTTAAGGCCCCTCGTTAGAGCCCTTGAGGAATGAGGCTCCCGATGCGTCGAGAGCGAAGGGAAGGATGTGTGGAGGTGTGCTGTTGCCGGGTTGACGTTGGGAGGAGAGCATACGACCCTAAGCACCTCAAGCCTCTGGCTCTTGGATATAAGGAGGGAGACCGGGGGAAGACCGAATTCTACCGTGAGTATACCTGTGGGTGTTGCAGAGAAGGAGTTAGTGGTCGATCTCTGGACCTTATGCAAAAAGGTGTTCAGTCAGGGCATAGTACCTGCACTCGGCGGGAATAGATCGGGCCCGTAGAGTAAGATCGAGGCTAACAGTAGTGTTGCCAGTCTGTGGCTGAGGTACAGGGCGAGGCCGGCACCGGGGGGCTGAGTCGTCTTATCAGAGAGAAGGCCCCTTGGGCTTGGGCCAGGCGGCGCGAGAAATGGGCGGAGGAGTCCAAAGCCGGAGAGAACCAGTACCCGAGCCACCGAACTGAGTCATCTAGGATGGAACTGTTCCCCTTTGATCTGGACGGGAGAGGTGAACTTCGGGGAGCCTCTCTAGCTGGGGGTCCGCCAGTCTACTAGCTTCATTTGGCGGACCAAGAAAAAGACGCCGAGGCGGGATGCCCTGGCTTCGAGTTTCTCAAAGAGCTTCTGAAGAAGGCGGATGTTGCCATGGTAGGAGAGAGTGGTGACCGTAAGGGTGAAGTCGTCCAGGTAAGAAATAATTAGGCCCCTGAGGAATCCTTAAGTGGAGGGGGGCCACCTAGAGGAGGAAGAGGAGCTATGAGATGGGGGAGCCATGACGGGCCCCGACATTGACGGGGGCAGGGGACCCTGGGGCCCGTTGGAAGATAACGGTACAGCTCCGCTCACTAAAGAAGGACCAGACCCGGGAGACCAGATATGGGGGTATCACACCTTCCCTCAGGATGCGGGCCAGAGTATTGTTGGCGACCTTGTCAAATCCAGCTCTGATGTCCAGGAACAGAGAGGAGACCTTGAGGCGTAGTCTCTGCAGGGATTTCACGTCGTTCGGAAGGATAAGGCAGGCATCATAGGTGCTGAGCCCGAGGAGGGAGCAGCATTGGTTGGGGTGTAACAACCCCTTCGACTGGGCTGCTATCAGGAGGCGGGCTGCTATTATCCATTCAAGGATCTTAGAGAACGTGCGGATGTGGACGATTATCCAGAAAGAGGAGGGCGACTTGTAGGAGGGCTTCCTGGCTTGTCCAGCACTACCCTGTAAGACCCCTTCAGTGAGCCCGGGTGGTACCGTAAGGTAACCAGTGGGGTGAGGGTCTGGAGGAGGATCGAGGGGGTAATCTTGTTAACTTGCTTCCAGGTGGAGTAGAGGATCCCATCTGGTCCCAGGGCCGATGAGGGGGAGCACTTGGAGAGAGCGGACTCTACTGCCTGTGTCTTCTGGGGGGGGGCCTTTGGGTTGGGCCTGAACCGGGGCGGCGGGGAGAACGTCTCCATGGGTGCGAGAAGTTGTCCAGCAGGACGTTGTTCATTTGTTAGGGGGTCGCTACGCCAGGTAGTGCCGAGAAGCAGGGTGGCGTGCAACCAAAGGCAAATATCTTGGCCGTCCACAGGTTCTGAGGGGTGGCGCTCAGCAGGAAGGAGGACCAGTGTTTGTTTTTGGCGGTCTTGATTGCCTTAAAATACCCTGCCTTTGAGGTTTTGGCAACATCCCGCGTGCTTGGGGTCTCTTGCTTCCTGGCCACTCTGGTGGCCTTATTGAACTTGCGACAGAGGATGGTCAGGTATGGGGTCCACCAGGGCTTGGTGTAGTGGGACGGCCTGGATGCTGGCGTGTGTTCCTTCAGGAGGGCAATGAGTCTATCTAGCCACTCGGACAGCCACTCATCCAGTCTCCGCGGTGTAGGATATGTTAGGGCTGGGGGACCTTGCCATCCTATATTTCAGGCCTTTATTTTTTTTTTTTTTTTTTTTTTTGGTAATCATGCATTTATTGTTTTTAGGTACAAAAAGCCTCATGCAAAGCTAGCTATGGAGAGAACAAAATCTATAAAGCAAACAAGATAAACAAAGGAAAGTTACGTCACCAAATGTTTATCCACTATCGCGCAGGTTTTTCCTACGCTGGGCTATTGGCCACATAAAAAAGGAAAGCACAAACTAGTAATCTAGTCGTCACAGGGAGGGAAGGCCCCCAGAAGCTACTGGAAAGGAAAACCCACACTACCGAAACCTGGGCCAAGGAAAAAACTCTAAAAACCGGGGGAGGCACCGTGAGGGGCGAGAGGTAGAGCGGGGCGGAGGACGGGGGCATGCCTGGCGGGAACATTTCTGGAGGAAATCCCGTGGGGCCCATGCTGTTCAAGGTAGCGATGCTTTGGAGTAAGGGGAGGGCCGTCCAAAGTGGGGTCTTGTGACCGCTGTGAGTAACGCCTTGCAGGACGGACGATCTGTCATTCTGTCGGGAGGGGCAGGATAGGATAGCGTGGTCAAAGGTCTCAGGTTCCAAGCTGCAACAGTGGCAGGACCTGTCGGCGTCAAGCAACCTCCCGGTTGGGTGGGCGGCCAGGTAGCTTTTCCCGGCTCTCCTCTGGTGGATTCGTCCGGCCATAAACTTACTCAAGCCCATGAAGGGCTGAGGGTTCAAAGCGGAGGGGTGGAGGTAGTACCCTGGAGTCGGGAAGAGGCTGGCCCACTCATTGAGAAGGGCTTCCCTTACTCTTTTCTTCAAGGTGGAGTATGCATTGTCCATCAGAGACGGAGTGGCGAGGGCGAGGGCCGGCGCAAATAGGTGTGAGTTTATCATAGGCATCTTTGAGAGCCCGTGTGTGAAGCATATTGTTCTGTTGGCTATGCTGTCTACCGGGAGGTGGTTCATAATAGGGGGGACTGGGCGGGGCGTTTTCCAGTTCAGGGGGAGATAGACGGACTTAAGGCCTCTGGTTAGGGCGCTTGACGAATCAGGCACCCGATGCCCTGAGATGGAGGGGAGGGAACGGTGGAGGCGTGCTGTCGGCGGGTTCACATGGGGAGGGGAGCACACGACACTAAGCGCCGTGAGCCTCTGCCTATGGGTGATAAGGCGCGGGACTGGGCGAAGACTGGATTCCACCGCAAGTATGCCCATGGGCGGTACGGAGAAGCAGTTCTTGGCCTATATCTGAACCATATGCCAAAAAGTGTTCAGTCGGGCTGTAGTGCATGTGCCTGGTTTGAATAGATCGGCCCCTAGAGTAAAATGGGGTCTACCAGTGAGGTTGCCAGTCTATAGCAGAGGGATAGTGCGAGGCCGGCGCCGTGGGGGCTGAGGCGCCTTATCAGAGCAAAGGTTTCTTGAGCGAGGGTAAGGTGGCACGAAAAATGCGCGGAGGAGTCCAAAGCCAGGGTGAACCAGTACCTGTGCCACGGAACTGAGTAGTGCCAATGGAATAGTTCTCCTCTGATCTGGACGAGGGAGGCGCACTTAGGGGAGTGTCTCTGGCTGGGGGTCCTCCAGTGTATCAGCTCCGTCTTGGGAACTGAGAAGTAGATGCCGAGGCGGGATGCCCTGGCTTCGAGTTTCTCAGAGCTTCTGGAGACAGCGGATATTGCCACAGTAGGAGAGGGGGGCGACTGTGAGAGCAAGGTCGTCCACAAAAGAGATCATCAGGGCTCGAGGGATCCTGAAGTGGAGAGAGGCCACATAGAGGAGGAAGAGGAGCCGTGAAATGGGGGAGCCTTGAGGGGGTCCGACGTTGACGGGGGCAGGGGACCCTGGGGCACCTTGGAAGATGAGACTTTAGCTCCGTTCGCCAAGAATGGACAAGACACATGAGACTAGATACGGGGGTATTCCACCTGCCCTAAGGATCCGGGCCAGCGTGTTGTTGTCAACATTGTCAAACCCAGTGTTGATGTCAAGGAACAGAAAGGATACCTTGAGGGGTGGTCCCTGCAGGATTTTCACGTCGTTCGTGAGGGTAAGGCAGGCATCATAGGTGCTGAGCCCGGGGAGGGAGCCGCATTGGTTGGGGTGTAGCAACCCTTTCTTCCGGGCTGGTGTGAGGAGGCGGGCTGCTATTATCCTTTCAAGGATCTTAGAGAATGTGCAGATGAGGATCATTATCCTGAAAGAGGAGGGTGACATGTAGGAGGGCTTCCCTGGCTGGTCCAGCACCACCCCGTTAGACCCCTTCAATGAGGCCGGATGGCACCCCAAACTAACCAGCAGGGCTATAGTCTGGCGGAGGATCTTGGGGTTAATCTTATTGACTTGCTTCCTGGTGGAGTAGGGGATCCCATCTGGTCCTGGGGCCAAAGTGGGGGAGCATTTGGAGAGAGTGGACTCTATCTCCTCCGTTGTTAGGAAGAGGTACCTTTGTGTGGGGCCTGAGCCAAGGTGGTGGGGAGAAGGCCACCTTTGGTGAGAAAAAATGGTCCAGCAGGATGTCATTCATCTGTTCGGGGGTCTCTGCCTCGGGAAGTGAAGGGAAGCCGGTTGGTGTGCGACCAAAAGCGAATTTCTTGGCCGTCCATAGGTTCTTGACGGTGGCGCTCAGCAAAAAGGAGGACCAGTGTGTGTTTTTGCCGGTCTTGATTGCCTTGAAGTACCCCGATTTGTGGTTTTGGCAACATCCCGCTTGCTTGGAGTGTCTTGCTTCCTCGCCGGCCTGGCGGCCTTGTGGAACTCAGGACGGTGGGTGGTTAGGTAGGGCGTCCACCAGGGCTTGGAGTAGTGGGAGGGCCTGGATACTGGTGTGTGTTCCTTTAGGAGGGCAATGAGGCTATCTAGTGACTCGGACAGCCACTCATCTAGTTTCGGCGGGGGAGGCCATGTCGGGACGGTGGGACCTTGAATGCCTTGATGATCGGGCAGAGAGGCCTCCCAACCTTTTACCCTGGGGAGGAGGAGAGGGTTGGCAAATGCCAGGTCGATAACTGAGGGGCGGGCCACTTCCCACTAGCGGGAACCTCGTGTATTCCCCAGGGGTGTTCAGTAGGGCGAAACCAGCTTCTGCCACCTTTTCAAAGTAGGGAGTTAAGCAGGAGATTTCCCTCGGTGAGAAGGAGCGTAGAGGGTCTGCGAGGGGGTTGTGGATGTTGAGGTCCCCTACTACCAGGAGGGGAAACCCTAGATCCAGAAAGAGAACATCTGGTTGAACTCAGTGGACTCGGTGGTCCCGAGTGTTGGTAGAGTAGGCGTTGATTACCCATAAGAAGTGAACATCTGTTCTAAAAAGGGGGTCGTGGGAGGAGACATCAAGGGCAAGAACGTCATCCTTCCCTTTGAACCGGGGGAGCACCGTGTAATTGGAAAGAAAAGAAATATGCATGTATGCCGTAACTAGTGGCTTCCCAACAGGGGGAAAGAATGACTTGAAACCATTAAAAGAGGAAAAGATATGCCTTGCTGACAGGTGGATCCTGTAGGAGGACTAACGAGGAGTCTGTTGTTGCTTCTTTGAATGACTCAAATAATGATAGAAAAACATTCCAGCTCCCAAGGTAGTTAGGTGGAACAATAGAAAAAAGGGGAGTAACAGGGGCCAGCCCCTCTCCCCGTGAGGGGGGCCTACCAATCACTACTAGGACGAGCCCGATGACCGGAAGGAGCAGGGGAACCGCTAGGTGTCTCGAGGGGAAGATTGCCGCCGAAGCCTTGAACAGTGTCAGGAGGCGAGGGGAGTCTTGCGGTGCGGGTCGCCTTGGGGTCACGAGGTCCACTTCAGTGGTACCCTGCCTGGACACCTATATTTCAGACCTCTTTTTTCGTTTTTTTTCTTTTTTTTTTTGCAATCATGCGTTATTTGTTTGAAGGTACGACAAGCCTTATGGAGCGTGAACTATGAAGAGAAAAAAACCTACCAACATTCCCAACAGCCCGCTTCACCTCTTCATGGGAAAAGTCAAACACGCAGAATCCATAGGAAAAGTCCCCCTCGCCTAGAACCTAAGATAAACACCCCAGACACGTAAGGAAACAATACATAGAAAGGTACAGGTAGAGAGACCCAAACACTTCCCCAGGCTCACCAAAACAAAAGAAATGTTCTCTACGGCCAGAAATGGTGACAGGGGGGAGAGGATTGGTGAACACTAACATAGGAAAACTCAGGTAGAGGGGCCACTGCAACCATGATGTACGGTCAGGCAGGGTATTACATCGATCCAACCCATTGGAGAATAGCCATGGAGGCAGTGCTATACCACCACTAGGCGTAAACGAGGAGGGGTCAACTGATCAAAAAAGGTAGAGCGGAGCAGAGCCACCCAGCAGAGGGGATGCCAGCCGCCGATAATGAGCAGTAGGGTGTCACTCAGTGTGTAGCACTAGGGTGCCAGCCGACGGGGAGCAGTAGGGTGCCGGCCAGGGAGAGGAAGGTAGCAGTATGGTGCTAGCAGACAGAACTGGCAGAAGGAGAGAGGACGGATTGCGAGCATGCTAGCGGCACCAGACAAATGGGCGAGAGTAAGGGCTTTTGGGACGACAACGAGGCCTAGCAAGACAGTAATGTTACTAACCGAGGCTTTCACCACCAGGGGTACTAGCCCAGGAAGCCTAGGCCTACATCGACTGAAAGTCCGGACACCATAACGAGACCGTGAATGAAGCGAAAAGCATTCCAACCCTGCAAACTGCCAAGCGACGTGCAAAGTAAGTGCGGGGTAAGGAGGAGAACCAAACTTCGCGAGCGGGAGTCAACGAAGAACGAGAACGAGAATCCCAGGGCGGGGAGGCCTACAGGCCGCAGTAGACGAGGGAAGATGGCTTAACCTCAACTCCTAGGCAGTAGCCATCGTGGGAGAACAGAGGTGGGTGGGGGAAGCGGACGATAATTTCCCATGGTGTTGAGATTTCAATCGCTAGAGGTGTTGTTGCAATGGTTCGTGACCTATATTTCTGGCCATTTATTTTATTTTTTTATTTTTATATCATGTATTACTTGTTAAGGTACAAGAACACGCATGCATCGTGAGATATGGCTTAAAGAAAACCTTAATCCCAAACAACCGCTCGCTTCACCTCTTTATGGGAAAAATCAAACACCTTGAATCCATAGGAATAATCCCCCTCACCTAGCACCTAAGACAATACACCTCAGAAACATAAGCAAACAATTCATAGAGATTTACAGGAGAGAGACCCAAACCCTTCCGTAGGCACGCGTAAAAACAAAAAAAAAGATTGGTTCGCGAAGGCCCGAAAGGGCCCGAGCGAGACCATGTGTGACCACCGTAACGAGAGAAAACCACTGGACTTGTGGGCGAACATTTGTAACCATAAACGTACAATCACACTGGTAATTACATCCATCCAGGGCATTGGAAACCAGGCATGGAGGTAGTGCAATACCACGACTGGGTGTAACCGAGGAGTGGACGAACAAGCGGGGAGGACGAGAAGGCAGTAAGGTGCCAGCTGCCCTAGTAGTAATTGTGCAAGCGGACAGAACCGGAAGGAGGTAGAGGGAAGGATCGCGAGCGGGCTAGCTACAACAGACAAACAGGCTATAGCAAGGGCTTTTGGGACAACGACAATACCGAGGCAGGACCGTGATGTTACTAACCGTGGCTTTCCCCATCAGAGGTACAGGCTCAGCAAGCCGAGGCCTACTTTGACGGAGAGTCCGGACACCGTAGTGCCGACCTTGAACGAAGGAAGAAGCTTTCCGCCCATGCAAAGGCCAACAGAGGTGCGTTGGCTTAACGTCAACTCCTAGGCAGTAACCATCGAGGAAGAAGAGAGGTGGGCGGGGAAAAGTCATAATGATTTCACGTGGTGTTCGGATTTCAATCGCCGGAGGTGGAGAGGCGATGGTTCGCGCCTATATTTCAGGCCGTTTTTTTTTTCTTTTTTTTCTTTTTTCTTTTTTTTCTTTTTTTTTGTTATCATGTATTCATTGTTAAGGTGCAAAAAACTGCACGCAGCATGAGCTATGGCGAAAACAAAACCAACAAGTAATCCAATGGCCCGGTTCACCTCGTCATGAGACAAACCAATACGCCCCACCTGTAGGAAAACAATCAAACATGAGAGACTCGCCGTACCTCCACGACCCTATGGTATGGGCCAAACCGCACACCAGCCACCAACATACGTCAATGGGGAGGAAAGCATAGGAAAGAACCCGCCAGAAGAAAGCAACATCAAGATGTACAGGAGCAAAGAACCCCTTCGGCAGGCCCCCCAGAACAAAAGAAAAAGTTTTGCTGGGCACCGCATACGCCAACGGGAGGGGGGTAGTAAAACTACTGTTGTCTGCAGCCTAAGCAAAAACCCCAAGGCTAACGGCATAAGGGCAGGCGGATTCACGGGCAGGGGCCCGGATGTAGACTGCGCTTCGGACGTTACCATGGGCCAAGGAGGTGGTGCTATACCATAACACAGCGTAACCTAATACGAGTGCGACCGTAGAGTCAATCGCGGGAGAGGATAGAGGCAAGAGGAGCCACCCGGTGAGGTGAGCCACTCAGCAGTATAGGTGCCAGCTGTGGGGGGGGGGGCGCCTTCCTGAAACCCAGGACGAGATTACCGGTCTTCTGATATGGTCCCTTGTCATAGGAGAGATACCGTCACTACTGCAGGGGATTCCAGTCACAATGGGAACTGCAGGGCAGGGGAGCAGATGTGGCAGCAAGGTGCCAGCTGAGGAGGACTTGGTAGTACGATACCAGTGAACAGAACCGGGCGGAGGAGAGGGGAAGACTTGCAAACAACTAAGAAGTACGAACACAGAGGACGGAGACAGGGTCGCGATTTTTCGAATGCCGACCGTACCGACCGAGCGCCTCACGAGAGAGTCCAATACCAGACAGCAGGGCCACCAGGGCAACTACTTCACCGATAGCCCGAAACTAGGGACGCTGTATTGACGATGGAAGAAGCGTTGCCGACAGTGCAAATGCTAAGCGAGGTGCAAAGCAAGTGCGGGGTAAGGGGGAGAACCGAACTTCATGAGTGGGTGTCAATGATGAACCGGAACAAGAACCCCAAAGTGGTGAGCCAGGGGTGCCCCAGGAGAGGAGGGAAGATGGCTTAAGGTAACCCCTAGGCAGTAGCCATCGTCGGGGAAGAGAGGTGGGTGGGGGAAGGTGACGATGATCTCTCGTAGTGTTGAGGTTTCAATCGCCGGAGGTGGAGGAGAGAATGTTCATGGCCTATATTTCAGGCATTTATTTTCTCTTGTTTTTTTTTTTTTTTGTAATCATGCGTTCATTGTTTTATGGTACAACAAGCCTCATGCAGCGCTAGCTATGGAGAAAACAAAACCTATAAAGCACAAAACATAAACAAAAGAAAGTCACGGCACCGTTAAGTATCCACGATCGCACCGGTTTCTCCTCCACCGTGCCATCGGCCACATCAACAAGGAAAGTACAAACTAACAACTTTAGGCGTCTAGAAAGCAAAGCCTACATAAGCTACAAGAGAGAAAACACAGCGGCTCTAAACCTCAGCCAACGAAAAAACACGAAACACCGGGGGGGGCACCATGGGGGGAGAGAGGGGTACCGCAGGGGTAGACGGGGGAGTGGTGGGCGGGAACATAGTTGGAGGGAACCCAGTGGAGGTGACGCCTATGAAGGAAGCGGGCCTTTTCAGGAGGGGGAGGGATGACCAAAGTGGGCCCTCGTGGCCGATGTCAGTAATGCCGTGGACAAGGCGCGATCTGACGAATTGCTTTGAGGGGCAGGAAAGGATGGCGTGCTCGCAGGTGTCAGGTTCCAAGCTGCAGCGGCGGCAGGCGGTGTCTGTGTCAGGGGACCTCCAGGTCGGGTAGGCAGCCAGGTAGCCTTTCCCGGCTCTCATCTGATGGATTCTCCCTGCAATGAACTTTCCCGAACTCATGAAGGGTCGCGGGGACAGGGTAGGAGGGTAGTGGTAGTATCCTGGAGTAGGGAAGAGGTGGCCCACTCGTCGAGGAGGCCTTCTCTGCCCCTTTTCTTTAGGGCGAAATAGGTGTTGTTAATCAGTGACTGAGGGGGCAGGGCGGGGGCGGGGGAGACCAGATGGGAGTTGATCATGGGCATCTTTGAGAGTCCGTGTGTGAACGGCAGTGTCTTGTGGTCTACGACATCAATCGGCAGGTGGTTCCTGATAGGGGGGACGGGGCGAGGTGTCTTCCAGTGTAAGGGGAGGTAAACCGATATGAGGCCCATGGTCAGGGCCCTAGAGGAGTCGGGTGCCCGATACACCAAGACCGAGGGGAAGGAGGGGTGGAGCCGAGTCGTGGCTGGGTTTAGGCTGGGGGGGGAGCAAAGGATCCTCAGCGCCACCAGCCTTTGCCACTGGGTAATCAGGAGAGAGACAGGAGGGAGGCAGGACTCCACTGAGAGTATCCGGGTGGGCGTGGCGGAAAAGCAATTTGGCCTCCATCTCTGGACCTTGTGCCAGAAGGTGTTCAGGCGAGCCGTCATGCCCACGCTGGGTGTGAACAGATCCGCGCCATAGAGCAGGATTAGTGCTATAAGGGATGTCACCAGTCTGGGGCAAAGGTATGGGGCAAGGCCTGCTCCCTGGGGACTTAGGCGTCTTATCAGGGCGAACGCGCCCTGGGCAAGGGCCAAGTGGCGAGAGAAGCGGGCAGAGGGGTCAAGGGCCGGGGTGAACCAGTACCCAAGCCAGTGGACTGAGTCGTGGGGGTGGAACACTTCCCCTTTGATCTGTATTGGAGAGGTGCACTTCGGGGAGTGCCTTTCACTGGGGGTTCTCCAGGGTGTAAGCTCTGTCTTTGAGACTGAGAAGGAGACTCCAAGGCGGGACGCCTTAGACTCGTGCCAATCGAAAAGCTGCTGGAGGCGGCGGATGTTGCCACGCTATGAGAGGGATTCAACAGTTAGGGCTAGGTCATCCACCTACGAGATCATCAGACCCCGAGGGACACTGAAATGCAGGGGGGCCACGTAGGGGAGGAAGAGCAGCGGGGAGATAGGGGAGGCTTGGGGGGCACCGACGTTGACAGGGGCAGGGGTTCCTGGGGCCCCTTGAAAAATTAGGGTGCAGCTCCGTTCACCGAGGAAAGACGAAACCCAGGAGACAAGGTAAGGTGGGATCCGGGGTCCCCTCAGGATGCGGGCCAGTGTTTCATTATCGACTTTATCAAAGCCTGCTTTGATGTCCAAAAATAAAGAAGCCACTTTGAGGCGTGGCCTCTGCAGGGTTCTTACATCATGGGTGAGAGAAAGGCACGCATCGTAGGTGCTGAGCCCAGGGAGTGAACCACATTTGTTGGGGTGAAGCAGCCCTTTCAACCGGACTGCTGTGAGGAGGCAGATGGCTACCACCCCCTCAAGGATCTTCGAAAACGTACGGAACAGGGCTACTATCCTGAATGAGGAGGGCGATTCGTATGAAGACTTCCCTGGCTTGTCAAGCACCACCCCACTGGAGCTCTTTGGCGCGGCGGGGTGGTACCCCAGGCTGACCAACGGGGCAAGGGTATGGAGGAGAATTGAGGAGTTTATGTTGTTAACCTGCTTCCAGGTAGAGTATGGGATCACGTCTGGGCCCGGGGCTCATGTGGGTGTGCATTTGTAGAGAGCTGACGCTATCTCATCCGTCGTCCAGGAGGGGGCCGTGCCTATCTTTCAGGGCTTTTTTTTTTTCTCTTTTCTTCCCTTTTTTTTTGTAATCATGCGTGATTTGTTTTAAGGTACAAACAGCCTCATGCAGCGTTAGCTACGGAGAGAAAAAAACCTATAAACAAATACCATGACCAGCTTCACCTCTTCATGGGAAAAATCAAACAGCCGGAACCTATAGGAAAAGTCCCCCCCGCCTAGCACCCAAGATAAAAACCTCAGCCCCGTATGAAGACAATACATAGAAACGTACAGGTAGAGAGACCCAACCCCTTCCGCAGGCTCACCAAAATAAAAGAAAAGACTCTAACGGCCAGAAACACTGGCCGCAGCGAGAGGATAGGTGACCGGCGACATATGAAAACTCAAAACTTGAAGGCCCACCAAAACCATATGGTACGGTCGGGCAGGTCATTACATCAATCCAAGGTGTTGGACAAAGCCACGGAGGCAGTGCTATTCCACCACTAGGCGTAACCGAGGAGGGGTCAACCGATCAGGAGGGTAGAGGGCGAGCGGAGCCAACGGGGAGAGCAGAGGCCAGCTGACGATGACGAGCAGTAGGGTGCCAGCCGTAGTCTAGCAGCAGGGTCCCAGCCGATGGGGGGCAGTAGGGTGCCAGCAAGGGAGCGGAAAGGTGAAGTAACTGTGCCAGCGGACAGAACCGGGAGGAGGAGAGAGGAAAGATAGCGAGCAAGCTAGCCACAACGTACAAATGGGCCATAGCAAGAGCGTTTGGGACGAAGACAAAACCGAGCGGGACTATGATGTTACTAACCAAAGCTTTCCCCATTAGAGGTACAAGCCCAGCCAGCCGAAGCCTACTTCGACTGAGAGTCCGGTACCGTAATGCCGACCGTGAACGAAGCGAAAAGCTTTCCGACCATTCAAAATGCTAAGCGAGGTGCAAAGCAAGTGCGGGGTAAGGGGGAGAACCGACCTTCATGAGTGGAAGTCAACTAAGAACAGGAACAAGAAGCCCAAGGAGGGGGAGCCGAAAGGCCTCAGGAGAGGAGGGAAGATGGCTTAACGTCAACTCCTAGGCAGTAGCCATTGTGGGAGAAGAGAGGTGGGTGGGGGAAAGTGACGATGATTTCCCGTGGTGTTGAGATTTCAATCGCCGGAGGTGGAGGAGAGATGGTTTGTGTGGCCTACATTTCAGGCCTTTTTTTTTTTTTTTATTCTTTTTGATATCAGGCGTTATTTGTTTTAGGTACAAAAAGCCTTATGCAGGTCGCGCTATGAAGAGAAAAAAACCTATAAGTCACAACAACCGCCCACTTCACCTCCTCATATGAAAAATCAAACAGCCCGAAACCATAGGAAAAGCCCCCCTCGCCTAGCACCTAAGATACCAATACCACAGACACGTAAGGAAACAATTCGTAGAAACGTACAGGTAGAGAGACCCAAACCCTTCGGCAGGCTACCCCAAACAAAAGAAAGTTTCACTAAGGCACAGATACGCTGGCCTGAGGGAGGGGATAGTGATTGCGCGTTGGATGAAAACCACAGGAATGTGGGGCAACATCGTAACCATACATGGTCGTGTCGGCAATTACATGTTTCGACCAAGGCATTGGCGGCAGCCACGGATGCAGTGCAACACCATGACTGGGCGTAACCGAGGAGGATTGCCTCGATCGGAGAGGATAGTGACGCGAGCGGAGCCACCGGGCAGTAGGGTGCCAGCCGGTAAGCAGCAGTAGGGTGCCAGCTGGTAAGTAGCAGTAGGGTGATAGCCACGGGGGAGGTAAAGCAGTAAGGTGCCAGCTAAGGTGGCAGTACGGTGCCAGTGAACAGAACTGGGACAGGGGAGGAGGAAGGATCACGAACAGGCTAGCCACAACCGACAAACGGGCCATCACAAGGGCTTTTGGGACGAGGGTAAAACCGAGCGAGACCGTGATGGTACAAACAGAGGCCTTCCCGATCAGAGGTACAAGCCCTGCAAGCCGAGGCCTACTTCGCCCGACAGTCCAACACCGTTATGCCGACTGTGACCGAAGCGAGAAGCTTTCCGCCCCTGCAAAATACTAAGCGAGGTGCAAAGCAAGTCCGGGGTAAGGGCAAGAACCGAATAACATGAGCTGGGGTCAACGACGAACAGGAACAGGAGCCCTAAGGAGGGGAGGCCGAGGCCTCAGAAGAGGAGGGAAGATGGCTTAATGTCAACTCCTAGGCAGTAGCCATCATGGGAGAAGGCAGGTGGGTGGGGGGAAGTGACGATGATTTCCCGTGGTGTTGAGATTTCAATCGCCGGAGCTGAAGGAGAGATAGTTCGTGGCCTATATTTCAGGCCATTTTTCTTTTTTTTTTCTTTTTTTGTAATCATGTGTTATTTGTTTCTAGGTACAAAAAGCCTTATGCAGCGGTGGCTATAAAGAGAAAGAAACCTATAAATGCAAACCCACCATCCGCTTCACCTCTTCATGGGCAAAATCAAACACCCCAAGTCTATAGGAAAAGCTTCCCACGCCTAAGGCCTAAGATAATATACCCCAGACACGTACGGAAACAATACATAGAAACGTACAGGTAGAAAGACCGAAACCCTTCAGCAGACTCCCCTAAACAAAAGAAACGACAGCTGTTCTAAGGCCCTATCGGGGCCTGATTGGGGGATTGGTAACCGGCGACAGGAGAAAAAATGGAAACCATGGGCCCACAATAACCACTCAGGTGCTCGTACAGGTCATTACATCGATCCAAGGCGTTGCACAATAGCCATGGAGGCAGTGTTATACCACGACTAAGGGTAACCGAGGAATGGTCAACCGAGCGGAGGAGGAGCAGTAGGGTGCCAGCCGGTGAGTAGCAGTAGGGTGCCAGCCAGAGGGGAGAAGTAGGGTGCCAGCCGGAGGAGAAGATTTAGCAGTAAGATGCCAGCTTATGGGGCAGTACGGTGGAAGTGGATCGAACCGGGAGGGGGATACAGGAAGGATCGTGAGGGGGCTAGCCACAACCGACTAACAAGCCATATCAAGGGCGTTTGGGATGACAGCGAAAGCGAGCGGGACGGTGATGTTACTAACTGAAGCTTTCCCCATCAGAGGTACGAGACTAGCAGAACCGAAGCCTTACTTCGACCAAGCGTGCGGAGGCCATATCGCCGACCGTCAACTAGTGTTCGTTACGGGGCGGGGCACGGCGGGTATTCACTTGTTAGACCCCGCCCTTAATTGCAGCCAGGGGGGTACATTTCGGGGAATCCCTGCCCTGCCCCCGTCCGGGGCCCACCCGCACTCATGCCCTTGACCGGCCCCGTTTGTTACCACCTATTTTTAACAGGGACCTGTCTGGGGTATGGGTTGCAGCCGGGGCCTGAGCGGCGACATGGGCTGGGAATGCCGAAAAAGGCACCCCGCCCCAGGCCGTTGAGTGGGGTGGGGCAGGGAAACGGGCCAGGGGCCCCCATTTTGAGGGCCCCGTCCGCTCCGTAACGAACTCTACCGTCAACGAAGCGAGAAGCTTTCCCACGATGCAAAATGCTAAGCCAGATGCAAAGCAAGTGCGGGGTAAGCGGGAGAACCAAACTTCCTGAGCGGGTGTCAACGATGAACAGGAACAAGAACCCCAAGGAGGGGAGGCAGGTGTGACCCAGGAGAGGAGGAAGTATTGCTTAACATCAACCCCTTGGCAGTAGGCATTGTGGGGGAAGAGAGGTAGGTGGGGGGAAGTGATGATTAATTCCCGTCGTGTTGAGATTTCAATCACCGGAGGTGGAGGAGTGATCGTTCGTGGCCTATATTTCTGGCCTTTGTTTTTTCTTCTTTTTTCTTTTTTTTTTGTAATTTTGCGGTATTTGTTTCTAGGTACAAAAAGCCTTATGCAGTGCTAGCTATGAAGAGAACAAAACCTATAAATGCAAACCCACCGCCCGCTTCACCTCTTCATGGGCAAAATCCAACACCCTGAGTCCATAGGAAAAGTCTCCCGCCTAGCACCTAAGATAACATACCCCAGGCACATAAGGAAACAATACATAGAAACGTACAGGTAGAGAGACCCAAACCCTTCAGCAGGCTCCCCAAAACAAAAGAAACAGCCTGTTCGAAGACCAGAAACTCTGGCCTGAGGGGGGTGGATAGGTGATCGGCGACATAGGAAAACTCCAGTAGAGGGCCCACCGAAACCTTGTTGTACCGTCAGGCAGGTCATTACATCGATCCAAGGCGTTGGACAATAGCCACGGAGGCAGTGCTATACCACGACTAGGCGTAACTGAGGAGGGGCCAACCGATCGGAAGGGTAGATGGCGAGCGGAGCCACCGGGCAGAGGGGATGCCAGCTAACGACGATGAGCAGTAGGGTGCCAGCCGGTGAGTAGCAGTAGGGTGCCAGCCGATGATCAGCAGTAGGGTGCTAGCAGGTGATGAGCAGTAGGGTGCCAGCCGTGAAGAGGATGGTAGCAGTAGGGTGCAAGCGGACAGAACCAGGAGGAGGAGAGAAGGAAGGATCGCAAACAAGCTAGCCGCAGCGGACAACGGGCTATAGCAAGGGCTTTTGGGACGACGACGAAACCGAGCGAGACCGTGATGTTACTAACCGAGGCTTTCCCTATCAGAGGTACAAGCCCAGCAAGTCGAGACCTACTTCGACGGAGAGTCCGGCACCCTGACGCCGACCGTGACCGAAGCGAGAAGCTTTCCGACCAGGCAAAATGCTAAGCGAGGTGAAAAGCAAGTGCGGGGTAAGCGGGAGAACCAAACTTCATGAGTGGGTGTCAACGAGAAACAAGAATGCGAAGCCCAAGAAGGCGAGGCTCTGAGGCCACAGGAGAGCAGGGGAGATGGCTTAATGTCAACTCCTAGGCAGCAGCCATCGTGGGAGAAGAGAGGTGACTGGGGGAAAGTCGCCATAATTTCACGTAGTGTTGAGATTTCCATCGCTGGCGGTGTTGTTGCGATGGTTCGTGGCCTATATTTCAGGCCTTCTTTTTTTTTTTTTTTTTTTTAATCAAATTGTTATTATGTTTAAAGGTACAAAAGACTCATGCAGCGCTAGCTTTAGAGATAAAAAACCTATAAGCAAACGTCATCCCGCCCGCTTCACCTCGTCATAGGAAAAATCAAACCCCCCGAAACCATAGAAGAAACCTCCCCCGCCTAGCACCTAAGACTCGCACCTCAGACACGTAGGGAAACAACTCATAGAAACGTACAGTAGAGAGACCCAAACCCTTCAGCAGGCCCCCAGGTAACACTAAGAAAAGAATCAAGGAAACGCCTAGATATAACTACTATTGCCAATATGCCTAACCAAATGGCCCCGCGGCTAGTC
>Ga0307509_10002102_pt1 | contig 32828 bp, 28 predicted proteins | sample 10_EM_MG_FD_202245 | JGI IMG/M metagenome (GOLD analysis project Ga0307509, IMG submission 202245) | Populus trichocarpa ectomycorrhiza microbial communities from riparian zone in the Pacific Northwest, United States - 10_EM | ecosystem: Host-associated > Plants > Roots > Unclassified | place...
CTGGCGCGCCGAACGCGCCGACGACGTCGACGGTGTGATCGCGCCCTGGCTCATGCGGCTGCGGGAACGCTGGCGGTCGGTGGTGGACGATCGGGTGGTGCAAGACAACGGCGAGGAGGAGGTGACTGTCCCGCGCGTCGAACCGGGCAAGCCGGTGGACGGGGTTGCGGTGGAGGCGTTGCAGCGGCTGCCCGTGGCCACGGGCCTGGCCATGATCAGGATGAGCGGGCCGGCCCGCGCCGTGCCGTTCACCCCGCTCGACGCACCCCCCGCGACACTCGGCCTGCCCGCTCTGCCGCCCGACGGCCTTGCCCGCTGGACGACGACCAGCAACGGCTGGACCTCGCTCGGCTGGAGCCTGGACGAGGCGACCGGCGTCCCCGAGTTCGTCACCCGGCTGACCCCGGACGCCGAGGCCTTTCCGGCCCGCGCGGCCGCCACAGCGGACTACCTGGGTGCCGTACGGGCGTTCCTGGCGGGGGAGCTGGACGCCACGGCGTACGACACCGATTGGCCGGTGGAGCTGTCCACCGGACGCGAGACCCCCCCTCGGCGGAGCACGTTCTTCGATCTTCCGGGCCTGGAGGAGGAGCAGCCGGTCGAGGGCGAGCAGCCGGCCGCGGGGGAGGAGCCGGTCGAGGACGCGGACGGATCCGAGGAAGTCCCCGATGACGAACGGGACATGAGCGGGGTGCTCGACGCACTGCTGTTCCTGCCCAACTGGTCCACCTTCCTGGGCGACTTCGACCCCGCCGACGACCCCCTGCGGCAGGCCTTGGCCGTCACCGGCGACGTGGACCAACTGGTCGCCGATGTGCTGGACGGCCTGGACGAGAGCGAGCGAGCGGAACGCGTCGCCGCCGCCACCCGGGCCGCGGCCGCGCTGCCCCGGCTGGAGCAGGCCCTGCGCACTCTGGCCGCCGTACCGGTGTCCCAGCTCCCCGAGCTACTGCTGGAGGTCATCGACGTCCACTCGCACCGCCTGGACGCCTGGATCACCTCACTGGCGTCCAAGCGGCTGACCGAGCTGCGGGCGTCCGGCACCCAGGGCGTGCGGTTCGGCTGCTACGGCTGGGTGGAGAACCTGCGTCCGCCGGTGCCGAGGGAACAGCTGGAGATCCAGCTGGACGACGTGGCCACGACCGTGGAGCTGTCCGCGAAGGACGGCTACATCCACGCGCCGTCGCTGCACCACGCGGCCACGGCGGCCGTCCTGCGGTCCGGTTTCCTCGGCAACCCCGACGAGCAGAGCTACGCGGTCAACCTCACCTCCCGCCGCGCCCGCGTCGCCCGCTGGCTGCTCGGCGGCGTACGGCAGGGTCAGAACCTGGGCTCCCTGCTGGGCTATCGGTTCGAACGCGCCCTGCACGACGCCGAGTTGGATCACCTCATCGAGCGGTTCCGCCGCCAGTTCCCGCTGCTCGTCGTCCCTGAGACGGCGCCCGAGGGGACCGACGCGGACCTGTGGGCGCGCAGCGCGGAGGCGGTCGCGGCGCGCAACGTCGTCGACGGCATGGCCCTCGCGCGGGCCGGGGCAGGCGCCCCCGACCTGGCCAGCGTCATCGACCAGGCGCCGGTGGTCGGCTCGGAGAGCGACCGGGCGGCGGTGACTCCGCTACTGGACGACCTCGCCGACGCGCTCGACGCTGTGGGGGACCTCGTACTGGCCGAGAGCGTCCACCAGTTGGTGGGTGGGAACCCGATCCGCGCGGGCCTGAGCGCCGACACCCTCGGGCGCGGTGAGGACGTGCCGGATGCCTTCCGCGTCCTGCGCACCCCGCACCGAGCCCGCGCCCTGACGCACCGCATGGCCGCGCTGCTCCCGGCCGAACCGACCGCCCCGACGGGCTGGCCCGCCGACCCGCTCGCCGCGCTGCAGCCCGCGCTGGAGGCATGGGTCGCCCATCTCCTCGGCCCCGCGACGGGCTGGACCCTCGCCGGCCGGCTCGGCGACGGTCAGGCGGAGCCCCGCCCCTTCGAACTCACCGCCGACCGGCTGGGTCTGGGCGCCCTGAGCGCCGTACTGGACGCGGCCGGCGCCGAACCGGCCGCGCTGCGCAGGGCGGTTCAGGGCGCGATGGACGTCCCGCCGGAGACCCCCGTCGTGTTCACCGGACCTGGCTGGAGCGGACTGCACGGCAGGGCGACCCGGATCCGGTCCTTCCTGTCGACCGCACAGCCGCTGCTGCCGTCGCACCTGCCCGACGACGCGGCCGGCCGCTCGGTCGACACGACGAAGCTGCGCACCCGCCTCGCCGCCTTCGCCGCGAGCCCGTCGCTCGCCGGGCACCCCGCCAAGGACAAGATCAGCGCACTGGCCACCGAGGAGGTCACACCCGGATCGACCGACGCCTGGCTCGCGCGGGCCCGCACGGAGCTGTCCCCGGTGTTCGCCGCGGACCTCCCGCTGCTGCCCGCGCTCACCGCGACGACCTCGCCGCCGACGGGCCGCGGCGATCTGCCGAGCGCCCACCTGGAGGACTGGCTGCGGCGCAACGCGGCCGTACGCCCCACGGTGCGCAACCTGCACGAGTCGCTGCTGCTTGCCGGGAACCGGGCCGGACGAGTGGAACGGCTGTGCGCGGCCCAGCATCCGACGACCGACGGCGACGCCTGGATCGGCGGTCCCTTCCCCGCCGGGCAGCGCCCGCCCGCCACGACCCACCTGGTCTGGCACGCACCGCACGACATCGCGGCGGACGCGGCAGTCACCGGAGTCGTCCTGGACGAGTGGATCGAACTCCTCCCCGGCTCCGAGCAGCCGCCGCTGGGACCCGAGCCTGCGCCGGAGACCGAACTGACGGGCGTCGCCTTCCACTATGACCGCCCGGACGCCAAGGCCCCGCACAGTGTGCTCCTTGCGGTCCCCCCGGACCTGGACCGCGGGTGGACCTCCGACGGGCTGATGCAGGTGCTGCGGGAGACTCTGGAACTGGCCAAGCTGCGCGCTGTCGACCACCAGGACCTGAGCGCGCTGAACTCGCTCCTGCCCGGCATCCGCATCGCCCAGCAGAGTGCGACCGGCCGCGCCCTGGCCCGGATCGAGTCGAAACGGGACGACACCGACCCGGAGGGCCCCTTCCAGCTGCAGCCCCGGCATCGGGCCACCGACGTCGACGCAGGCCTCGCCGCCCGGGTGCACGATCCGCTGTGGCTGCTCACCCGGCAGTGGCAGTTCGGGGAGTTCGCCGCCCAGGACGCCGGATCCCCGGCCGTGGTGCGGATGAGCGGCAGCAGCGCGCCCGTCGATGCTTGGCGCCCGGCCGGGGCCACCGACTGGGTGCCGTACGACCTCGGCCAGGGCCCGCTGGACACCCAGATCGAGGACGAGCCCGTCCAGGTCGACGAGCGGCTGCGCGCCGAGGGCGGCGCGGCGTTGCTGCGCATGTCCGACGACGCCGGACTGCTCGTCGCCGCCCTGACGGCCCTGGCCCCGCACCGACTTCGCACCGGGGAGGTGGCGGACGTCGGCCTGATCGGCCTGCTCGACAGCGGTCTGCCCGACGCGGCATCGGTGGCGGCCGCGCTGGACGCGGGCACCTTCGACGCAGGACCCGACGCGCGCCTCGGCGAGGTGGCCGCCCGCTGGCGGACCTGGTGGGCCGCCCAGCTGGCCGAGCACGGCCCGGACTGCTTCGACCCGCATCGCGGCGAATACGCGGCCGAACTGTCCACCGGCGGCACCGTCCTGCGGGCCGAGGAATACCAGGGCGACGGCCTGGACTGGTACTCCCTCGACGTCCACCCCGACCCCGACGCCGAGCCGGCACCGCCGGGACAGAGCCGGGCGTTCGCGGAGGAGGGCCTGCCCTCGACCGTGCGGTACGGGGGGCTGCCGGCCGACCGGTTCTGGGAAATGGAGGACGCTCGCGTCGACCTAGGCGCGGCGGACGTGTCCGCGCTGGACACCGGGCGGCTGCTGCTGATCTCGTTCGCCACGGTCTTCGGCAACGACTGGTTCCTGGTTCCGCTGGAGGTGCCGACCGCGTCACTGACCGTCCTGGACCGGCTCCTCGTACGGGACGTATTCGGCCGCCACCACCTGGTCGAGCGGGCCGGCCGCGACGACCCGTCCTGGACGATGTTCACCCTGAGCAGCCCCGACCCGGACCACCCGGCCGCGTCCGGGCTGCTGATCCTGCCCTCCGAACGCGGCCAGCCGGGACAGCCCCTCGAACGGGTCCTCCTCGGCCGCGACGAACTGGCCAACCTCGCCTGGGCGATTCAGCACCACTACACCGACGGCCGCGGCGAACCGGTCGACCGCCGCGACCGCTGGGCCCGCAACGCGCCGCCCGAAACGGCCGTACCCGGACCCGACGCGGTGCCCGCGTACGCGGTCCAGTCCATCGTCCCCGACTTCTGGTTCCCCCTCGTCCCCGAACCGGTGCGAGCCGGCCAGATCCGGTTCCGCCTGGCCACCCTCACCGGACCCGGCCTCAATTCCCGCCTGGAGGGCCGTCTCATCACCCCCGGACTGTGGTTGCACGAGGAGGAGGTACCGCGCGAAGGAGTCCTGGTCGCCCGCCGCCCCGTCCTGGCCCGCTGGTCCGACGGCACCTCGCACAGCTGGGTACGCAGGGAGAAGACCGCCGGCACGGGGGAGACCGCGAGCGGCCTGGCGTTCGACACGGTACGGCCTACCGAGCCGTGGCCGTGACGAACGCCCGGCGTGGTCGGTGCGCTATGACTGCAGCACCGATGCGCAAGGACGCTGCCCGCAACTGGCAGCGCATCGTCGCCGTGGGCCGGCAATTCGTGGACGACGGCGACCGCTCTGTGTGGGCCGCTGAGAACGAATGAGGCTTCGTGGATGTCGTCGCGTCGTTCCCAGCGGATGCACAGGCGGCGGAAGCCGTGCAGTCAGGAGGTCGGGTGGGCCGCGCGGCGAGGTGTCTGCTGTGGCAGATCCTTTTCCTCGTGGCCTCCCGCCGAGTGAAGTAGGCCGCCGACGAGGCTCCTCTGGTTGAGCTCCTTTTCCGACGGCCCCTTCCCGAACCGGGCAGGCGAGATTTCCCCGCACCCGGCTCTCCAGTAGTCAATTCGGGACTGAGGCCGTACTCCGTCCCGCGTGGGTGTCCTGGTGGCAGCATTCGCAGACCACGAGGGTCTTGCTGTGGACGATCGCGTATTTCGGCTCTGGCGCTGATCTTGTGACGGCGTCGGATCAGGGCAGGGGCACGGCAAAGTCGTAATTCCGGAGCGGTTACGTCGCCGATGCGGGCGGTTCGATCAGTGAGGCGATGCACGCAGTGAGCAGGCGCCGCATCTGGTCTTGTTCGCTGGCATCCAGATTGGCCAGCATGTCTTGCTCGACGCGGCGAACCGCGGCGCTGGCCACCTTGAGCTGGCGGCGCCCGCGGGCGGTCAGCTCGGTGGGCAGGACCCTGCCGACGGGTGCCTGCGCCGGGCGGACGACGAGTCCCTGGCGTTCGAGGGCCTGCAGAAGCACGTTCATCGACTGCCGGGTGACGAAGGTGCCGCGGGCAAGCTCGGAGTTGGACAGACCCGGTCGCTGGGCAAGCAGCTCCAGGCAGGAGTAGTGGGTGATCGTCATGCCCAACGGCCTCAGCACGGCCTCCAGGGCTGAGTGCAGGGCGCTCGCGGCCGCCTTCAGCATGTACCCCAGTGATGTGTCCAGCTCGATTCCGGGCTCGCCTTGACTCATGTCAGTAGTCTGACATACATTCCGGCGTGTCAGAAGACTGACATGTCTTGAGGAGGTAAGAATCGTGACCGTTACCGGACCCGACTTCATTTCACTGCAGGTGCGCGACCTGGAGCGCTCTGCCGTTTTCTACGAGCAGTACCTGGGGCTGAAGCGCTCTGACGCAGGACCGCCGCACGCTGTCGTGTTCGACACCAAGCCGATCGCGTTCGCCGTCCGCGACGTCGTCGCGGGCGTCAACCTGGACGCGATCACGCAGCCGGGCCAGGGAATGGCGCTGTGGCTGCACGCCCCCGACGCGCAGGACATCCACGACGCCCTCGCCGCCGCTGGCACGACGATCGTCTCAGCGCCCGTCGACGGGCCGTTCGGCCGCACTTTCACGTTCGCGGACCCCGACGGCTACCAGGTGACCCTCCACGATCGCGGCTGAGACTGGCGTCCTGGTCTTCGGCGCGGCAGGCGCCCTGAGCGGGCTTCTCACAACGGCAGTTATGACACCTGTCACGGCCTACTTCATGACTTTGCCGGGCCCCTGCGGGTCAGGGCGTGAGGAGTACGCGTTTGCGTAGGAAGTCGAGGTTGGCTCGTCCATACCCTTGTCTTTTGAGGAGTTTCGTCCTTGTAACCTGCCCTTCGACCTGGCCGGAGCTCCAGGGGGTGGAGAGCCCGGCGGTGACGGCGTCGATGTCGCGGCTCAGCCCGATGATCAGGGAGTGCAGGGCGGGCAGGTCATCGGCGAGGGCGGATCACAGGGGTGCTACCGCGCCTGGCCCAGGTGCGGGCGATTGGCGGCGTCACCGATGGGCTCAGTCAAGATTTCCGTGACGGGGTGACGGAGAGTCACCTTGGTTAGGCCAGCAGGACGCGTTTGCGGAGGAGTGCGAACCCGGCTCTGCCGTACATCTGTCGCTTCAGCATCTTGATCCGGTTGACGTGGCCTTCGACGGGGCCGGAACTCCAGGGCAGCGTCAGGCCAGCGGTGACAGCCTGGTGATCGCGTCGAAGGCCGTCGGCAAAGGCATGCAGGGCAGGCAGTTCGTCGGCGCGGACGGCATCGGTCCATGCGGGGAGACGGTGCCCGCCGAGTTCGCACACCATCCGCGCGAAAGCATGAACGTGGCCGCGGGCCGCAGTCAACTCAGGCCATCGGGCGAGCACTTCGCCCAGTTGCTGTTCTTCATCAGCGCGCAGATGCTCGGGATTCCACATGATCCAGTTAGTGACCTGCTGCGGTTTGAGTACGGGGGCCGGCGACCGGATCGAGCCGAGGCTGGTTCGAAGCGGTCGGAGATAGCGCCGCACTGCTTGCGGGGTGCGTCCCGGATAGCCCTGCGCCTGGATCTCCCGGAAGAGACGTGCGGCATCGGTGCATCCCTCGTTCCAGCGCCGGATCAGGTAAGGCTTGTAGTCGTCCAGGCGCGTGGTACGCAGGGCCCCGTCGATGAGACCGTCAAGGTTCTCGCAGTGGGCGTAGCGTTCCGCGGTGTGCCGGGCCAGGCCCAGCTCCCGCCCGATGGCGCTGATCGACCAACCCCTGGCCAGTAGTCGGCGAACTGCCTTGTGCCGCTCGCGTGTCCGCGTGACCAGCCACTTCTCCATGCCGGTATCCGGATTGAGCGTCGAGGGCGGCGCCGCGGCCAGGCGCCGAGCGGAAGGGGCGCTGGGCACCGGCGCCTGCAGACAGGGACGGTGAGCGATCACCGTGCGCTCGATGGCGGTGGCGAGGTTGTCCCACAAATGCCACCGGTCGGCGACCTGCCGTGCACCCGGAGCTCCTGCACGGGCCGCCTCGGCATAGGCGCCGGCCCGGTCCCGGCAGATCACCTCGATCCCTGGGTGGCCGGCCAGCCAGACGGCGACGGGTTCCTTCTCCCGGCCGGGCAACAGGTCGAGGACATCATGGGACTCGACGTCGACCAGCACCGTTCCATACTTGCGGCCCCGCCGCGTGGCGAAGTCATCCACCCCGACCACTCGGGGCGAGCGATAGCACGGGTCGGGCAGCGCCGTCAGCACATTCAGCAGCGTGACCCGGCTGACGGCGATGTGGAGCACGGCGGCAAGCCGCACCCCGGCCCGGCCGGCCAGTGCCAGGGCAATCGCCTGCACTATGCCCAGCAGCCCAACGGTGCGGCGCCCGTACGGGATGGTCAGTCCCTCGACCTGCTCGACAAAAGTGCGACGCGCGCAATCGCTGACGTCGCAGAAAAGCCGCCGCACCGACAAGTCGATGACCACCGGACGCCCGCCCACGGCAGCGTCAGCCAGACACCGTTGATACCAGCTGTGGACCCGACGCGAGGGAACGCCGCAATCCGGACACAGCAATACACCGTCTTGAGTGCGGCCCTTGACCCGCACCACGCCGTCCTCCACGCGCACCCGTTCCACCAGCACCTTCTCCAGGTGCGGAAACACAATGCCCAGCAATTCATCACACACGGCAGACCATGCCACCAAGATGACTCTCCGTCACCCCGTCACGGAAATCTTGACTGAGCCTCTCGATGACACCGCCACGAGCCCGCACCTGGGGCCGCCGCGGGCAGACGCCTGTGGTGCGGGTACGCGGACGGTCCAGGCGCCGCTGGCCGATCGCCGCAATGTGCTGTTGCCGACCGGGCGAGGCTTCCCGGCTGATCTACCGGCCGCGCCGACACCGCAAGCACATGGGCACCGGACGCGACAGCTCCACCTGGACTGATTACAGCGACCTGGTCGTCCGCGCCCACATCCAACTCGGACGTGGCCGACGGCGCCGGATCCGGCAAAGAGGCCCTGCGACGGGCAGCCCAGCGGCTCTTGGACGATCTCCGCTCCGCTGGATACGAAGCTGGAAGAGCGGGAGGCTGCTGCCCGCGTCCGGGTGGAGGGGCCGCGGGAGGAAGTCGCGCGGCTGGCCGAGGTGTTGGAGGCCGCCGCGATCGACCTGGACCGGCGGGTGATCGCGCAGAAGGAGCTGGTCGAGGCCCTGGCAGTCTTTGCGGCCGTGACCACTGCCGTGACCGCGATCGAGGCAGAGGAGGAAGCGGTGCCCTCGCTCCCGCCGGTGCCGGGCTCGACGGTGCCGCCTTGGCGGGACGGGCTGCTGGTGACGGCTCTGGCGCCGAGCTATCAGCGGATTTTGGGCGGGGTGGCCCGCACACGGCACGGCCACGTCCCACGCCGTGTTCTCATGGTTTCCGGTAGCGACCGGCTGCGCTTACTGGTTGTTATTTCCCAGATGCCGAGATATAGCCTCTTCTGCTTGTTCCGCCGCGTGGCGCAGCCCTGAAAGGACCGTACGGACCAGCGGGTGGTCGGCCGATGCAGCACGGAGCGTGACCCAAATTGTGCGCCGGTGCACCCTCTCAGGCTGGAGGAGCGGGACATCGGGAGCGTTGTCGGCCCACAGCAGGTCGGGCAGAAACGCCACTGCGTGGCCCTGCGTCGCCAGCCGGGCGTGCACCAGCATGTCGGCGGACTCGAAGGCAACGTCGGGCTCGAAGCCAGCTGCGTGGCAGAGCGACTCGGCCCACTGCCGAGCCGGGGTGCCGAGGGGCTCCATCACCCAAGGGTGACGGGCCAGTTCGGGCAATGAGCGGACGGCGGTGTCACGTACTGCCAGCCGCATCAGGTCCTCACGCAGCACGTGGTGGCTAAGTTCGGCTTCCCCGGTCAGGTGAGGATGGCCGGGGAAGGTCTCGTCCACGACGAGGTCGAGGTCGCGGGCGAGTAGGGCAGGCAAAGCGGTATCCGGTTCGGCCTGGGTGGCCTCGATCCGTATGCCGGGGTGCGCGGCGCGCAGCCAGGTCAGGACGGCGGGTACGAGCGTGAGCATCGCAGTCTGGAAGGCGGCCACACGAAGGGTGCCGGTGCGTTCGTGCAGTGAGGCGGCGATCTCCGTCCGGGCCCGGTCGAGCTGTTGCAGCACGGTCTTGGTGTGGGCGACCAGGATCTCGGCCTGAGGCGTCAGCCGCACCCTGCGTCCGTCGCGCTCCAAGAGGGATGCTCCGACCTCGGACTCCAGCAGGGTGAGCTGCTGCGACACGGCGGATGGGCTGTACGACATGGCTGCCGCGACGGCGGCGAGGGTGCCGCGGTGCTTCAGCTCGCACAGCACCTCCAGTCGGCGCAGGTTGTACATGTGCTCCCTCACTCCATACGTTAGATTATATGACCTACCACATCCATAAACATTCACTTTACTGAAGTGACGTGTCTTGAGAGCGTGAGCGCAGAGAAACGCCAGACAGAGGTAGGACACAGGCATGGACATCGAAGCGCTCCGGCGAGACACCCCGGGCACCGCGAACCGGATTCACCTGAACAATGCAGGTGCAGCCCTGCTGTCACGACGGACCCTCGACGCCATGACCGGCCATCTGGAGCTGGAGGCGGCCATCGGCGGTTATGAGGCCGCGGGTCAGGAGCGGGACCGGGTCGACGCCATGTACGCGAACATCGCCCGGCTGGTCGGCGGCAGGCCCGACGAGGTCGCGCTGTTCGACAACTCCACCCGTGCCTGGAATGCCGCGTTCTACTCCATGACGTTCAAGCCGGGCGACCGCATCCTCACCGGCCGGGCCGAGTACGGCAGCAACGTCCTCGCCTATCTGCAGGTTGCCCAGCGCACGGGTGCCGAGGTCGTCGTCGTCCCCAATGACGCGTCCGGGCAGCTCGATACCGCCGCTCTGGCGAACCTGATCGACGACCGGACGAAGCTGGTCGGCGTCAGCCACGTGCCCACCAGCGGCGGCCTGGTCAACCCAGCCGCCGAGATCGGCCGCATCACCCGGGCAGCCGGCGTGCCCTTCCTGCTGGACGCCACCCAGTCCGTCGGTCAGTTCCCGGTCGACGTCGCCGAGATTGGGTGCGACATGCTCACCGCCACCGGCCGCAAGTTCCTGCGCGGCCCCCGCGGCACGGGCTTCCTGTGGGTGCGTCCCGAGGCGCTGGACCACCTGGAGCCGTACGTCAACGAGATCGCCGCGTCCACCTGGGACGGAGACCGGGGCTTCACCTGGCACGACGGCGCCCGCCGCTTCGAGACGTGGGAGGTCAGCTACGCCAGCGTGCTCGGCCTGAGCGCCGCCGTCGAGCAGGCTCTGGAGATCGGCATGGACCCGATCGGGCAGCGCGCCATCGAACTCGGCACCGCCCTGCGCGACCGCCTGGACGCTGTGCCCGGCGTCACCACGTACGACCTCGGCCGGGAGAAGTGCGCGATCGTGACTGCCAAGGTCGACGCCATGCCCGCCGAGGGCGTCGCCGCTGCTCTCGCCGCGCGCGGCATTAACGTCACCACCACCGACCCGACGCAGACTCAGTTCGACGCCGAGGACCGAGGAGTCCACCCGCTGGTGCGGCTCTCGCCCCACTACTACAACACCGAGGCCGAAATTGACCGCGCGGTCGAGGCCTTCGCCGAGCTCGCCGCAGCGCGCTAGCCACCGGGCCTCCGGCTGCCGCCCGCACAACACACAAGCGGGTCAACAGGCGGCCGGAGCCTGAGCATCACCACGGTACTCCGACGGCCGACACACTGAGATGGGGCCGGGAGTTCCCCGCAGGGTCCCGCTACTTCCCTGGCCGAGCCGCGCCATGATGCCGACGGCTGCCACGACGTCCCCGGCCCTGCCCAGCGGTGCGGCGACTGTCTCATCCCGGCCGTCCTGCATTTCACCCACCAGGAAGCAGACCTGCACCACGAGGTGCCCGGGCCCAACCGATGTGCGCGGCCTTCATGTCGCGCACCTGATGTACCGCCTGCCCGCAGTACGGGACGGCCTCGACGGACCGCCGAGGCCAGCAGAGCGGAGGTACCCGCGCATCACACCACCCGGGGGAACCTTCACGGCCTCGTCACAGGCCCTGCACCGCTGCCCCGGCCAGCCGGCACGGGGAGGAAGTGATGAACGAAAGGCGCCACACCATGTCGTCCGTACAGGTCGAGCAGCACGGCGGCGAAGACGCCGCCCCAAATACACCCGAAGAGGGCTACCACCGGGGCCTGAGCAGTCGCCAGGTCCAGATGATCGCCATAGGCGGTGCCATCGGCACCGGCCTCTTCTACGGAGCTGGCAGTGCCATCGCCGAGATCGGTCCCAGTCTGATCGCCTGCTACGCCGCAGCAGGCGTGGTGATCTTCTTCATCATGCGAGCCCTGGGCGAGCTGCTCACCCACCGGCCTACCTCCGGTAGCTTCGCCGACCACGCCCGCGAGTTCCTCGGCCCGTTCGTCGGCTTCGCCACAGGGTGGTCCTACTGGGCCCTGTGGGTGACCGCCTGCATGTCCGAGGTGACCGCCGCCGGCCACTACATCAACTACTGGTGGCCGCAGGTTCCCGTGTGGGCGACCGCCGCAGTCACCTTGGTGGTCCTCTTCGGCGCCAACCTCGTCTCCGTGACGATCTTCGGCGAGCTGGAGTTCTGGTTCTCCACCGTCAAGGTCACCGCGATCATCGCCATGATCGTGATCGGTGCCGGTGTCCTCACCTTCGGCTTCTCCTCCGTCGGCCACAGTGCCTCCCTCACCCATCTGTGGGCCGACGGTGGGTTCGCGCCCAACGGAGCCTGGCAGTCCATGCTCGCGATGCAGGGCGTCGTCTTCGCCTACCTCGGCGTCGAACTCGTGGGAGTCACCGCAGGCGAGGCCGAGAACCCCAAGCAGACCCTGCGCAAGGCGATCAACACCCTCCCCGTACGCATCGCCATCTTCTACATCGGCTCGCTGGCCGTCGTCCTGACCGTGCTCCCCTGGACCGAGTACGCCCCCGGCGTCAGCCCCTTCGTCCAGGTCTTCGCCAAGGTCGGCATCCCCGCCGCGGCCGGCATCATGAACTTCGTCGTCCTGACGGCCGCCCTGTCCGCCTGCAACTCAGGCATCTACTCCTCCGGCCGCATGCTGCGCGGACTCGCGGCCAACGGTGAAGCCCCCCAGGCGATGCACAGGCTCACCGGACGCCGGATCCCGCTCCCGGCCCTGACTCTGTCCAGTCTGATCATGGGCATCGGTGTTCTCGTCAACGTCGTCTCACCCGACAAAGCCTTCGTCTACATCACCTCCGTCGCAACCTGCGCCGGCCTGTGGACCTGGGGCGTGATCCTCGCTGCTCACCTGCGCTACCGCGCACACGTCCGGGCTGGCCGTCTGCCTGCCACAGACTTCCCCATGCCCGGCGCCCCGGTCACCAACTGGATCGCCCTGGCCGCCCTCGGCATCGTCGTCATCTTTATGGCCACGGACGCCGACACCCGCCTCGGCCTTTACGTGTGGGCCGTCTGGTTCGCGCTGCTGAGTGCCAGCTATCGGCTTACCAGACGAACCGCAGCAGACCACAAGACCGGCGCCTGATCCTCCCGGCCTGGCACAACCACCGGATGACGAAAGCGATACTGACATGAGTGAGACAGAGAAGAAGCTGGCAGCGATGGGGCTTGCGCTGCCTCAGGTCGCTGCACCGCTGGCCGCGTACGTGCCTGCCGTGCAGTCCGGCACCCACATCCACACCTCCGGCCAGCTGCCTCTGGTCGGCGGCCAGCTCCCACTCGCCGGCAAGGTCGGGGCAGACGTCAGCCCGGACGACGCCAAGGAACTCGCCCGCACCTGCGCCCTCAACGCGCTGGCCGCAGTCAAGTCGGTCGCCGGAGACCTCGACCGGATCCGGCGCGTCGTCAAGGTTGTCGGCTATGTCGCCTCCGATCCGGGTTTCACCGGCCAGCCGGCTGTCGTCAACGGCGCGAGTGAACTGCTCGCAGAAGCGCTCGGAACCAAGGGTGTTCACGCCCGCAGCGCGGTGGGCGTCGCCGTTCTCCCGCTGAACTCCCCGGTCGAAGTCGAGATAGTCGTCGAACTCGCCGACTGATCCCCGATTGCGGGGGGCGAACACCTGCCATGTCAGGCCAACTCAGGAAGGCCTTGTCATGCAGCGTGAGAATCCCCCGCCTTCGGAGCTTGACCCGGTGAGCCTTCTGAGCGACCTCATCGCCCCGGAATCGGCCAATCCCGGTCGGGTGCGGATCGTTTCGAGGGAGCGTTGATCAGGGAAGTTGGCTGATCGCCGGATGACCTGCGGTGCCGTGTCCTACCGTTTCGTGTAGGAACAGGGAGGTGCCCGTTGCCACGCTGATCGAGGAACTGCGGCACCGCGAGGCCGCGGCTCCTGCCGAGGCGGACCGGCCGGACCTGTTGGGTCATGAGAGAGTCACGAGGTGACCACGCCGCCTCCCATCGAGAATGTCTCGGTCCTCCACCGCACGGGTCAGTGGTGCCCCGGGCGCCGGATCGGGGACGTTGTCGCCTACGACGTGCGGATCCTCCCCGAGTACCAGGTGCCTGGACGGCCGACCGTCGATCGCAGCTACCTATTGCTTGACCAGGGCATCCAGTTGACCAGGCCCGTTGTGTTCGACGGCCCGGTAGAGGGTTGGTGGTACGTCGACCTGGTCGAGATTGAACTCACCGAGGCTGGGCTTGTCGTCCGTGATCTCTACGTTGACTTGCTGATACCGCCCCGTGCTGAGCGCTACCACGTCCTGGACCTCGACGACCTCGCTGATGCCCTTAGCCGTGGACAGATCACAGCAGCCCAGTGCGCCACCGTTCTGAGCAGAACCCAACGTTTCATCGATCGGCACCTGCGCAGTACCGAAAAAGGTTCCGTTGATCCTCCGCAGCAGTTTCCGCCGGCCAGCATCGCAGAGCTCGAGCCGCTTCCTTGCTTTCTTGAACGAACACCAAGAACCGACATGCAGCCAGGAACATGATCAGGATGCGGATCGCTTCGAGGGGCGTCTGGTCAGGGAGATTGACTGATCGCGTGTTAGCCGACGGCGTCGTCTTCTACCGTCTTGCGTAGGAGCAAGGAGGCGCCCGATGGCCTCGATCATCGAGGAACTGCAGCGTCGCGAAGACGCCGCCCGCGCCGAAGCGAACCGGCTGCGGGAACAGATCGAACACCTGGCCCAAGAGCTGGCCCGCGCCGAGGAACGCGCCTCCCGCCTGGCGATCGCCCGGGAAGAGGTCGCCGACGTCCTCGACGAAGACGCCTCCCCGGACCTTGAGGCCGGTCGGGCGATCCGACACGACGATCAGGACACGGCAAGCGCCAGCCGGTTCGGCCGCGGCTCGCCGATCGGGGTCATGGCGGTCCCGCCCTGGCGGGAGGGGATGACACCCGCTCAGCTCCCGCGGCCCTACCAGGACATCCTGGACGCGTATGCCGACGCCCGCCGCCCCGTGCGAGCCGGCCATGTCGCCGAGGCCCTGGGCCTGCCCACCGACCGCTCCGCGGTGGAGGGGCTGCGCAGCAAACTCAAGCGCCTGGTGGAACGCGGGTGGCTGGTGGAGGATGGCGGTCCGGGGTTGTATGCCCTGCCGGTGCACCAACGCGCCGCCAAGATGCCCGAACCACGGCGATAGGGGGCTCTTCTTCCCTAGATTCGACGGTGCCACCCAGTACGAATCGGCGGAAGAAGAGCCCGGTGGAACCGTATGACACAGCCTCGGCCGCTGGCCCCTTTGCGGCCTCAACTTCCCTGTTCTCCCATCTGATCGACGACCTTCACGACCCGGCCTCCCAGTATCTGACCCACGATGAGCTGGAAGACCTCCTCGACGATCGGGGGCGTGCGCTGCTGCGGCAGCTGCTGCAGGACCACCTGGACCTGCGCGCGCAAGCCGAGGAGAGCGCGGCACGCACCGCGCCGAGCCGGCCGCTGGGCCCGGATCTGATCCCGCGGCCGAGGCTGGAGGTCGGGCATCCCCGGCTGCTGGCCACCGTCTTCGGCAAGGTCACGGTCTCCCGGTGCGCCTGGCGGGCCCCGGGACGGCCCAACTGCCACCCGGCCGACGCCGCCTTGGGCCTGCCCAGGGGACGGCATTCGTTCACCCTGGGCAAGCTGGCGGCGCTCGAGGCGGTGCGCGGCTCGTTCGACGCCGCCGCGGAGGCGATCGGCCGCCGCTGCGGCAAGGTGATCGCCAAGCATGCGCTGGAGCAGCAGGTCCTCGTCGCGGCGGGGGACATCGACGCCTTCTACCGGGCCCGGGTTGCCGTTCCGGCTGCCGCGGCCACGCTGCTGGTCATCTCCGTCGACGGCAAGGGGATCGTGATGCGGCCCGAGGCGCTTCGCGCCGGGACCGCGCGGGCCGCGAAGCGGGGCAGGGCGATGCGCACCCGCCTGGCCGGCGGGGAGAGGTCCAACCGCAAGCGGATGGCCACCCTGGCCGCGGTCTACGACGCCGAGCCGGCGGTGCGCCGCCCGCACGACGTGATCGCCCCGCCCGGCGGCCGGTCCGGCGACCGGACCCTGCGGCCGGGCCCGAAAGCCCAGCTGACCTGGCTGACGGGGTCGGTGAAACGTGATGCGGCCGAGGTGATCGCCGACGCCTTTCGCGTCGTCGAGGACCGGGATCCGGGCCACCGGCGGACCTGGGTGGTGCTGGTCGACGGCGCACCCCACCAGATCGAGTTGATCACCGCCGAGGCCGCCCGGCGGCACGCTCCGATCCACATCGTCATCGACCTCGTGCATGTCCTGGAATACCTCTGGACCGCAGCGTGGTGCTTCCATCAGGCTGCGGACCCGGCAGCCGAGGACTGGGTCGCGGGTAAAGCCCTGGCGGTGCTGGCCGGACGGGCCGAGGCAGTGGCAGCGCAGATCACCGAGGCTGCGAACGCGGCCGGACTGGCGGAGGCGGACCGGCGCGGAGCGGACAAGTGCGTGCAGTATCTGACGGGCAAGCAGGAGTACCTGCACTACGAGGAGGCCCTGGCCCATGGGTGGCCGGTCGCGACCGGGGTGATCGAGGGAGCGTGCCGGCATCTGATTGCTGACCGGCTCGACATCACCGGCGCCCGCTGGGGGCTCGAGGGCGCCGAGGCGGTCCTCACCCTCCGCGCGGTGATGGCCAACGGCGACTTCGACCGTTACTGGAGGTTCCATACCGCCCGTGAGCGGGACCGCCTCTATCCCCGGCCTGAACAGCGAGGCTTCGCTCTGGGAGCCTGACCGGATCGGTCATTCGAAACGATCCACACCCAACAAGCTCCAACGGACTGCACTTCATCGGCGAGCGCGCCATGGCGGGCCTGAAACAGCGATGGCGAACCCTGCGGGAGCTACCGGATCAAGATGCTGAAGCGACAGATGTACGGCAGAGCCGGGTTCGCACTCCTCCGCAAACGCGTCCTGCTGGCCTAACCAAGGTGACTCTCCGTCACCCCATCACGGAAATCTTGACTGAGCCCATCGAGAAGCCGGACTCGTCCTCGAAGACGATCCACGCATCGAGCGCCGCCGCGGTCCTTCCACCTGCGGCCAGGTCTCCTTCACCCAGCCGGTGACCTTCTCCTCGTCACGTTCGACGGCCCGTCTGGCCGGCACCTGGCACGAGAACCCGTGCCGGATCAGCAGCTTCCGTACGCCCTGCAGGGTGTAGCTCTTGTGGAAGCGCCGCCCGATCACAGTCTTGATCCTCGACAGCGTCCATCGCTGATCCGGCCACCCGTGCGCGACCGGCCCCTTGGCCAACTCCGCTTCCAGCACGGCGAACTGGGCCTCGCTCAGCCGCGGCGGCGAGGCCGAACCCGCCGACCGCAGGGCCCGCGGACCGCTCTTGTCCCACAACCGCCGCCACCGCTGGACCGACCGCACGCTGACCCGTAACTCCTTCGCGATCACCGAGCTCGCCTCGCCCTGGGCGAACCGCTCGGCGGCCATCAGCCGGATGCCCTCGCGAAACTGCCGACGCTCATCCGACAACCCTCCGCCCTGCGTGTACCTCATGACACCGGCCTACCGCGACGGTCAAGCCCTGTCACCAGCTACGACAACCCGAGTTCAAGCTCAGTAGCTAGCCGGTGCGGGCCCGGGCGTTACGCACCTGTGCGACAACGCCTTCATGCTGGGCTGCTGTGCGGCGAACTGGTCCATCAGCGTGGTCTTCGTCGGCACGGTCTGGCGCTGCGTGGCCAGCGGCAACTGGTTCTTGTCGGAGTTGAGGCACGCGAGAACCTTGGCCGCCTTCACCTGGCGCTGCGCGTTGCCGGTCTGCGGGACCGTCCATGCCTCGCCGCCCAGGGGGACGACCGGGGTGCCGCCGGCCTTGGGCACGGGGATCTGCACCACGCCGTAGCGCAGGCTCTTCTTCTCGTCCAGGACCGGGAACTGCCAGGGGCCGTTGATCATCATGGCTGCGTTGCCCGCTTTGAACTGGTCGTTGACGTCGGCCTGGCCCAGCTGACCACCGGCTTCGAGGCCTATCCGTTCTTGACGAGGTCCACCCGCAACTGGAGGGCCTGCGCAACCTCGGGGGTGGCTATGTTCTTCTCCTCGCCGCCCTTGAACCACATGAACGGCAGGAACTGCCAGGCGGCCTTGTGGGCGGCCGGTGCGGAGAAGGCGATACCGTACCCTTTGCCCGAAGTGAGCTTCACGGCGGCCGACTTGAGCTCGTCCCAGGTGGTGGGCGGCTTGATCCCCGCCTTGTCCAGCATGCCCTTGTCGTAGATCAGGCCGATCGTGTTGATCACCGGCTGCAGGCCGTGGAGCTTGCCCTGGTAGGTCGAGGCGGCCACCACACCCATGGCGTATCCGTCCGCCGACAGGCCGAAGTCGTCGAGTGGAGCGAGGGCGCCGCCGGCGGCGATCTGCTCCACATCAGGGTTCTCGAACATCACGACGTCCGGGAGTGTCCGCGACGAGGCCTCCCGCACCACTCCCGACCGGTTTGGCTGGATCGCTGTCTTGCCCGCAAGTCTGAGGCGCCGTTGGAACGTGGTCCCTTTGGTATAGACCTTGACGCTCATTCGAACAAGACTCCACACTGGCGCCCAACCGCTCCGGACAGTTCGGAGGGCGCCTGCTGCGAAAGGCGCCCTTCGTCGTGTTCTTCCCCACCGGCGAAGGGCCTCGCTGTGCACAGAGCCTCGGGACTCATCCTGCCCTTGTGGGTGTCAGGGCCGCTCGCTGCCGCGTCGGCGGCCGGTACGGTTCCGGCGCACGCGGTGACCACTACAACCAGGACGGTCGACGGCGGCCGGAGCGGCCGTACGCCTGACAGGAGCGGCGCGATCAGCGGCGGCGACGGGACCTCGCGGCTGCCGCGTGACCCGGAGATCGGCGGCTCGTGGGCGGCGTCGAGCCCAACGGCACCCACGTGACCCCGAAGTCGCCGGACGGCAAGGCCGCCTCACCGTCCACCGGCTGCCCGTCCGGGCCCACGTAGGACCTCACGTCATCGTCCGGTGGGCATCGAAGCACCTCTGAGAGCGCTCTCACCAGCCACCCCCCAAAGGACCCCCATGCCCGCAAACCTGCACAGACACGTGCTGCAACTCTGCCTACTGGCCTTGATCCTGCCGCTGGCCGTCCTGTTCGTCCCGCCGCACAGCGCGTCCGCGGCGACCGCGTGGACTGTCACCGGACCGGGTACCAGCTCCCCGACGGCCGCACAGGTGAGCCTGGACAACGGCACGCTCACCTTCGCCGTGTCCAGCCAGGGCCAGACCGTCCTGTCGCCGTCCCCCATCGGGATACGGACGAGCGCGGCCGACCTGACCAGGAACCTGACGTTTTTGCAGCGCACCGACCGCACCGTCACCGAGTCCTACACGATGACCACCGGCAAACAGAGCGCCCGGCAGACCACGTACCGGGAAGCGACACTGTCGTTCTCCGGCACGGGCGGCGCCAGGCTCGACGTCGTGGTGCGCGCGTCGGACACCGGCGTGGCCTACCGCTACAGCCTGCCCGGCAGCGGATCGGTGACCGTGGTCGGTGAGGCGTCGTCGTGGACGGTCCCGACGTCGTCGAACGCCTGGCTGGTGCCGCCCCAGAACGAGGACCAGGGCCAGTGGTTCGCCACCACCGCGGGCGGCGCGCCCACCAACACCTACCACCTGCCGGCGCTGTTCCAGGTCGGCAGCGCCTATGCGCTGGTGGCCGAAACCGACCTCGACGGCCGCTACGCCGCCTCGTACCTCTCCCACACCTCCGGCTCCGGCACCTACACCACCACGTTGGCCGGCGGGATCACCAGCACGCTGCCCCTGGCGACGCCCTGGCGTACCGTGGCCGTCGGTGACCTCGCGACCGTGACCCAGTCCACCATCGTGGACGACCTGGCCACGCCGTCCAAGGTGGCCGACACCTCCTGGATCAAGCCGGGCGCCGTCGCCTGGTCCTGGCTGAGCGAGCACTCCAGCCCGTCCAGCGAGGACCGGCAGAAGCAGTACATCGACTTCGCCCAGCGGCACGGCTGGGGTTACGTCCTGATCGACGAGGGCTGGTCGTCCAGCTGGGTGCCGGACATCGTGTCCTACGCCAAGGCCAGAGGCGTGCAGATCATCCTGTGGTTCAACTCCTCCAGCCTGCAGACCGCCGCGCAGCGCACCACCTGGCTGACCCAGGTCGAGACCTGGGGAGTGGCCGGCCTGAAGATCGACTTCTCGTACGAGTACACCCAGCCGACACTGCAGTGGTACGACGCCGTCCTCGCCCAGACGGCCGACCTGAAGCTCATGGTCAACTTCCACGGCACCGCCATGCCACGCGGCATGCAGCGGACCTGGCCGCAGGTCATGTCGGGGGAAGCGGTCTACGGCTCCGAACAGTTCAACAACAAAGCCGCCTTCAACACCTTCCTGCCGTACACGCGCAACGTCGTCTCCAGCATGGACTTCACCCCGGTGGTGTTCAGCATGACCAGCCGGGACACCACCGACGCCCATGAACTGGCCACCTCCGTCGTGTTCGAGTCCGGCTGGCAGCACTTCGCCGACAGCCCGGAGAGCTACGAGGCCCATCCCGAGGCGCTGCGCATCCTCGACCAGCTGCCGACCGCCTGGGACGAGACCCGGCTGCTCGGCGGAAGCCCCGGAAAGGATGCGTACCTGGCCCGCCGGTCCGGCGGACGCTGGTACGTCGGCGGCATCTCGGCGCTGTCCGCGAAGACCTTCCAGTCCTCGCTGTCCTTCCTCGGCTCGGGCCAGTGGCTGGCCGAGACGGTCCGCGACGGCAGCGGCGGCCTGCTGCATGAGACCAAGGTGGTCACCAACGCCGACACCCTGTCCGTCGCGGAGGCGGCCAACGGCGGCTTCGTCACCGTGCTCTGCCCCTACACGACCGGGCTGACCTCGTGCAGCGGCCGTGGCCTCACCGGCGTCCTCAAGGACAGCGAGACCGGGCTGTGCGCCGACGTGCCCGGCGCGACCCAGACCAACGGCACCCAACTCGCGCTGTGGGAGTGCCATGGCGGCGCCAACCAGACCTGGTCCGCCGACGCGTCCGGCCGGCTGACGGTCTACGGCACCAAGTGCCTGGAGGTGAAGGGCGGCGCCACCGCCGACGGCACCGCCGTCCAGATAGACGACTGCAACAGCACCGCCGCCCAGCAGTGGACGGTCAAGGACGACGGCACGGTCGTCAACACCGGGTCCGGCAAGTGTCTCGACGTCACCGGCGGTGGCGGCACCGTCGGCACCGCGCTGGAGATCTGGACCTGCAACGGCGGCGCCAACCAGAAGTGGTTCCGCTTCAACGCCACCAACGTCTTCAAGGGCGCGCAGTCCGGCCGCTGCCTCGACCTGCCCGGCGGCAACCAGACCAACGGCACCCGCCCGGTCCTGTGGGACTGCAACGGCGGCCGTAACCAGGCCTGGACCTCCACTGTCGGCAACGAACTGACGGTCTTCTACAACCGGTGCCTGGAGGCCGCCGGCGGCGGCACCGCCGACGGCACCGCGGTGCAGATCAAGGACTGCAACGGCAACGCCGGCCAGCAGTGGCGGGTGCGCTCCGACGGCACCATCGTCAACGTCAACGCCGTCAAATGCCTCGAAACCACCGACAGCGGTACGGCCAACGGCACGCTGCTGCAACTGTCGACCTGCGACGGCAGCAACAACCAGAAGTGGACCAGGTCAGACCAGGTCATGACCTCGTGACGTCCTGGCCCGACCGGCCGGGCTGTCACTACCAGAGGTGACGGCCCGGCCCGGCACCGCGTCCCGCTGCCGGGTCACCCGGCAGCGGGACGCCCGCCCGTGACACGGGCGAAGAAGCGGATCTATCGGGCAGGTGGTGAGCGCCGCCGCCCTCGTGGCCGTTGAACTCCCAGACGCTCTTGTCCGGGTGCGCCCAGTGGTTGAAGGCGGCGCAGACGGTGGACGGCGGGCAGAGCGGGTCCATCAGGCCGACGGAGAACAGCGCGGGCACGGTGGCGTGCGATCGGAGCGGCTGAGAGGGCTGAGAGATCCTGGCTGCCCGCGCGAATCCGTGGGAGCGGTGGAAGACCATGGCGACGTCAGCTCCGCGCTGCTCACCGTTTGCCTGGAGTTGGTGCTCCGTCCCCGGACGTACCGGCCTCGTGTGCGGTGCGGTACCTGCACGTCTTCTTTGTCAAGTTCAGCGTGTTGGGCACGAACTGATCGTCCTGACCCATCTCACCTCCCAGGAGAATCTCATGAGTGGACCTGCCGTCACGGCTTTTTCGGAGACCGCCGCCTTGTACGCCATCCCCGACGAGGACACCGAGGAGGCTGGTCGAGTCGCGGCCGCCACACGGACCAAGAGGTACTTGGCGTGACACCCACGGGCGTCAGTCGGAGGCTAATTGCGCAACGACCACCGTGGTCAACCACGCTCGCGACCACGGGGTGAGCACCGTCTTCCTCGCCTACGCAGAAGATGTGTTGCACGCATAGGCGATTTCTCGTTCAGCCGGACGGCTCCTGACGAAGAGTGGTCGCGAGCGGGGCTGGGACGGAATGATGGCGGACCCGGCGGCGGGAGCCGACCGTCGCCGAGCCCTCCGCCACTCCCAGGGAGCACTCTTTGTTAAGACGCATGTGCATCTTCCTCGCCTCGCTCGTCCTCGCCGCCGCGTCCGTGCTGATCTCGGCGAGCGCCGCCGGCGCGGCCACCGTGCGAACCGCCAACTGGTCCGGGTACGCCGCCGCAGGCGCCCACAACCTCGTCCAGGCCACCTGGGTGCAGCCGGCGGTCAGCTGCGCCTCCGGCAGCCAGTACTCCAGCGTCTGGGTGGGCCTGGACGGCTACAACAGCAGCACGGTCGAGGAGATCGGCACCGAGGCCGACTGCTCGAACGGCACCCCGGTGTACTACGCCTGGTACCAGTTCTACCCGGATCAGCGGCACACCTTCAGCCACCCCGTCCACCCTGGCGACGAGCTGACCGCCATCTCGCACTACAACGCCGTCCTCAACTCCTACGACATGGGGATCCTGGACTACACCGGAAGCTGGTCGGAGCACCCGTCCGGGGTGGTCTCGGGCCCGCCGCCCAGTTCCGCCGAGGTCATCGTGGGGCTGCCTCCCTGTGACAGCGGCTGCATCCAGCCGCTGGCAGACTTCGGCACCGTCTCCATCCAGGAAGCCCTGGTCAACGCCGCCCCGCTCGCCGCCGCCAACCCGTCGCAGATCGTCATGGTCACCGGCGCGGGCCAGAACAAGGACACCGTCAGCGCGCTGAGCAACGGCACCGACTTCAACGCCACCTGGGTCAGGGCGGGCTAGGTCAGAACCGGCGGACGTCACGAGACCCCCGGTGAGCCGAGCCGCCCGGTTCAGCAGGCTGCGTAGTCGTACAGGAACAGTGCCTCCGCGACCGACAGCCGCTCCAGTTCACCGGGGGAGACGCTCTCGTCGACGGCGTGGATCTCGGCGCCCGGCTGACCGCGCAGCACATGCCGCTGAGCGCCCGCGCCGATTTCGCTGTCCTGGCGGCACTGGAGGAGTTCGGGGCGCTCAGTCAGGCCGAGATCGGCCGGCGCCTCGGCGTCGACCGCAACGATGTAAGCGGTATTCTCAACCGCCTGGAGGACGGCCGCAGGGTCCACCGTCAGGCCGACCCTGCCAACCGGCGTCGTAACGTCGTCACCGTCACCGCCGCCGGAAGGCTGCACCTCGAGGAACTCCAGCAGCACGCCGACGCCGTCCAGGCCGAACTCCTTGCCGGCCTCGACACCGAGGAACGACGACAGCTTCACTCCCTGCTCGCCAAGCTGCTCGACAGCCACAAGCCGCTGCAGGCGTAGGCGAGTTCGTCCTTGGCCCACCGCGAACCGGGACGAGCCGCGAGCAGGCTCGACTTGAGGACGTCGAGGACGACTGCATCGTTGGCGTGGATCTCGGCCACGATGTCGTCGAGGGCTACCGCGGGGTGCCGGGTGTAGCGGTCCCGCAGTACGGCCGCGGCGTCGGTGACTGTGGCTACGGCCTCGTCGAGGAGACCGTCGGCCACGTGCGGGAGAGATGGCGAAGTCATGGAATGTCATCTGTGCTCGCCGATTCGCTGAGATGCGGCGGCGCCGCGGGCCGCCGGATCGGGACACCTCGACCGCACGAGCGGCAATGATTAACTACAAGTGCATGCTAATCGCATCTTGCATTACCTGTATGCAACTTGATCTGGAGCATCCGGAATGACCTGGTCCAGTGGCTACAAGCGGCTTTTGTTGCCGTCCGGATGGGAAGCAGGCCTGCGGGAAACCGGCTTTCCACAGCCGCCCGCCACCCTGGACTACGATGCGACATGTCAACCGTCGCTGACCTATGGAGGGGGGCGATCACAGGTGCCGGCAGACCTGGCGTTCGACGCACTCGCCGACCCCGTACGCCGCCAGATTCTGGGCGTGCTGGCCGAGCGCGAGGAGTGCACTGTGGGTGAGCTGGCGGAGCGGATCACCAGCATCGGCCGTACCGGAGTCTCCAGCCATCTGCGTGTCCTGCGTGCCGCCGGTCTGGTGACCGAGCGGAAGGCGGGCCGGTTCCGGCACTACTCGATCGATCCGGCGGGCCCCGCGCGCGACGTCATCGCGACGCTGCAGGCGTTGTTCCAGGGAGCGCTCGCCGACGCCGGACGCGCCGCCACGGCGGAGGCCACGGCCACCGACCCGGACGTCCAGGACAGCCGGTCCGCCTGATGAGGTGACGTGATGGCCGCACTCCTGCTGCCCGCCGAGGAATGGACCGCGGCATCGCCGAGCGTGACGTTCGGCCTGTTCGGCGCGGGCGCGGGTGCGGGCTGGGTGTTCGACGCCGTGTGCGACCGGGTCGCGGTGGGCGCGGTGGTGAGGATGGGCGCTCCGCTGGACGGCCCGGTCTCCGACATGGTGGAGATCATCGGCCGGATCAGCGAGGTACGGCCGCCGTCGCCCGCACGTGGGAACGCGCGCGGCCACGCCGGACAGGGCGGCCGTATCGAGATCGTGCACGACCAGCCCTGGCGGGGCCGTATGAAGCTGCGCTTCGACGCCGACCGGGGTGGGACGCGGGTCCGGCTGTTCGCCGAACTCGACGAGGCCGGGCTGGAGTGGCTGATGCGCCGCCGCGGCCTGCCGGCCGGTCGCGGCTCCTCGCCGAATCCGCGGCTCGGTCTGCTGAACAGCAAATCCGGCCTGGGGAGCATGTTCGGGGCCGCGACGGACCATATGGCCATGCTCGCTGTCGAGGAGATCAACGCGGAGGGCGGGGTGCGCGGCCGGCCGGTGGAGCTGCTGGTCGGGGACGACGCCTCGGACCCGGCGGTCGGCGTCGCCGAGGCCCGGCGGCTGGTCCGGGCCGGCTGCCGGACGATCCTGGTCGCCACGACCTCCGCCACCTACTTCGAGGTCTCGCGGGCGCTCGCCGGAACCGAAGTGCTCCTGATCCAGCCCCACATGAACGAGGGTGGAGGCTCCGGCCCGCTGCGCGTCCAGCTCGGCGAGCACCACGAGGACCAACTGGCCGCGGCGGCTGGACCATTGATGCGGGCGGCCGGCGGAAAGCGCTGGTTCCTGGCCGGGAACGACTACTGCTGGCCGCGCAGCACGCACGCGGCTGCCCGTCGGATCCTGCCGCGATCGGGCGCGCGGGTGGTGGGGGAGCGGTACGCCGCACTCGGTACGCGCGACTTCGCACGGGTCATCGATGCGGTGACGGCTTCGGGCGCGGACATCGTGCTGTCCACGTTCGTGGGCGCGGACGCCGCCGCGTTCGAGCGGCAGTGTCATGCGACCGGCCTGCGTGATCAGTGCGTCACGCTCGCGCCGGCCATGGACGAGTCCACCCTGGAACATGTCGGAGCCGACGCGGCGCCCGGCCTGTACGCCGTCTCCGGCTACGTCGAGCAGCTCGCGGCGCCCGGCAACGCCGTACTCCTGCACCGCTACCGGGAGGCATACGGCCGCTGGGCCCCACCCCTGTCGACCCTGAGCGAGTCGGTCTTCGAGGCCGCGCACATCTGGTGGTCCGCCGCGCGCCGGGTCGGCGCGGACGAACCACGCCTGATCGCCGAGGCGATGCGTCCCGGCACGTTCCAACTCCCGCGCGGAACCGTCACGTTGGACGACAACGGCCGAGTCACCCAGGACCTCTTCGTCGCCGAGGCGACCGCCACCGGACTGCGACCGGTCTCGCGGTAGACCTGCCGATCCGGTTAACGACGAAGTTACGTCAATAAGTATTGACCTATTGGCGCGATGTTCTAGGTTGATGACTGTGCCGCCGAAAAGGAGTCGTCCCTTGTCATCACTGCCCGCACCCGATGCCGCCCGCCTCGCGGCGATCGGCAAGCACTTCCACTTCGGCCTGTCCGCCGAGGAACTCGAAGAGTTCGCCCCCGCGGTGGCAGGCTCGCTCGCCTCCTCGGCAGCGGTCGAGCAGCTCTACGAACGCACGGCTCCCACCGCCCCGGACCGCTCCTGGACGTCGCCCGCTCCGGACGAGAACCCACTCGGCGCCTGGTACGTGAAGACCTCGGTCACCGAATCCGCCGAGGGCCGACTGACGGGCCGTACGGTCGCGGTGAAGGACAACATCGCTGTCGCGGGCGTACCGATGATGAACGGTTCGCGCACAGTCGAGGGCTTCGTCCCGCGACAAGACGCCACCGTCGTACGGCGGTTGCTCGACGCCGGCGCGACGATCGCGGGCAAGTCCGTGTGTGAGGACCTGTGTTTCTCGGGCGCCAGTTTCACCTCGCAGCCGGGGCCGGTGCGCAACCCGTGGGACGAGACCCGGAACGCGGGGGGTTCGTCGAGCGGCAGTGGCGCGCTCGTGGCGACCGGGGAGGTCGACCTCGCCCTCGGTGGCGACCAGGGCGGCTCGATCCGGATGCCGGCCGCCTTCTGCGGCATCGTGGGACACAAGCCCACCCACGGCCTGGTGCCCTACACCGGCGCCTTTCCCATCGAGCGGACCATCGACCACGTGGGCCCGATGACCCGCACCGTCACCGACGCGGCGGCGATGCTCGGTGTACTTGCCGGCGTCGACGGCTTCGACCCCCGCCAGCCCGACGTGATCGAACCGGTCGACTACCTCACGGCACTCGCCCGGCCCGCCTCCGGCCTGCGCGTCGGAGTCGTCACGGAAGGTTTTGGTACGCCGGTGTCGGACCCGGGCGTCGACGACGCCGTCCACGCCGCGATCGACGTAATGGCCTCGGCCGGACTCACCGTGGAGAACGTGTCGATCCCCTGGCACCTGGACGCCCTCCACGTATGGAACGTGATCGCGACCGAGGGCGCCGCGTATCAGATGCTCGACGGCAACGCCTACGGCATGAACGCCGAAGACTTCTACGACCCGGAGCTGATCGCCCACTACGCGCAGGGTCGCCTCGACCGCGGCGCCACCCTGTCCAAGACCGTCAAACTCGTTGGCCTGTCCGGCCGTTACACCTTCGAGGCCGGGGGCGGGAAGTACTACGGCATGGCCCGTCGCCTCCTGCCACAGGTCCGCGCGGCCTACGACGCGGCACTGACCCAATACGACGTGCTGGTCATGCCCACGGTGCCGTACACGGCCAAGGCGATTCCGCCGGCCGACGTCTCCCTGGCCGACTACCTGCACACGGCGTTGTCGATGGTCGGCAACACCGCGCCCTTCGACGTGACCGGCCATCCGTCGTGCAGCGTGCCGACCAGCCTCGTCGACGGCCTCCCGGCCGGTCTGATGATCACCGGCAGACGCTTCGACGACGCTACCGTGCTGCGCGTCGCGCACACCTTTGAACAGGCGGTCGGTGGATTCCCGAAACCTTCTGGCGCAGGGAGCGGTTCATGACCGGGATTCCGACTCGGGCGGTACCGGTCGGGACGGCTCACCGCTGACGCGGGGGAACCAGTCGGCATCACCGCGCCGAATGGGAGAAGCTCTCCTTCGCTCTGTCCATCGGCTGCTTCCGGGGTGGTCCGATGTGCCAGCCGGCAACGGCGCTGCCTTGTGCGATCTGCTGCTTCCGACCTCGTCCGCGCGCTCCGGCCCGGGGCATCCGCACTCTCCCGCCGTGCCTTCGCCAGGACGGTACGGTCGCCGACTGCCGGCCGGTGCCCGTGGTGCGCACCACGGACGACGACGGCGTAGGGCAGATCGTCGACCGTCTGGTGGCGCTCGGGCACAGTGCGATCACATACGTCGACGGCGGGAAGGGGGTGATCGCCACCGACTGGTGTCGCGGTTGTCGGACTGCCATGCGGCGCCATGGTCTGGACGCGCACATCAGCGTGCTGCGCGGTGACAACACCGAGGCGGCCGGCGAGCGTGCCGCCCGCCACCTCCTGGACTCGGGCGAACTGCCCACCGTCGTGGTCGCGTTCAACAACCAGAGTGCGATCGGAGTCCTGGCCGCTGTCGCCCGCGCTGGTGTGTCCGTCCCCGGCGAGGTGTCCGTCGCGGGATATGACGACGACAGGCTCTCCCGTCTGAGGTGCTTCGACCTGACGACGTCAGCCAAGGAGCCGAGGAACAGGCGCGCTACGCGGTGGCCGCCGCCGTGGAACGCCTGGACCAGGGCCGTACCGAGCCCCGAGAGGTGGTGCTGGCTCCGCATCTGGTGCTACGCCGCACCATGGCCGAGCCGCGCTGCGGGGGCGCGGCGGATCTTGGTGTGGGACCGTACATCGAGAGCGCGGCAGTTGGAGGGCGACATCGCGCGTCCGGGCCGCCCTTGAACTGCGCGATCAGCACACCAGAGACCGGCTCAGCGGGCCTGAGCGCAGATGACGGCCGCGGGGTTCGGCGTCCGTCAGTCTCCCGGCGTCGACGACGGGACGGCCGCCCACGACGACGGTCTCCGGCCAGCCGGTGACGGTCATGCCCTCGTACGGCGTGTAGTCCGTGGCCATGTGCAGGCCGGTGCTGCGGACGGTGCGGGTGGCCGTAGGGTTCCAGATCGCCAGGTCCGCGTCCGAGCCGGGCGCGATGACTCCCTTGCGGGGGTAGAGGCCGTTGAGCCGGGCCGGGTTGGCGCACATCAACTCGACGAAGCGGCCCACCGGCAGGCCGCCCCTGACCACCAGCTCACTGAAGATCACCGGCATGCGGGTCTCAACTCCGGGCAGGCCGTTGGGCATGGCCCGTACGTCGTGGCTCACCGACTCCTTCTGGGCTGTGTCGTAGCAGCAGTGGTCGCTGCCGATCGTCGCGACCTGGCCCATGAGCAGCCGTGAGCGCAGTCCGGCGACCGTGCCGGCGTCCCGCAACGGCGGGCAGCACACGAAGCGTTCGGGGTGCGGGCCCGCGTAGGCCGTGTCGTCCAGGACCAGGTGGTGGGCCACCGTCTCCGTGAACGCCCGCACTCCACGGCCCCGGGCGCGGGCCACCAGGTCGACCGCCTCGGGTGTCGACTGGTGGACGAAGTACACCGGGGCCGACACCGACTCGGCGATGGCGAGAATCTCGGCGACCGAGGCGTTCTCGGCCAACTCCGGCCGTGTACCGGCATGATGGCCCGCGCTGATCGCCCCGGCCGCCTCACCGCGCTCCTGCGTGTCCGCGATGATGTGGTCGGCCTCGCAGTGGATGACCACCATGCCGCCCAGATCCCGCAGCGTGGTCATCACATTCAGGATGGTCTTCTCGTCGGCCATCGTTTCGCCGCGGTAGGTGGTGAACATCTTCACCGTGACGATGCCGTCGGAGGCCAGCGACCTCAGTTGTTCCGGCACGGTGTCGTCCCACTCGACCACGCACCCGTGCAGCGCGCTGTCGCACAACCCCTGTGCCGCCTTGGCGCGTTGGGCCGCGGCGACGTCGGCCGGGTTCTCACCGGGGCGCGGGATGGCGAAGTCCACGATCGTGGTCGTACCACCGAAGACGGCAGCCGTGGTGGCCTGGCGATAGTCGTCGAGTGAGGTGAAGTCCCCCGAGGTGAAGCCGACATGGCAGTGCGGGTCCACGCCGCCGGGCAACACGAGGCGCCCGGAGGCATCCAACTCGGTTGTGCCAGGTGCCTGTTGGGCGCGGTACGCGCCCGGCTCCACCACCCCCAGCACCTTGCCGCCGCCCACCAGGACGTCGGCGGCGCCCTGCCAGTCGGCGTTGACCACGGTGCCGCCTCGGACGACGAGGTCGACGGGTCGGGCGGATTCGATCGATGAAGGGTGGGACATGGCAGACCTCCGGCGAGGACGAGGTGTCAGAGAGTGGCGAGGTAGGCGTGCCAGCCGCCGTGGGCGGTGATGTCGACGACACCGGGGGCCGTCAGCGCGGAGGCGCGCATCCGCATCGAGAAGGAGCCCGAGCCGTCCGCCAGCGCTATCACGCCCAGTTCGAGTTCCGCCGGTTCCTCGGGCAGCAGCCGCTCGCGCAGCACCTCGTAACTGACCTCGTACACCTCGCCGTTGATCGACGCGCCGCCCTCCGTGACCGGGTGCAGGCCGGGGAACTCGTCGCGCACGGAGAAGAAGCGGTACACGGGTGCCGTGCGGGCGGGGCCGATCAGCCGGGCCTCGCTCAACGCGTGGTTGAGGGTGCCTCCGGACATCGCCTGGCCGTTGACGAACATTCTCAGGGTCATGGGGGAGTGCCTTTCAGGGCGATACGGGAGTGGTGGCGTCGTCGTGCAGCAAGCGGCCGGGGCCCAGGTCGTCCACCGGGTCGGCCGGTGCCTCCCCGGAGATCTGGCGGGCCAGCGTGTCGCCCCACACCGGGGCGAGGGTGAAGGCATAGGTGCCGCCCGCGACGAAGAACCCGCGATGGCCCGGGACTTCACCGATCACCGGCATCTCGTCCGGGGTCGCAGCCAGCGGTCCGGCCCACATACGCAGCAGCCGCAGGTCGCCGAGGAACGGCAGGATGCGCCCGGCCTGGGCGAGGTTGCCGGCCATGCTGGGCACGCTGACGGTGCTGCGGCCTTCCATGTCGAGCTTCGCCGCGGGCCAGCCGCCGCCGATCAGCAGGTTTCCCGCGCTGACTTGCTTGACCGACATGCCCTCGCCGATGTGCTGGACCAGGTGACGCATGACCGGCGGGACCCGCACGGTGACGTGCATCTGGATCGCGACGGGTGACATCTGTATGCGGATTCCGGCCAGCGCGGAGGTCTCGGTGATCCACGGTCCGGCCGTGTTGACGACCACGGGAGCCGTCCAACTCCGGTCGCCGGACAGCACTTTGTAGTCGGCGCCGACCCGCCGGATGCCGGTCACCGGGGTGAAGGCATGCACGTCGACGCCGAGGCGGCGGGCCGCGGCCAGATAGGCGGGGGTGATCAGCAGCGGGTTGGCGTAGCCGTCGAGTGGGCACCAACTGGCCGCGCGCACACGGTCGGAGAGCAGGGGCAGTTCCTTGCGGGCCTCGTCACCGGTGAGCACCTCGGTGGGGATGCCCGCCTCTCGCTCCCACTCGTGCTTCTCCCTCAACTCCTCTTCCTGGGCCGCGGTTTCGGCGACCATGAAGCCGCCGCCGCGCCGCAACTCCACGTCCGCGCCGAGCCGTTCCTCGATCTGCGACCAGTGGTCCGAGGCCCGGCGTTGCAGCGGCAGCAGCCGCGCGCTGTCGACCGGGACCTCCTGGCTGGGGCGGCGGGTGTGGATGGCCTGGATGTGGAGGTTGCCCGCGGTGGTGCCGGAGCCCTCGCGGTTGGGCGCGCCGCGCTCCAACACCACGACCCGGTAACCGCGTTCGGCGAGATGGAAGGCGGCACTGGCGCCAAGGATGCCGGCGCCGATGACGACGACGTCGGGCTGGGTCACTGGACCTCCTGCCCTTCGACCGTCGCGGCCATGGGCAGCGGCCGTATCGGCATCCGGGCCGCGAAGCACTCCGCCCCGTTCTCGCCCCGGTCGGCCAACGCTGCGACGATGTGGCCGCATTCGCGTCCCTGGCAGGGGCCCATGCCGGCGCGGGTGGCGGCCTTGGTGCCGTGCAGGTCGTTCCAGCCGGTCGCGGCGGCCTGCCGGATCTCTCCCGCGGTGACGCCCTCGCAGCGGCAGACCTGAGTGGTGTCGGGGAGGTCGGCCGTGGTCGGCAACGGGTAGAGGCGGTCGGCCAGTTCGGCGAAACGGTCCAGGGCGCGGGCCCGGCGGCGGAGGCCGGTCACCCGTACGGGTGCGCGTTCGGGTGCCAGGCGGCGCAGGATCGCGTGGGCGGCGAGCTGTCCCCGTATGCCCGCCGCGTGCACCCCCGCGATACCGGCACAGTCCCCGGCGACGTACAGGCCGTCCACCGAGGTCGCGCCGTCCGCGTCCACGACCGGGAGTTGCTCCGTGCCCGTCGGGTCCGCCCGGGTGTCGCAGCCCAGCAGCCGGGGCAGTTCGGTGCTGGGACGGAAGCCGAAACCCACGCACAGCGCGTCGGTCTCCAACTGCCGTACGGTGCCGTCCTCTTGGCCGATGTCCACTGCGGTGACCTGGGTGTCGCCGTGCGCGGCCAGTACGCGGGCGCCCTGCTCGACGCTGACGCCGTGACGGGCGAGGGTGAGCAGATAGCGGGCCGCCTCCGCGAGTCGTGCGGGCTGCCGTAGCGCGCCGCCGATCGAGGAGATCCCGGGCCGGTACGGGTGGTTCAGCTCGACCAGTGCCTCGATCCGGGCGCCCACCTCCAGCAGCGCGCAGGCGACCGGGAGGAGGAACGGGCCGGTCCCGGCGAGCACCACCCGTTGGCCGACGGGAACCCGGTCCATGGTGGCCAGATGCAGGGCGAACCCGGGGGTGACCACACCCGGCAGCGTCCAGCCCGGGAAGGGCAGCGAGCGTTCGTACGCGCCGGTGGCGACGAGTGTGGCCCGGGTGTGGACGCGACCGAGGGCGCCGGTGCGGACGTCGGAGGTGAAGAGGGTGCGGCCGGCGTCCTCGGCGCCCCAGACCAGGGTGCCGGTGCGGCAGTCGACGCCGGAGTCCCGTACCTGGCGGATGAGTTCGGTGCCGCGCGGGCGGAAGTCGCCGAA
>Ga0307509_10002103_pt1 | contig 32820 bp, 35 predicted proteins | sample 10_EM_MG_FD_202245 | JGI IMG/M metagenome (GOLD analysis project Ga0307509, IMG submission 202245) | Populus trichocarpa ectomycorrhiza microbial communities from riparian zone in the Pacific Northwest, United States - 10_EM | ecosystem: Host-associated > Plants > Roots > Unclassified | place...
TGCTGAGTCATTTGAGCACTGAGGCGATCGGAAATCTAAGTTTTTGGCCAAACCTGGCGGACTATGGCCAAATCTGGCTTAGCTGCAAGTGGTGCGAATTTTACTGTTTCACACCGCCCAAGGGATAGCTAGCCCATGCTTTCCTGAAAATAAAGCAATGAGAACATTCCCCTCAGGGCGCCTCCGGCCATCACGAGTTTCCCAGCCCCTGACGATGGGCATGAATGCAAGGTGGTGGTGCCACAAGAAACAGCAATCAATAATAATAAAGCCACAGCATTCCAGTGGCTGACGAAACAAAATGCCAAGAATCCCAGTTTCAACTGCAGAAATATAGCGCTAAATTAATTATTCGAAGGGAGCTCCCTCCCTCGCTCACAGGCCATCTCCGCTTAATAGGTAAGGTAGACTTGCGCTAAGATGCATGCCACACATAGCTCGTTATAGAAATCGGAGACGGCCATCCATAGGTTCTCGCAATAAGCGCAAAAACCCGGCGCGCTTGGGCGGGGGGCGGGCGAGGGAGGAAGCCCTATCGATGGATCCGTTGCAAGCCCATTAGGAAGGAATGTTTTGAATTTGTTTGTTGCAAATGCGCCGAAGATAGTCTAGGGTCCTGCAACCACATTTCTAGCTCTTCGGGGAATATCGATCAAACAGATGTTTCAGAAAACTCCCATTCCCACATCACGACCGCAACTGACTCGACCATGTCATAGCATTCCTGCACCGACTGGAACCTCCCCCTCTCTAAAGTAAAATAGAATTTTACCGCAAACCCTTCTACATATATGTTCAAACCAGCGTTTAAAATAAAAGGGCAACCAAGCGCGCCCACTCTAAGTTACGGCACACGTATGATACCGGTATATCTTTGCCAAAAAGCCGAGACACACTCTTCCACCATCTCCTCATCCTTCCCTCTCCAGAGCATTGAATTTATCCTAAAAATAATCCATCTCCCATAACGAGCCATCATACTGTACCATCAGGTCATGTAACCCCCCCCCTTTCGCTTCACTTCCCCGCCTCCACCACCTCCCCCCCCCCCTTCCACCCCCACCAAGACATCCCAAGCAGGTTTATCGATAACCCCAACCAGGTTTGAAACGAGCACTGCCACCACCCACGAGTGACTATCCATGATACCGTTAGTGCCCGCGCTTAAAACTGATCGTCTATGGTATGATACGGCTAGAATAACCTACGTACCGGTACCGGTAGTTAAAAACATGCCACAATAATCTCACAGCATGGCGCAGCATTAAGAAAGAATGACCATCCCTTTAATCTTGAAAAGTGGCTGGAAACGGGATGTACCAACCGCACTTGGGGCTTGGTACAAGTACAGTACTTGTATGATATCGTAGCCAATTACTTTGCCCCCCCCCCACTCCTGTACTCGAGTACTCTAGTCACAGTACAGTACCATACTTACCATCCGGCTATCGGTAAGGTACGATACCAGTACAAGAAAACGCGGCTATTATTACACCATCGTCCAGCCAGCTAGGCAAAAAAGGAAAAGAAAAAAATCAAAAATCCTTGTTTTTCACTTTCAGCAACTAAGTTAGATGCCACTCGTACTCGAGTATGGAGCCTAAGGAAACCGGGACGAGTGACAGGTATCGTAAGTTACGGTTCTCCCCCAGTAAGAGCCGTGGGTGACTAATGCACCGGCACTGGCACCGGTATTTTCTGTTTCTCTCTGGCCCGATGCATGCCATTCAATACTAGTAGTTTATGGTATGATGATACCATGGGATATTATGCCCCGGTGAATGGAATAAATGGCTCATGACTAATCCACCCCTGTATCCATACTCCCTCACCCCTCCAACCTAATTATCTCTACTAGGCAAGTGCTGCCTCAACAGCCCATGACTTGGATTGATCGTGCATGACTAATCCACCCAGCACCTTGTCGGGTGTGATGGTAGAAACCGGAAACTATCGTATTCCTATTATTCCCGTACATACAAGCACAATTCTCTACGAAAACAAAGTGTTTGCCGTATGTTTTCCCCGGTTTTTGTGAACGCACCCACCCAAATACCGCTATCATTCTGCACTTCTTTCCAGGAAAAAGAGGGAAACACCCACACGGGGTAAGTGGGCTATTTAGAGAAAGGACACCCCATCCAGAGGTCGCATGACTAATCTCGCCTCCTTCACTCCCTCACTCCCCCCCAAATTCAACTACCACCACCACCAGACGGGTATGATGCCATGTCGCGGGCACAGTAAAATACTCGTATCACGATACCGGTACTTGTTCCAAACACAAGATCACCCCGTAACACAAACCTCACAAAAAAAAAAAAGGGAAAGAAGGAAGAAAAAAAATCAAAAACACCTAAGCCCCTCTTCTCTCTCCCTTCCAGCTCAAGAGCAAAAAGCACATCGCCCACCACCGTACGACCCAAAACAAAGCGAAACCTTGGTGGAAAATTTTTTCATCATCATCCCAACCCAATATGGATAGAGAAACGAGAAGGTAAATTTGAATCACCACACCCCCTCTCCCCCCCTTCAACCCGAAAACACAAAGCCAAAGTGCGAACCCGATAATGCTGATAACAAATCGAGTGAGACCCTGTGCTCGTGCTCACTCTTGTGCCTGTGCCTGTCTGTGCTCCCTCGCACATTCGCACATTCGGGTTCTCGTTGTATTCGTAACTGTGATGGCTGGATATTGCTATTATTACTGCTGGTATCATACCGCCAATATGTCATTGAAAATTTTCACCTTTGTTTTTTCCTTTTTTTCCCTCTTTTTCTCTTTTCTTTTCCCCATTTGTTTGTGGGAAGTCAAGAGGTGAGGTCTAAATTTGGTGCAGTGATGTTCTGACCTTGCGGGAGGAAGAGGGACGCGTAAAGGGTGATTACGACAGGTGTTTCACGGTACTGACCTGCGTAGTTTCTCAATATTTGGAATAGCAAAGGGGGTGAATGTCTTGCCCAGATGCTGCTCCGTTACTCGATTACAAGTACCAGTGCGCTAGGTTACTATGTGCTGTAGTCAGTTGCCCAGGGCGCTGTGCTTGAGTACTCACTAACGTAAAGTATCGTATAACCCACTATCTCCGCTAGACCTCTAATCTCCGCTACTATCTGCTTCAGTCCTCGATAGGTTTTTTAGTTGGACGGGTTAAAAAAATTTGCGAACGTCAGTTGGTGAGACGCAACACACTCAGCACACTCAGGCTTTGCTGTGCGCGGAAAACACTAATCCTTCTTAGGCGATTTTGCCCCCGAACACGGGGGTTAGAAGCCTAGCGGAGATGGTGGATTATATGATATTTTGCGGTTATTGAGAAGCGCCGCAGGGTGGCTTTTGATTTTATATTTTTTTCTAGTTTTGAATGATATTAGAGTAAGGCAAATGCGATCATTTACTCACCTATGATAGATCATTCGAAATATATTATTCAGCTTCTTCAGCGCAAATATCGGTACTCTGCATAGCACCGCCATGGAGGAAGAAAGAAGGTAAAAGATCGACAGACATACAGGCGCCTCCTCACGAGACTCTCTCCGCTGATCCCCTCGTGGGGGCAGAAGACAGATTCAAGCATCCTTATTGCTATTGCGACGGTCGGTGGGTCACGATCACAGTGTCATCGCCAAAAGAAAAAAAAGAAGTTTCCTGAAAGCTAGTTAGGTACCGGTACCAGAGTACTCGTACGAGTACATACCGGGAGATAGTGGATGACTGTTTGCGAGTCATTCGTTTGGTGTGGGTGTCTGATACGACGGTATTAAGCAGGTCATGTTTTTGGTTGGCTGCATCGCTACATTCCAAATAATAATGGCGAACCTGTTTGTCGGAGTCGGGTGCGGAAGGGAGCACTTTTGGCGAACAGCCACTTTCTCCTGGTAGCTGGGGACAAAAGTGTCGGCCTTGATAGGAACCTAACCCTGGGGCTCAATTTTCCTTTCTGGGCGAGAAAGAGTTGTTACCGGAGAGGGAAGGCAGTGGATGTCATGAGGAGTCTGAATTAAGTTGGGTTGGGTTGTGTAGCCCCCTTAGGACTTCGCTTCTGCTCGAAAATGACGATATCGGAACGGATGCTTAATCTTATTGTGCCCTTTCTTATTTTTTTGGGAGGGCGGGAGAGTACAGATGAGGCAAATCATTTTTATCGATATCATCGCAAACCTGGCCAGAGGGAAACCCTTCTGGCCCCTGTCCAGCTGAACCTGTATGCGGCACAGAAACATACCCCGGACCAAAACGGGCGGTGTCATGCTTCCCAAACCCCGCGGAGAGGACTCAGGCCAAGGTCAAGCACCAGCCTGTGGCTGCGCGCACCCCTCCCACCCACCAAGCGCTCCTCTTGGCGAACCGAGTTCCTTCCTCTTTGCGCTCGTTTCACTCGCATGTCGCACAAAGGGATTGCGAAAAATCGCACTCATGTGTTCGTGCGATACCAGCTGTGTCCCTCCATCCCCCAGAATTTTAGATTAGATGGGGAACCTGATGCCGATGGCTGAGGGTGGTGGTAGTGATGAAAGAATTTTCGCCTTCGGCTTGGTAGGGGAGATTTGTTTGACTGCGGTGTGAAGATGTGCTTCTAGTTCGCAGAGCTTTTTTGAGGTTTGTCTTGGGGTTAGGAAATTATTGTGGATGCTCATGATGGTAGTGGTGGTGGGGTGGAAATGTTTGTGGTGGATGGTATGGGCCTGGTAAGGCCCGATCGGAATCATGTCAGGTCCGGACAGCCCACGGTTGGGGATTGATTGATTGATGGTTGATGAATTTGATTTTTTTTTCCTTTTGGAAAAGTGGGTGTGTGTGTGTGGGGAGGGGAAATGGATAAGGAGGGCAGCTATGATACCAGAAAACAAAATGGAAGGGAGAGAAGATAGATCTCACGGTGATGATCCTAGACCGCATATTATGGCTTGATGCAGTGTCGCTATACGAGGTCAAGAATCATCAGAAGATACATCACCCGCTATCTGGGGGATCGACCGCGCATTCCCTGACTCTTGTTGCTTGCACTCGAGTCGCGCACTGTGCAGGTGAGGGGTTTCCCTCCTGTCGTGAGGTACTGGACACGTTAGGTCCCTTGCCGTGGCGGACAGGCTGACTCGCGACAGGATTACTGCAAGTGGTGACTATCGTGGGATGGGGAACTCTCAACGCACCACTGTTCGTGGTAACACGCACGCACGTACGCAACATAACCCAAAGATTTGACACTAGCATGGGGAGTGGTAGTAATTGTTGAGCAAAGGCAATCTGGGTCATACATTCCACAACCACCCCACGGCAATGACAAGGGAATATCCAAATTGTGGGGATATGGGAATACCGGTGGCATACCGTAGCACTTGCTAAGCATACACATACAAAATAATCAAAAATACCATACCTCGGTCTAGACACCTAACTTAACCTATGCCAACCTCCATGTACCCCGCGTACCGGTACTGTAACAACCTCTCAACCTCAATCCCACCTTAACCCAGTGCATTCCACCCAAACACCTCCCTCCCCAGGCGGCAAGTTACCATACAGGTTTGATACCACCGTAGCATGTTGGAGCACGCTCCACTAGATCTAGTATCGCACTGTGCTGTACCGGTACCATATCAAAAACTTGACAGTTGTCCCCTTTTGCTCGCCTCATCCCTTCCCTGCTTCTCCCCCAGCGGAGCCCCTGCCTCCTTCCTCCACTTACGGAGGTACAGCTCCTAAGTTTTGTATGTTCCACAGGGCGTAAGGCCAGCAAAACTCGCTTGTGGAACATACAAAACTTAGGCGCTGTACCTCCGTATCCACCCAACGTAGACTATACCAGAGTACTCGTACTAGTCTACTGCGCTGTACCACAACCGCTGCTACTCCTACTTGAGCACATATCGAATTGTTACAGAACCTGTACCTCGACCAAATCTAGCCATTCCATTCCTCTCGACTCTAGCCACGATAAGCAGCCACAGCATATTGACTGATACAGGACAATCTCTACGTATCTTTTAGGTAATGTAGCCTTTTCAATTGCCCACTGTAGTAGGAGCATAACACTGCAATCGATGGGGTGCATAGCATAGCATATCATGGGCGTGGAGTTTGAGGATAGAGGAATAGTGGGCATTGGGCAGGGTAGCGTAGGGAAATGCCAGGAGGTAGTCTGGATGGTTATCTCGGGTGGCTTTTTTTTTTCTCTTCGTGCGTCGTTGTCGTTAGCGTGGTCTCGCCTGGAGGACCAGTCTCTCTCTCCCTCTTCCGGCTTTGGTGTTGATACTCTGTGTGCAGTGAATTTAATATACCTCACCTGCGCTTGTATGAGGAATGCATGCTACCATAGTTGCTAACCCTCTCCGTATGGTAGGGCAAATTTACTTTGTACTTTGTTATATCGAGGATCTTGCGAAATCCTGAATTATACAATACATACATGACTGCTGTACTTTTTAACCCACGCGCCTAATCTAATATCCATCTGTCCATGGTATCAGTGAACCCGAATCACTGTAGCCTTGGTGCAAAAAAAAAAAAGAGAAAAGAGAAAAGAAAAAAGAAAAAGGGTTAAAACTACCGGAGGTCCGCATGAATGATGACTGTGATGGGGAAAAAACCACTTCTCAGCTGAAAACAATAGACTACGGTATCGTATGGAAAAAAAGCTTGTCCAGGGGAGAGGAGAGGAGAGGGCTTGGTAATCATGTCACCGCCGTTTCCAGAAAAGATGATGTTACAAGGGTTCTTTTGTTACGGATACTTGGGAAGTTGAGGAGGAGGCAAACACGCGTTAAGCTTACGGCAGTCAGTCAGTTAGTTACGGTTACTTGTACCAGTACGAATCACCTTACGGGTACCGGCACTTACCAGTAGGCTACAATGGATGGATGAAGTCGGTACGCCAGCATCTAGCACCCACACTTGAATGTCTTTTTTTTTTTTTATATCCTTCTTTTCTTTTCTTTTTCTTTTTTCTCTTCCTCTTTTTCTCACGTCTTCTTCATACGTACCCTGGTAAGGCCCGGGAGGGACACTTGTTGTCATAGGCCGAGAAGTTCAACATCCGAAAGTTGTCGTAGGCAGACCGAACCTGCTTTCGTGTCCGCATGTGGAGGAGATCCGAAAGGGTAAGAATCCTTACCCGAATGGAAATATGTCACTTTTCCATCTACTTTCGCATCTTCCAGACCGCCCCCCCCCTACCCTACCTCTGACCACGTGAGTAGGTGTTGGGTCGGTTGGCTGGTGAGAAGGAGGAGGAGGAGGAATGTGGGCTTGCTGTATGCACGGTATATACAAAGTATGTACAGTAGCTAATTTATTTTTCTCTCCCCTGCCGCGCCTGGGAAGGAAGGGGAAGGGAAAGCATAGCAAAGCAAGGCAACGCAAAGAAAGGAAGTAAAGAAAGGAAGTAAAGCAAAGAGAGAGATGGAAGGTGTTGTCCGCCAATACTTTCCGCTGTGATAAGATGTTACAAAAATAGCATTGAAGATGGTGAATGAATGAATGAATGAATGTATGATATGTATGTATGTATTATATGTATGTATGGTGAATGAATGATGAAGAAAAGAGTTCATTCAGTTACCGTACCGCACGCAACGAGCAACTCTCACTGTCCGTGGCAATTGTGCCTGTAGGCGCAAGAGAAACCCCTTAGTAATTTCGACACTTTATTCTTGGATTCTTGCTCGGAAGGAAGGGGGAGGAGAGCTCGAATAAAACAGTGAATTAATTTTGGTCTCATAACCTATGTTCTCCTGCTACGTTTAGATGGGTTACCCGTTACCGATAGCCGCCAAACAAAACATGGCAAAAGGGAATGTATCAGGTATTCTGTTTCTGGCAGGGTGATCTAGGTTAGTCTAGGCGTTAACTGCAACTCTCCCTTCCTTCCTTCCTTCCCGGTGGCTTCATCGCCAGAGCTAGACTGCCACAGGGCAGACTTTGTTACAGCCGGTTTGCCTTGCCAAATGGTCGTGGGCGAACAAAAATAATAATTTTCTACGGTTACTAACGAGGTGTGCGTGAAAAGGGGGAAAAAGGGAAAAAAAGAAAAGAAAAATAGGAAAAAATCCCTTTTTCTAGGGTGTGCGTGTGATTCGTGAGCGACTTCGGCTTTGGGGCATTGCTGCCAGATCTGGGTTTGGGTGGAAGGAAACGCAGGAGGCCAAAGAATGTTTTTTTTATTTTATTTAAAAAATAAAGGACAAAATTAAAATGTGGCAGGCGGCGGGTCAGTTTTGGAAAAAGGTGTGGGTGGGTGGGATAAGGTATGGGTTGCATCCTTTTTTTTTTACGTGCGGTCTCGCGGAGGGGATGCTGAGGGATGGACTTGAAAGGAAGGGTGTGTGGTTGAGCTCTGTGGTGGAGCAAGGGTTGGTGTGAGTGCTGTGAGTCGCGGTCATGTTCGCGCCAAGGACCTTGGACCTAAAGCTTTTGCCCATCCATGAGTCTGGTATAATAAGAGAGGTCTCCCCCCCCACTACCGCACCACATTCCCACAACCACCAATCACTACCATCGCGAACCATAGCTCGTTTCTTTCTAGGGGAGCTCGAATATCTTGTTCCATCTTACACTTAAATACCCTCCTGTCCCCCCCACTCTCAAGCTAAGAGGAAAACAAGTTTTGAACATTCAACCACAACGCCGAGCTTCAAACATCATCTCCATATCTTTACCCATCAACACATACAACCGCAACAATGAAGATGCCCTCCGGTTCCAAGGACGTGCTGTCAGAGCGCATCCACAATTCACTGAGATCATTCAATTACCACGCCAGAGATTGCCCATCTTGCCTCGACCCATACTCGGTCCATCTCTCTAAGACCCTTCTCCTCTGCGACGATGGACATGCACTCGCTCAGGAGGCAGCCGAGGCACTGTATGCAAAGGCCAGAACAACACCAATGGGCCAAATCGAGATTTCCTTCCCCGAAGGTTGGGAGTCCGTCGACGGCTTGATCAAGTCCATCACCCACCAGCTCCAGGGCGTACCGAGCAACCGCATCGACCTCGAGGCAATGAAGATTGCAAAGACGGCATCCAACAGGGCCGCAAGGAGGGCCGAGGCCCAGAGGGAAGGGAAGATTGTATATGGTTCCGCCGAGATTGGTCGCGGAAGTTCATTCGCCAGGGACCTTTCCAGGAGGGGGATCAGCGAGGGAGCTCCTGTCACCGTTGTGTCTAGATCTAGGCACCACCGATACCACGACCCTAACAGGTCCTCCGCATTCGATCTCGCTGCCCCTTACGAGCAACCGCAGCAACAGTACGTTTACCACGGCCGGCGTACGGAAGCTCACTCCCCAAGGAGCGGAAGAGCGGTCACCTTCAATCCGGAAGTCCAGATGCGCTACATTTAAATAAATGGCACACCTAAAAGAGAAAGAAGCAGCCATTTAATTCGACGAAAAGTTGGAGGAAACTTTAATTCTTTTCCTGCCCTTCCAAGGGAGGGAGGAAATACCCGACCCTTACCCACCGCATTGCTCCCACCACACTCACAAAACGCCCCTCTCCACACATATCACCCACCCCCCCTTTCCACACACCCACCACCTCATCGATAGCATCTTCTGAATATCTCGTCTTTTCACCGACTCCCACGGGACAACGCGAACTGAACGAACACCTGACAGAACTTGCACAAATCGGTCGACCGGCAGGACATGGGGGAGGATACTTGGCAGCGTCCGAACGGAAACATCTGAATGCTCTCCATCATGGAAGGGCTGAGATCATTGTTTATCTGCCGACATTTTCATATTTTACCTTAATACCCCGAAGAAGACTAGAAAGGAAAAAGACTCAAAGAGTTAGAGGCTCCTCCGCCTTGATTGGTTGGTGGGAGCCGAAATGGATTCTGCGTTTTTGATTTTTTGATTTCTTTCTCCTGCTATACCCCCCCCTTCTTCCATTGGTCCCTCACTAGAGGGACTTGGTATAGAGAGCAGCGCGTTCTTGTTTGTATTTTTCCATCTCTTTTCTTTTCTCCTTTTGTCTTTCCGATCGATTGGATAGATAAAAGGATATACCCTTTCTTTCTCTAAGCTCTGGATGGATGGTTGCAGGCTCTATGAAATGGACGGAAGGATGGAAAAAGGACGCTCTTTGACATTTTTCTATTTCCTTACTTTCTTTTCATTGTAAAGATTTTTATTTCGGTTGGAGGTCGGACATAGCGATGGCCTTTCTCTTGTTCTGCAGACGATAGTTTTTCCCTTTGTACCTAAATCAAGACATTTTGCCTAAAAGAAAATAAGCAAACATTATGGATGACTTTTTTGCCTTCCTTGTCCTGATGACGATAGTGATTAGGTTTGATATGACAGGATTAAGGGGGGAGGGGGTTTTGAAAAATAAGAGAAAGGGGAGTTGCACTTTTTTACAAATCGCCTGTGGGCTTCCCCGCATATGTATGCCCTGTCGGTAATGTGAGGTCGTGATGGTGGTGGTGGTGATACTATATTGTTTATTTCGACGTTTCCTTCGTTTCCAGCCTCTTGCACCTGTCAATCCGCAAAGTATCCGGACGCCTTGGCGCCAAGATAGGCATCAAAGGATGCCAAGGTGTCCGCATACTTTACGAATTGGCAAGTAGCCAACCACAGAATGTTGGGGAACTCCTCCTTGTCCTGCACTGCGGAAGCCTTCCACGGCAGCTCACTGTGCTCGTACCGTACTCTCGGATAGGCACGGTGCAGTACTCGTCTACCATCTAGACTTCACTTGGCTTCACTTCATCATCATTTATCTGCACCAAGCTGTTCTAACCGACCATCCGACACTCAACTTCTCAATATCCATATTTTCAACTGAGTCGAAATGCGGGGGGGGGGGAGGAGGCCTCCCTTTCCCCTCCTTTCTCCTCTCAAGTTCGGATACCAAAACTGGCCTCTCATACCGATAATAACTGTACACATGAAGAAATCCTCATCCACTTGAGTAACAGCTGCGTTCTCCTTCTGCTGCTGCTGCGCGCGCCGTGCAGCATCCCCACCATGCACCCCACCACAATGACTCCTTCCTCTCATGAAGAGCCGCACGAAACGCGTCACGAGAAAAGTGCGAATTTTCAAAAAAGTGCGAAGAAAGAAGAGTCATCTCATCCCATGCCCCCATGCCCATGCCTAGCCGTCCAGTGACCGAGCCAACCAAGGCGCAGCGTTCATTCTGGTGTGTGGGTGTGGATTGGGCGGGGAAATTCAGATTGTTTTGCAATGGTGGGTGAGGGTTGGACTGGGTCACAACCGCGCCTCTTGTGCTTTTCCCGGGTGTGCCTGGGGGTTACGAGTAGGGATAGAGATGGGGAGGGGAGGGCAGTGAAGGATTGCTTGTGTGACGAAGCGGACCCGACTTAGCTTGGCAGGGCAACGGAGTGGATCAAGAGGTTTTGCGCATGATGGGGAAATTTTTGGGCGCCTTGTGGCATTGTCTTTCTTTTCGTGCCCTTATGACGTCGGTGACGATGATTTTTATTATTATTTTGAAAACCTTCACTAAGTTTTTAGCTCGCGTGTCGTGCCGAAACGGGGTGGTTTCTGAGGGGAACGGTTTTATCTCCCTCCCTCCCTCCCTTCCCCTAGGGCTACCTGTTTTGAACTTCGTGGTGCCGTTGCCGTAATGCTTGCGCGCTGGTTGGGCGAGTTCGTGCTGTGGTCGTCCGTTCACAGGTTCCCGGTGGAGTGGGCACTTGATCATCCGAGTTGCCCTACCGTACTTTACTGGCGGTGAATAGGTATCTTCAACGTGGTTCGCGAATTTTGCATCTGATTCTTGTAGCCCTGGTGACGGTGAAGGATGGGGTTGCCAGGTGGAGGTGTGGAAGAGGGGTTGATCGGGATCGGGTGGATGGGGGTTGTTTGGAATGGAGTAACTTAGGGATTGTTGGGTATTTTCCTGTGGGAGAATAACTCTGTGAACTCTCTGTCAGTGCTTTTTGGTCCGGACTTTGAGATGAGTATGTGAGGGTGTGAGGATGAACCGTAACGTCCCGTGGGTTTGGATGTCATGAGGTTGCTTGGTTCGTCCGTGAGGTTCAGTGCCTGGAACACTCGGGTCATCCATCCATGTAAACTTTGTTCGGCATGCGGGTATGAAGAGGCCATAGACAAACTCCCCCCCACAGGTGTCTAGTTAATTGCGCGACCTTGACGACTCTGGATCACGTCCAAAGTATGGTACGGTAGTGTAAGTGATTGAGAGAGTAAGATTCGGAGCGTGGTAAGTGTCCCAGTAACGATTGGATAGTGGGTATAGGTTGTGAATGCTCACGATAACTTAACAGTAGGGTGTCGCATCTCTCGCTTCTGCAGGTCGTGTTTTCGACATTTAAAAGGCAAGCACAAGTATCGCTGAAGGAACAAAGCTTTGTCGATTCGTAAAATATGGACTTTTTCGGTCGGTCGGTCAGCTCGTCTCTTGTCGTCTCAGCCTTGTCGCAGTTGCCCTCATTTCTCAATCGCAAACCTGCTCACTTTCGCGGGGAACCAAGACCTCTCTATATATACTCGAGCAGAGGTCCACGCTGGTTCTGCTCATACTGCTCAGCCCCACTCTCCGGTAATCGGGGAGTCACTATCCCTGATTCCAGGGCCTGATACACATTTCATTGGTCGCCTTGTTTTCTATCGCACAGGCGTGTGAAGAGCTTGGTGCCGGGATGAGAACTGTATGGGAGGCAATTGCTATGTGCGCCCTCGCAGTGGATGGGGAAAGGCGATATTATGAGGTACGTTTGGTGCTTTGAAGGCGTGGGAAAAGAGATTTGTGAGTCAATTTGAGATGCGTTGGCAGATGAGCTTCCAGCGTTTCAGCCTTCCTATGGAATCTATTTTTCTACATGGACATGGCGGGAAGGCTTGAGGATGGGAGAAAAGGCTCAATTCTGAGAGCTCCCTTACCATAGGGCATCGCTGTAACTTTTTCTGGGGTTGTGTTTTCAGGGGGGAACGTTGGACATGTTTTGGGACGAAGTTTACCCCAGCACAACAGGGGATTTTATTTTGAGATCTCGAAAAATTTAAAGTTGTGAGACCAATGCTGGAGATCGCTCTTGGCCGACGTCACTTGGCACGCGGTCAGGTGACTGAGTCATACCTCAGTTCACAGTTTGGACGAAGAACCAATCTATTTTAAACCTTTCTTTTTGATCTTGCAGGCGATGATTTGCCCGGGCATGAAGAGCTTGTGCTGGTGCGATACTTCATACTGTAGCATAGGAGCGGACTTGGGTTTTTTCTCGCTTTCTTTAGCTTTGACAGGAGGTTCGACACTGTAAGGAGAACTGCTTGGTTGCGGGTTTCAGGATTGCTTTGGCACAGAGTGCAGTAGGATCGGCTCATCGGGAGGTTGCCAATTACATACCGAAGCGACCCTGTTGGGGAGTCTCATATTGAACGATAATGCCACTGCTGGAGCAGATCTTGATCTTTGATCTCCCTTTTCTCTTTTCTTTTCTCCGCACTTTGCCTTGCTCTGCACTGACCAGTTGAAATATGGGGGATTTTGCAGGGGGCGAAATAGTGCGGGGTGCATTGGTGGCTCGACTATCGTGAGTGGATGCACGATATGTGCCGGCATGGATTTGCTCACCGCTTGAGACTAAATTTACTCTAGCACCGAGTAGAACTCACGATGCCGTATCTGACTCGTTAACCGATACTTCCAAGGCTGCATAATTTTTACCCCTCTTCTCCGGGTAGCCTCTTATAAAGCCCATCCCTACAAACGCTACAGAATGTCAACTTTCATGGTGTTTCTTTGGCCATTGGAGTTTTTGAAATGACCCCGATTGCTTTTTTGTTTCTTTTATGGAATTTTGTTTGCTCTTCCTTAACGAATCCAACAAACCCACTATTGCTGCCAACTTCCTTTCTTCGGAGGTCATTAATACTCATTATACATAAAATGCAGTCCCACAGCCTAACCCCCCCCAACCACCGTGAATTGCTCCGAGCTTCAGCTGCCATTAAGGGTTGGAGGGGTCAGGAGCTGAGTGCAGGTATCCGATCAATGATTTGCGTGACCCCAGTGGAATATCGCATGCTAACAGACTCCTACCGTAGTGAGATCTGATGGCTAGACTTCCACAACTTCCCCTTGTGGTCAGGCTTCAGCAGAGATACGGGGGCTGGATTAAATTTGTTCTCCTGAAGCTCATCATAATCTTTCTATGCGACAAGCCCCGACAGCAGAGAGATGCTACAGAAGCCTCTAACCGATCTCGATGTACCATCCCGTATTCCACCAGACTGTTATGAGAGTACTACCGCTATCCTATCTACTTGTCTAGTCGAGTTGCTCTCTTGCTCACCAGATTCCATAGCTCGATCGATCGATCCTGGGATCTAACATGTCTAGCCTTATAGTTCACGTGTGCTGTTTCTCATGTGCTCGCTGCTAATCTAGGCTATTGATAACACAACACTTCTGTCTTAACGGCATCATCGTCACGGACTCTCCACTGCGGGCAAGTCAGGGAAGCCGGTGAGTCAGGACAACTGTCGCAAACTCCTGTATCGCGGGGTGCCGGTAGCACAAGAAATGATTCATATATGTGGATATCGAATACCGTGCCGATACTAAATCCAACCGAGCCGCCAGAACCATGTGTACTGAGTATCAAAACTCTGGTTAGGCCATAAAGGGTGCTTAGCAAACATTACCACTCCCTGTCCCTCGCTAGGAATGCTGTTTAGGAAGCATTACCATTTATGGAAATATAACGGCAACGCCTCCGGAAGCCCAGGATATTGGCATGCATTGGAGCTACTGTGGAGGGGACATTTCCAAGCCCTTGAGTCTCAGCAGCGTCTCCAATATGTAGGTATCGCCGATCTTCCCCAGGTAGAAATATCTGAGGAGCTGAGGCTTACGGCGGCATTTTTCTGAGAATTTGTAGACATGAATTTGGTCTAGTCGTTGAACTAGCTTGTCCATTCTCACCACTCGTGGAGCAAGCTTCCTCAGGAGGCAACCACACCGTGGCGGACGAAGGAGAAGTATCCAACTCGAACCGCCGACACCACTCAAGGACGCTTCTAGGTCAAGCATAGTGAGGCGAGCTTTATTATAGGCTATCCAAAACTGGCGCCCCACAAGAGCCTGATAAGATTTAGATGAAAGGGCGAAGGAGGGGCCACGTTAGAAGTACGAGTACAGTTGCTCTTGGACTACTTTGGTGTCTCGGTGTTAGCTGTTCTTGGCTGCTAATAGGTGCATACCCGTCGCCCCGTCTCTCGCCGTTTGAAGGCTAGCATTACCGAAGCAAGGACCCAAGCGCTACTACCACACGGACCGGGTGTTGAGTTGTCCAAAGCCCGAACAACAGAGTCGTTTTCGGAACAGTACAAGTGCAATATTCCGCGTTTTTGTGGGTCCTAATAGTAAAAAGGTACACACTAGTACCCGAGCATTTCGTACCCGATACATCCGCCTTGTCTATTTATTTCTTCTGGATGATTGGACGTAGGCGCAAAGTGGTGATATCCAATCAGTCCATATTGTGGCTTTGGCTTGGATTACGCATTTTGCGTGATTTTATCGACCTGTCTGGAACCAATCGCTTCAAACAATCGCAAAGGTGAGAGCCGCCAAACCTGGTGGGAGGATCATTTTTTACCTTCTTCCTTGAACATCGTCCGGGTGTTCAGGTATGGATTTTTTGTCTTCATTTTTTCACCGCTCCCTCCTTGGGGGATGCGGTGAATATCGATGGTTTCTCAGCACCGAAGTGCGTTTGTTTACTGGGTACCAAGGATGGTAAGCGGTCCCCATCGCTGGCCCAGAATCAAATTCCTGGAGCAGCCAGAGCATCGCCAATTATTCTTGACATGTGCCTGCCATTATATTACCAGTTCCCGATCCCGGGAGGATGGAAAAAAAAATCACCCACAAAAGTCCGGTAGTTATCCATCATGCCGTTGGTTTTCTGGATGCCAGAATTAACGAGGACTTTATTGGGAAGGACCTACCGCCTCTAAATTACAGCAGGCGAACCAGCCCACCACATTACAATAACCAGAATGGTAGGTGTGGGTCAGGGAGTGTTTTTGTTCTTTCCTTTTCTAATTGCTCGAGTATTTCGTAAACTCGTTGGGTGCGTTTTGACCTTGATGGTCCTGCAGAGGAATATGGTAATACAGGCACCGTACAGGATTTCCTTCAACCCGCAAAGAATCCATGTTTTTGGTCTCGAACATTTGAACAACTGTCAAGTCGACCCTAGTCTACTTCCGTTTACGCCTGCCGAGGTTACCGGCCAGTGGAGAGGCTGGAAAGAACCTGCCAAGCCAAGATCGAAATCTGCAGACCCCGGCGAATTAAACGCAATCTAGTTATCAACATTTCATCTTTTCCGAACTCTCTGCCGGTAATCCCTTCGGAATATCAAGCTTGTAGCACAACAACCAGCTCATCGAATAAGCCATTCCCCGTTCTTCGAATCCGTGTCTAAGTATAGACATACATCGGGGAAGAGGAAGGGAGTGTTTTTTTTTTGCAAAGAAGGAAAAAACCTGGATCTCCAGCTTAGCTTTCCATTGCAAAAGGCAAGCAAAATCTCCGATTCAAACCTCCTACCTCAAACTCCACTCTCTACGCAGGGGGTGCTGCAATCGCCGCGGGCTGCATTTGCGCTAGTTTGGAAGTGGAAGAATTGAACGTCCAAACTAAGGATTCCCTTGCTTGCAAAAAAAGAAAGAAAACGCACGAACCGAGTGGGTCGGAAGTTTGCCTCTAGAATTACGGGAAGTTGCTACCGAGCGAGCGAGTGGGTGATAATTGCAGATTTAATTTTTGTCGCTATGTATTACTGGGGGGGGAGGTTGCTCGTGCGGTACTGTATTGTGCGCTGACTGCACCGTGATCGAGGAAGAAATACCAAGAGAACAGGATGGAAGGAACGTAACGAGCTGGCTAGATTGGGGGCACGCCTAGATGGATTGAATACCGGACTACGAAAATGCATCGAACCCTTTCTTTCTAGCTTTTGGTTATTCTCTCACTCTCTCCTCGCCCTCTCACCCTTACCGACCGATCTACCTGACGCCCATGTGAATTACGTTTTCGCAGCTCAATCTGCAAAAATAAATGAATTACAATTTTTCTTCTCGAGGAGTCAATAGGAAATCCATCTCCTGTCCTTTCATAGCCATCTCCTGGGATTTCCCTCTTCTTTAGGCACACGCGGGGAGCAGCTTGGACCAAGGAAGCTTCGGCCGATCTGAGCGAGGTTGGAAATGGGAAAAAGTATACGGATTGGTATCGGGACTGGAGGCGACGGCCGGGATACGTGACAATGATAGATAGTGACCCATCCTTGCGTTTGCTGATGGTGGCGGCGGTTTGAGAATTTTGTAGTGTACGAGTATCATACTTACTACTATCTAATATGCTTCCTTGCCGGGTTGTGCTGTGATGCTGAGATGAGAAGTAAGAGAAGAGATAGGAAAGAAGGAAGGGAGAGGTGCGTTGGGACGCAGGTTTCGTCTGATTTGGCACGGGTGCTTGCAATGTCGCGTGGTTATACTGGTGCCGGCTACGAAGAGGGAAAAGGAATGGGGGGATTGCGGTGGGGGTGTGTGTTGTATGGCTTTCATCTATGTTTGGGGTTGGGGGTGCATGGGGGTGGCGATCGAGGTGCTATGGATTGGTGGTGTATTTTGTTCCGGTAGTGAGTTTGTGACGGGATTAGTGAGTGAGTGAGTGAGCGGGTGTGATGGTAGTAGATATGTTGTACACTGCGCGTTTGAGTTTTGAATGATGATGCGAGCAGAGTAGGTTACCAACATAAGGTAGGAGTAGGTCACAACTTGAAATTGCTGCTCATAAGGAGCGAAAAAGGGGAAGTACTTAAAATAACCTGGAGGGTAGTTTGGAGAACAAGCTAAGTTACGTGTTAATTTACGAATTAATCCCATAACTATAATAGAGACACTTCCCTAGTCTGTGCCAACGTTATTCCGACAACCAAAGTCAGGTCTTAAAATCACCGGTCTCTTCCAAACCCCCTTCAACTGTCCTCCCCCCAACACCCTGCAGGACCTATCTCCAAAATCTCTACCTTTAGCACATTTGTCCATAATATGCCCCTCTCACTCCCTCCCAAGAACTCGTCCAAAAATGACCAGGGCCAAATATAGTATGTAATCGGCACACCCAGGAGCGTTTGGGTATGATACGCAAGGCACAATCTGCAAGGGCACAAATACCCCCAGGCATAACGGGAGAGAGTGCAGTTCCTTAGGGCATCTAATCAATCTTGCTTGGAGTGCACTCTACTCTACTCGCTATCGCCATTCCTGTTCATCTACCCATCCGTAACCTATGTACCCTAAGGAGAGTCCGCGCAATCATAAGAAGTCAGTCTGCTTTGAGTTTTTCTGGAACAAGGTATCATACCGGTTTTTTCTTTTTCTTTTTCTTTTTCTTTTTCTTTCGAAAACCGGGGATTTGTTTGGTCGTGTGGTAGTTTTATAATTGTTTGGGTAGGTTAGGTTTGGTATTATATAGGCAGATGCGCACGTAAACATCACTTTCCTGACAGCTTACTGAGGCGGAGTAAAGTGGTTTCTTGAGACGGGTGACATAACGCGTAATCCGTATCTGGTTTATTCGCACTTATTTGTCTTTGTTATACGACTTGCTGTTATGGGTAGTGAGCAGAGGGAGGCGTGGGTATTAGTTGTGAGCATTGGGGGTTTTTGTCACCCGGCTGTGAGTATTATAGCTATTTCTTCATGGATTCATTCGTCTTAGTTTTGTGTTGGTCTGCTGCATAGAGTTTGTTATACAGAAGTTGCCCTAGGGAGTCTGGATGGTGGTTTTGTTTTCGGGAGGTAGTGCTTGATGGGGCTGGGCTTATGGGTTGAGGTTGGATCACAGGATATCACGCAATCACTGCCCATCACAAGTGACGTAATTTCGTTCCCGAGAGATCTGATAGCTACGTAAGACAAAGAGGCTACTCATCTCATACGCTTTGCGTCTAGCTCTGTCCTAAAACAAGTTGGAATAAGCCTAGAAGCCTAGATATGTACGAGAAGAATTGCAGTATCATATCATATTTCGGAAGCTTCCACTTGAACCATTTCGATAACTTAGGATAAGCCAAGAGGAAAGAGCCTAATGGCCGAATGTATATAGAGAGCGTTAGTGACCTCACCCTTATGAGAAGAAGCATGCTTCCCGCTTTCGGCCTATAACTGCATTACTTCCACAGTGGTATATCCCTCCAGACCTGAAGGGCGTCCTCTGCAGTGTTGACAATGCAGAATTTCCTTCCACTATACTATAGAAATACTACTCAAATTAGCGTATTCCCTTAATTAGTAGATTCAACCTCACGGAGCTGTAAGGATATCACATGACACCGGACCTTGGCTAGCAAATTTATCGGCAGATGAAATTGATAGCTGGAATCCCATAGTTGTTAGGGTATGATAGTTAGTCTGGGGTACGACCGGTTTAGGGTCGTGACCACCACTTGGGGGTTTTTCCCGTTGTGTGGGTTTTTCCTGTTTTGTGTGTTTGTGCGCTCTCTTCTGTACCTAGTCTGAGCTACCAGTAGAGAGCTTCCTGAATCGTACATCGAACATCCATATCGTTATCATCACATACCGGAACCACCACCTACAGTACGTGCTTTTCTCCGTGCTTCGCGCCGTTATCTACGCTACCCCAGTCACCATTGGGTTGTGAGTGAGCTTCCATCAGAGTGTCGCTATCAGAAATAGAGGGCTCGGACAGAGAGGCCTACCTAGGTTGTGGTAACATAAACTAATGGCAAATTCTGGCGACCTAGTGAATTGATCTCGCCCGGTCGAGTTGCAAAACCCAGGAAAGAGGACTAAGAATTGATGGCCCTAAGTGCTAACTTCTTCCTTCGCACTTTTCTACTTGTATGAGGGTACTATTTTGCAGCTGTGCTGCTTGAGAATAATTTTACTGAAAAAACTCTCAAAATTCCTCTCTCGGATAGGGGTAGGGATCTAATATGCTCTGCGCAATTGCAATGCTCTGTAAAGTAGGGAGGGAGGGAGGGAGGGACTTTTTCCTATTTCGGTGATAGCCTCCCAAGTACTCCTAGCCCTCGGTAACACTTTGTTTGCCCTCTGTTTCCATTATTCAGCCGGAAACGGACCATAATAAATCCCCATTCTGTCTCTGGAGGCTGTTATTTGTTGGGTAAGGCCTAGCACGAACTGGGGGTGTTGAATTTGGCTGATAGTGGTGTCGCCCCCCCCCCCCGTCGGAAGTTACCTCTTCTTTCAAAATTAGATCCCCAAGTAGGTTACATGGTGCGAAGTTGTTGTGTGGTGCTAAACTACTTATACAAACATACCCTAGATGACATTCTGAGAGTTTTCCGATGATTTTGGCAAGAGAGGGGTCAGAATGCTTGAGATTTGGACCCTGTTGAAAGGGCCGAGTTTAGGGAGCTCAGCATCTATAATAGGGGTCTCATGGGCTCTGGAATGCCAGCAGCAACTCCGAGCAAGACTAGTAATAAACCCCACCTAGGCTAGGTAGCGCAAACCCTCTATCACTTCACAGCTACCGGGAACCACTCCCACATTTGGCTTAGTGCTCATGTTGGTGGAAAAAGGTCGGTGATAAACTCGGCCGGAGATGCTCTTGATATCACTCGAGGCATTTTTGGAAAACTCCGAAGCTAGTTTTTTAGTCCGCATTTAGTGCTGTGTAGGGAAAGTCCGGCATTCTCGACACCACTAGGGATAGAGATATCTGACTAATAAGGTATAGCCATCGAGTAATTGAGATACGGCCGGACCGGCCTCACTGCCTAAAGGGGTACAACCAGATGTAAAGGATGATAGAGGGAAGCGATATATGAGAAACAAAGGGAGATGTTGTTTGTGGATAGCAATACAATAGATCTAAAAAACTACTTGACTATTGATTGAGAATCGAGTGATCAACTATGACTAGCACACTAACTGTTGAAAGGATTCGCCCACCTACAAGCCCACCGCCTCTTTCTCATCATCCTGCTTGAGGCTAGTGGCACTCCTAGCCCCTAGAATGTAGGAATGACTAATCAGCAAAGCTATCTTAATAATACCTTCGACCTTTTCCTTAAGAACACAAACGTTCATCTTAATTTTCATATCTTTTCTCTCTAAGCTCATGTGCTTCTTTAACAATCATCTGCTAGGTATTTACATGCTTGTGGATCTCCAGCTCCAAGTAAGCCACAATCAGTTCTATTATAGTAGCTAGAATGTTGTTGTTATCTATAGTGTTTATTGCGGGGGGGGGGGGGGTAGGCGGGCTTTTCGCTCGCCGTCCCTGCCTTCGCATTGGCCCGGGGGGAGGATTTCGTCGGTGGTCTCCGCCTCGGCCTCGTCCGGGGCCCGAGCCCGCTCATTCCCTGGACGAGCCTCCGTTTCTCGCCTGCAAAATCTGACCGGGCCGGCCGGTGAGCGGGTCGTCGCGGGGAATGGGGCAGGGGGCCGGTGAGTTTCGGGGCTCCGGAGGCCCCTTAACGAATACTAGTTATCTATAATCTTGTTCTTGAATAACTCTGTAGTCAACGTATCTATTTCTAATAGCTTTAAACAATATTAAACCTAAGCCTTAGTATTGTAGCGGATTGGGAGAGAGGTTTATGATTGAGATATATCTTACTTAGATGGCTCAGCTGTTAGTACCCTCAAGTTGCAATAATATCCATGCGCTATTTGATATCAGCTTTACTGTACTGGGATGATACCCTTAATTTCTACCAATTCAATGTTCATTTTGGATTAATTTGTGGCTCTTTTACTACCCCATTAGGTCTGAATGCAGCTTTTCGTGGCAGGGGAATTCACTTTCCAAGTACCTTTCTAATTTTACTCTCTTGTAATAACTTAGTATATCGTAAAAACCGAAATAATTGGGAATGACGCTAGGACGTCCAGAATTCCCCCCGATTCGGATTAGGGTGAAAACACAGCGAGAAGATCCTCTCCTAGGGCTTCACTTAAGACAAGGAAAAAGAAATGATACGACAGGCCTTACCAGGAGAGGCAACTCCAACGTCCCAGCAAGATTCTCAATTATTTTGGGTTTTACGATAATGGAAGGTTCTACTGAATCTTTTGCTGGTATTTCTCTTTTCCAAATGATAGTATGTAAAGCCATAGAGAATTTAGAATCTTAGTTTGTTTAGCAAGTAGAAGCAACCTAAAATGGCGGTTATCGTAGTGGGTTACCTGTAGTTTTTAAACCAAGCAAGTTACCAAATAGCAAGAAAGCTTATTGAGGGACTACTGTATTATATGAGGACTGTGTGACTAAAGGAAGTGTTACTGGTGTTATAATACTCCCGATAAATTAAAATAGAAGCCTTTCTCACATTACTACTACCAGCTACAAGTTTTGCACTGGGGTGGAAATAATCTCATACACTTATCCTATCATTTCTCCACCCTATCTCCCTCCATTTTTGGAATATAGGTACCGGTATCATTTCTGCCCCAGCAACTATTTCTGGTAAGGTGGCGGCTTGAAAATCCTCTTCTTGCAATACTACAAAATGGCAGTAGCGCGGTTGACCGCCGGAAACCCCCAATCCCACCAGTTATAGATGAGGACGCATTGGCGAAGAGTTTCTTCAATTGCACTGGCAATTCTCAGAGGTAATTGAAGCCACCTACAGGTATTCCGCCTTCTGAATTTTAAATGTTTTGAGGAGGATGATGTTTGTTCCGAATAACTTTTCTTTTTTCCTAGGGAATTTCGTTGTCCCGTTATCTTCTTTACTTGTGCGACCGTCACCTAAAGGCGGGGGACTGGTACCGCTAGGTAGCGTACCGGTAGTGTTTGCTCTTTGGGCCTTTGGTTTTATTTTCCTCGCATTTCACAGAGGCTCTTCACTACTCTCACGCTTGGCCTTGTAAGGAGGCGTTGGCATTGAAAGGGTAGGTGTCATGCTACGCTGGCACATAGTCTAGTTTGGATGAAAAAAACTCCTTTTGAAAACCTACATCGCGGTGAATCCCAGGAAACAAGTAAAGAAGGGGACATCTTTCAAATCAACCTTCTTCACGTGAGGTGAATTAGTCATGAAATGGGACCTTACTTGTACTGTACCAATCCTTTAGGATATTATGATGTGTCGCTTTCGTGGTTGCGTCCCATCAACAGGGCGGCAGATGCGTGCGCACCCGCCAAGATGGCGATCATTTTCGGTCACTCGCAAATTCCCCTCATTGGAGGGCGATCGTTTACCTCGCCTGTTTTACGTGAACTGTTGTCCTACCGTAATCGAATGGCCCAAGAACGGTACCGTTACTAAACTAAGACTTGAGGTCTCACAATCATTTGTAGAGCTCAGTCCACGTCCGCAGACACGGGAAGAGAAGAAAGGGTCATTGGTATTATTCGTTCTAGTCACACAAAAAGGAAGTTCTCGGCTTGGAAAAAGCGTAGCAGGATAAAAACAGCGTCCCACAACATCACCGCCCTAGCAAAGTCTAGGCCATCTCTTGAACCAGAAGGACATAAACACTTTGTGCACCCGGCGGAGGTTTCGTTGTGTGGAACTTAAGACTCTGGTCTCCGCCATTGCTATCGTTGTAAGACCTAAACTGGCCCTCGTATCTAGTGCCGTCACCCTCCTTTGGAGGGGCATACGCGAGTATCTTGTCCTCCGCGCCGCAGGTTTGACAGGGGAGCTTTATGCAAGTAAAGTTTGTGTACATAACACCTGCGATCTACTAGCTATTAGTATGAGGAGATCATATAGGAAGGGGCATGAGGAACCTTCGGAATACCGCCGAAGCGGAAATCGTATACAGTTGCATTAGGTGTTGGGAGTAGATAGCCGGTGATTTTATTGTCTGTGTAAAGCATTCCGAGGGGGTCAGGATCCAGATACTTTCGCTTTGTTAGTTACTGCTTCCCCTGGTAGAAAAGGTAGTTTCATAAGTTATGGAAAGTTACCATTTTTAAGGCTTGAGAAGGATCTTTAGTAATCACCGCTCCACCATCCTTCAACCTAAGATACCCCGCTTGCGGTTCTGTATTGTCCTCGGTGTTTACGACACGAAAGCGAAACAATTGGGAAACGGGGGCTGCGAAGGATATGACAGTGAGAAGGAGGATGGATAATAAGTGCTTCATTTTTGCTGCTATGAAAATGATGGTGAGAAGGGATCCACGTTTAGCAATTAAGATTTTGTAGGATCCGCTGTTCCCTTATATAGAGGGGTACAGTCGATTGAGGAGGAGGGCCGGGGGGCATTTTTTAGTCCGGGTTGTGTTGACATAAACTTCGTGTCACCTCGTGTTAGGGCTTAGTTGGGAATTGCCTAGAAATACGAGCATTCGCTATGTACCGGTATGGTATGTGGGCGTTCTGCAAGGGTATACAACTCTTGTGCCTCCCCGCCCACCCTTTCCTGATAGTTTCGGTACAAATACTCGTCTTTACAGTACCGTGGAGCTTGGTGACTCGGAGGGATTTTCTGACTTGTCCCAAATTTAGTGTTTTTGTCGGGTAAGCTATATTAAAAGTAAGCAAGTAGACAAGTGGAAATGAACAGACGGGTTGGCTGGATCGATCTCGTTTCCGGCTGCACTCCCGACCGGAGGAGAAAGGAAAGAGAAAATGCTTTATTGGAAGCGAAGGGCTAAAAGTGCGGTGCTTCCATAAATACTAGATCCTCTGGCTGCTAGTTGGGTACTAGATGTTTTGCCTGGAAGAAACTTTGAGCACCTGTGCAATTGTTAATGGTAGATTGGAACCGCGTCCAGAAGCACAGGCTTAAATTCAGCTGCGAGTGACGTTAAATGATCCCCAGCCTTACGATGCTGGCCTTGCCTCCGCCTTGGCTTCCACAAATCCTCTTTTCGGAGTTGTACGAGACGCTATGCTCCGCATCACACAACAGTCCTGCTGCCTTATGGTACCATACGGGGAGCTGTCGTATTGGGTGAGATGGGGGGGTGGTGGGGTAAATTTAAATCGGACGACACCTGTTAGCGAGCTTAGAAGAGGCCCACTGCGGGTTGTCGCTCACAGACACTTCTAACTTTAAGATGAGAAGAAGTAGTCATGATTATTAGGCATCCATGGAGTAAGAGGACTAGGGGAATCCTAATCATACCCGGAGTTTTTAAGATTTCCTGGAGAGCCCATTCGGACACTGTATCACCCGAGAAAATGAAGTGATCGACAACTCAATCTGTACCCATGTCAACTTACAACTCGTTATAACGCAGGAAGGGGAGGAGAGTGAGTCCATCACCCCTGCCCACACCACCGCTAATAGCTCCATTTGGTGATATTACATTTGGTGTTTTTACCTAATCTGAGGTCTTGAATCTATTTCATGACAACTTTAAGTCTTTAATCTCAATATTCACTTCTTGGGATTGCTTTAGTTTCTAGGAGATGATCCCATCTCCTTTAATTATACGTTTTGCCCCTCTATCTACGAGTAGCTCCCATCATCAGCTACTTTTCACACCATTCTCAACATAGTTAAGTAGGGTTCTGGTTCTCCTTCTGCTGTCCCTATTGCGAAGTTGTTGGTGGCATTTGTCAATGCAGCCAAGAAAATCTTTGTCCTTCAGCTGGAGGTTTCATGCCTCTGACGCCACGTTTCAGTGCTCTCCCACTTCTACATTTTGCGAGAGGGAAGCAAGTCCTTTATTGGCAGTATGTCCAGTGCGCTTGGAATAGTTCCTTCCGGGCTGAATCATGCTTGGAGGAGGGAGAGTTTTTTTCTTCGGGTTGATATGGCGCCTCTCAAGATTGAGGAAGTAGCTAAAGTAGTTGTGAGAAAACAATTGGCGATTCCAAGTCTAATACCATCAGTGGTTGTAAAGAAACAAGATGTCTCCAGAAAATCATTGATAGCCAAGATTGAGAGAGGTGAAGCCTTCGTAGTATCCTTATAGGAACCTAAGTCACTGGTAGCTCTCATATCATTTGTGCGATCCCCAATTCCTGGGGCGGCACTCCCGAGAGAAGCTAACGAGTTTGGATCTTGAATACCGGTACCGTTCTACCGTTGGCTAAGAAATAGGGATCCCGTGCCACACGGTTTTGTGTGCTGGGATATTCAGGCGAACAAGTGTCCAGGTATTACCCAATAGCAAATGATAAACTTATACAGGGCTTCACTCGTAAATAAGTTATATTAACACGCAGCAGCGGGGTGATGCTGACGGGGGAAGTCTCGATTCGGAATACGGCCTGATTAGTGGTCTTCCTTCTTTCATGCCCTATCACTTTTAGGTAACCACCCAACAGCACCTTTCCTGTTACTCGAGGAAACAAGGTCGTTACTGGCTGCTTTGTCATAAGTCAGTATAAATAGCTTGTCTGAGCCTCCATAAAGGTACGGTAGGGTATTCGAGTACTCGAGTACGAGTACAGTACAGTAAGGATGTGTAGATCATTTTTTGTTTGTTTTTCGGGGGCAAAAGTTCCTAGTACTCGAGTATTAACGTAAATTAGTAATATGAAAGCTTAACTTTATGTCGTTCCAGTGGTTTCGCCCTCCCGGTCGCCGTAAGACCGGAACAGCCGAACCTCGCGATGAGACGTCCAAAATTCCCCTTTTCGGGTAGACCCACCCAAAAGAAAAACTAACTTTCAGCCCTCGGATAAGACAAATAAAAAGAAAAAAATAATACTATCCCTTGCTAGATGCAACTTAGGCGTCCGAGCATCAGGTTTAATTATTCCAGTTCTCACGGTAACTTAGACGATGTCTTGGATCATAGGGGGGTGAAGAGCGCTCTGCGGGCGATTTCTCGCAATAAGTACCGTATGGTGTGTGAGATACCGGTACATGAATTGTTAGCGGGATAGCTAAGGAAGTCCAGGACTGAGTGGGAGGATCCAAGCAGACAAACACTGCTTAAAGTCACACAAAATAGTTGGCCCCCAATGCATCCCGCAATCATCCGCTCCCAACTAGGTGCTGCAGTGTTCTAAGTTTCTAATTTTCCCCGCAAAATTAATATAAGGCAACAAGTATTATATTCGAAACTCCCCTACTCGAGTACAAGTAGTTCTTGACAGATTACGGGTTGAATTCTGTCAAAGCCTAGGTTAAGCGGAACACTGTCTGCGACTTCCTCAAAACCCCATCTAATTAACACTCAAGTAACAAGGGCCAGAAATTGGTTCAAATGATGTCTGACTCCCCAGTTCCTATAGCCAGGCAGTCGGACGAAACAAAGCTATGGCCGAGGGGTGGCATCGTTGGAGATCGGTAGGTACTGTACCGGGTATGATACCACTGTGTAACCCACTCTAGTTGAGATAAAAATGGAACAAATAATCTTTTTCCTTCGGTTTCCATATAATACCTATATCAGTTATGAGTGGGGAGCTAGCTACTGTTGAATACCTTGCAATTTCCTATCAGATCGACAAGGAATACCTCACCAGCACACCACCACCATATGTTTTGTTTGAAAGGGAAGCAGAATTGGTAACACAAGCTAATAAAATTCACCACGTCCCAAGGGCTCAGGCTACACAATGTCAGGAACCCATTAGCCCTTCTCCGAGGATTTGTGCTCATCGTGCCCCGGGATCAGAGGTCGGTATAAGAGATAGCAAATCACATGTGATTTTATGGTAGTGCCCCCCGCTAGGCCCTGGCCTGATAATGAACCAACTTTCTGAGACAACAAATACTAGCCCCGGTATCCACGATAAACTAAAGAGCATTGGCTCATACTGTCCGTACCCTGTAAAGCTAAAATAATAATAAAAAGGAGAGGACTCCAGCCGAATTGAAATGCGAGCTGTGAACAAATTTCACAGCGAGTGATTATGCGTGAACAGTATACGTCATAAACTCGGACAAGAACCCCCCCGAGCTTATTGTTCTGTATAACATGCCGGTACTAAGCCAACTAATCAAAGATAGTGAATGAATTTCACAAGTGGAACTAGGACTATAATAAGCTATATTGTAGCCATGCCTCCCTTGAATTACCGGTAAGAAACAACAGGAATCCACACCCCAATATTTAAATCGCTCTCTCGTATCCTCCCGATCCTAACATGGAAATTCTTACCAAGTCATATATACGCCTACTTAGTCTTCGGCGCTAAATACTCATCGTCGAGGAATATCCCGGCATGATCAAGCACGCTATTAGCAATAGGTAAAATTAGGAGGCCTAATAGAACCACCTAGATCACCCCCATCACCAGCATTCACTCACTCCTCTGCCCTCTTACCCAATATTTTTTTAAAAAAGAGAGAACTCACCTAAGTAACCTGAATACCGGTATCCCTCACCCGTCTATTAATTCTACATTCCCCGTTAACCCTCTCCATACCCGAAAACAAAAATGATTCCATGAATCTTATATAAGGCATCCGCGCCCAACATCCCAGTACCAAACCTGCACGTCCCAAGAGGAATGTAGCGATGCAGGAGCCTATGCTCCGAAACTCAGCGGCCACTGCGGGGAGTGGATAGGTAGTCCTCTTCCAGGTTCGGTCATGGGGCGGGCAAGCCCTTAGCTGCTCGGCGGGCCCTTGGTTGCTGGGCGGGATCCGGGAGGGTGCTTCTAGGAAGTTGACAGGGAGGGAAACCGCCGAGTGCCGGGAGGAGAGGGCTGGGTTCGAGGATAGGTATAATGGTCCATTATTTCGGCTGTGTCCCCCGTTTTAGGCACCGTGTAGCCTTCCAGAGCAAAGGGGTGAGATTGAGGGGAGGTCTCCCCAGGGCGACATATCCCCAGTCCAACATGTACCGCATGTACTAACTATGAACGTTATAAGGTTTAGCCTGATTACCGCTTCCTCTATTGGTATCTTGGTAACTTCCTTGGTTCTTCCCCCAATCTCTATCCTAGGTTATCGTCTCCACATCTGCACTCTCCTAGTCAAGGGTATGATATCCGCAGACATACACCCACTCTGCAGAGCCCTAAAAACCACAGTTACACCCCTTCCCACCGACACCGCCCCCCATACTAGCACTAGTCTATAATGGTGGGCACCCCCGCAGACCGCCAGAAAATTTTAGACAGGGCACAGTACGACACAGTAAAAAGTGGATAAAATAAAAACCAAAAATAACCAGAGGGTCACTAGACCCAAAATATCACTAAAGATGTGTCCAAAGAGCTGACCCCTGGGAAATGAGTTGCCGACTAGGTAGTGGTAGCGTGGTAGGAAGTTGGGTATACACACGCCAATATGGACTGGAGATGGACGAGAGATAGGCAACCCCTGCCCACTCACTTGTTTACGGGTTCTTGCAAGGCGACCTGATAAATTGCTTCGAGTGCAAATAGAACAGGGGAAGAAACCAGAAGGAAACTTGAAGCAAAAACAGCACCAGGTTTCCTAACGGGATTAAGCATCTGGCTAACAGAATTTATGACAAGGGGTTGAAATTGGACATTTATTCGGATGGGGGGCTTGTATCATGTGATTTCCATTCTCACAAAAGAGATTGCCGTTATATGAGCGGGAGGGAGGTACTGACCGTTATTTAGGACTAATTCCAAAAAAGGTTCTCTCGGAGTGGGGCACATGTATCAGGATGCTCAAGTTTTTGTGTACGCCAGGGAAGTCAATTGATGAATGGATGTAATTGGGGGATCGGGTGTTTGAAATATAGTAACCTAGTCCCTCTACTCGAGTAGCTCGGCGTATCCAGCGTTCGCACTGGCCAACTAGACGAAACCTACCGCTAGTCGTCCAGCTTCGCCCTGGAGGTGTGTCACCTTGACTCACTCGATTTCGTATCAACTCTGCCTGTTGCAATATGCGATCGGTACTCCGGACAGAGAAGTGATAATAGAAGTAGTTAGGATTTCTTATTGCGACAACACTCATCAATTGAATAATAAGAAAGATATAGCTCAGCTATAGTACAGTGGTTGAGTCCAGCCATTACCACCACAACCCCTCCACAAGGAAAGACAAAGACTATCAAAGAAGTAACCTGAGAGAAACAAAAGGAACAATGAAAGAAAACATATTAAGCTTCAACCAGCAACGAGTATGAAAAGATAGAGAGCTGAAAGAAACATTTGAGAGGAGACAAAAACCATATTTGAGAGGAGCAAAAAGCCATATACGAACAACACTGCCAACCTCATTGCGTGAGTTCATGTCCCCGTACAGTACCCGCAGATCGGGGATACTGGGGACTCACCCGAGATGAGCGGTGATACAGATGAAAACTCCACAGTGGATAGGATAGAATGCAAAAGGAAGACAGGCTATCCACTGACTGTTAGTGATATGTTGACATGCCCGCCCATTCCCGGACTATTGGGGAGTGATGAAATTGGAGTTTCTCGCGCGTTTTGCGGATCAACTAGGGCTAGGACTAAGTAACCATGCGTGTTCTCGCTCAACAACCACGTCCCTGAGCTGAGGTATACCAGTGCACTTCCCCCTCCCCCTCTCCCGCCCTTTCCCTCAAACCCGGCTAGCACCCCTGTCAAAAATGGACATGCTAGAGATCGGCAACACGCTAAACGCAAAAACCTGCAACCCAAGAAGAGCAAACGTACTCGAGTGCTCGAGTGCTCTGCCTAGAATGATGGGGGGGGCAGCGAACAGAGGGGGGGCAGCGAACAACCCTACCGGTACCATATTTGGGGTTAGTCATCAGATTTTCGGTCTCTTGCTCGCTGTCCCCCGTTCGTTGTCTCCTTGCCATGTTACCGGTTGGGGGGTTGCTAAAATCCCCGCCGATATCCGGCGTGAGCCTCGCCACGGCCCCCAACTCCTCCCTGCAGATCCCGAAAAACAAGGACTTACTATCACTAAACCAGGATCCATGGGCAATAGCACCGTCCCACCTGTCCCACATAACTATTGAGAAGAACTGTTAGTACAGGGTTTAAGTGCTGAAGTGGGGGGGGGTGCTGCTTACGACGGGCGAGCTGCAGAAAGAGCAGGATTTGGTTATTTTCCCGGGAGGATTATGATAGATAGGTCCCTAGGCGGCGAGGGGGAGGGACAGAGATCCGCGGGAGGGGTATGAAGGGTACTCGAGACAAGTGGTACAGACAAGCAGTGGGCGGGGAAATATCCTAGTGCAGAGTCCCTTCTGCCAGGGAATTCGCGTGGCATGCGGCTGTTCTGGGCGCGGTTACTCTAGATGTGCTCTGGTGATCACAAGGCGCCTCTCATCATACTTTATCACTCGCTTTCTTAAATTCACAAATCACTTCAAGTATCATACCGGTATACCGCCCTTCACCCTAACTCCTCCCTAAAAACTAAAATTCAAATCGTCAACGATTTATATTTCCAGCCCCTAACTTATCTAGGATAACAGGATAAATTGTAAAATAAAACTCAACCCCGCCCATACCTCTTCCCAGCGGAAAAAGAGGGGGAAAAGGACCAAAAACCAATCAAAAATGAAAAAAAAACTCCCTCCCAAAACTAGACCCGGAATAATCTAATATCCTCAATGGTGCCCGTCGTCATGGTAGTGGGCGCCAATGGCGGGATCTGAGCTATCACCATCCTATTCTCCGGATGGGTTTTCCATCTTTGTCTATTTTCGGCTCGGGAGGGCTCGCGCGTCCATCACTGGGGGGTGGGAGTGGGTCGTTAAGAGGAGGTCACCCCCGCCATGCTCTCGGACGTAATCGCCTTCGGCGTTCCTGTGAACCGAGAGGCCGGTGTTGGTGAGCGAGGGTTACCTGGGCAGACTGTTCCACCCGAGGCCGTTGGTGAGTACCCGAAGAGGGGCCTTCTCATCACCTTTCAATGCCTGGACGAGGTTTCCTTCCGAGTCCCTGTATGTTTCTACGGCAGAGCCGTAATCGCTTTCGCGGGGCGGAGTGTGTCAAGCCGGAGTTCTGGTGGGAAGTGGAAGAGCGAGGAGGGGATTGTCTGTTGCCTTGGAAGTAACTTGAGCTTTCCTGGGTACCCGAATGGGAGGAGATGCTTGCCATCAGCTCTAGGCCAAGGACCTCCTGCATGGTCCCGTGGCGGGAGGGTATCTCCCTCTGGGAACGCTCTCTACCGAAGGCATCTTCATTATAGTAGCCTCTGTGATAGTAAGACATTTTTAGATGGAGTGATGGGGAGGTGTGTTAAAAAGATAGGATTGATATGATAGAATTAGTAATGAGGAGGCTACTGCTTGCTTGAGTCTTACTCGAAAGTATGCCTTAATCGTGATGCTAATGAGAGGGAGAGAAAAAGTATCTAGAGACGGAACCCAGGTGGGCCTTTATATCCAAACTCTTTTAGTACTCCAAAGGTTAGAATTATGATACTAGTTATCACCAAGGTATTGTATCATACTTACATTTTTTTTCTTCTTCCTCCCCCCTTTCCTATTTTCGCTTTTTCCTCCTTCCGTTACCTATTTTTCTCGTTCTTGATTCAAAACACCCCATCGACGCGCCCTACCATTGTTGTAGTAGGGTACCGGTAGTCAATGTTGCAACGAAGGGGGGGGTTGGATCCAAAAATGATCGAAGGGCTGGAACGCGCTTTTTCGAACCGGGGGGTTATAAGATAGAACCCCTCCTATCATAATAAAACAATAAATAATGACATTTGAAGCTAGTTGAAAGTAAAGAAACAAAAAAAAATTTATAGTAAAAAGACAGCAAAGTGTGGTAAAAGAAGCAGGTAAACTAGGATTTATGACAAAGCAGACAATTCTTGATAATTTACTCCTCTTCCCGGCTTCTGAAGAATGAATATTTCCTGTTTTTTTTTGCTTACTAAGGGTGCGTTTTGCCGTTCCTCATAGGTTGAAATACAAGGTTTAGAATCAGGATTGCGACAGTGCGCTACCATTTTGTAGGATTGAAATTTTTTTAAAGCTTGTAACGTGTTCTTCACAAGATTGCC
>Ga0307509_10002104_pt1 | contig 32815 bp, 38 predicted proteins | sample 10_EM_MG_FD_202245 | JGI IMG/M metagenome (GOLD analysis project Ga0307509, IMG submission 202245) | Populus trichocarpa ectomycorrhiza microbial communities from riparian zone in the Pacific Northwest, United States - 10_EM | ecosystem: Host-associated > Plants > Roots > Unclassified | place...
CTTCAAATCTTTCCCAATCACGTTGCAACTGTTGCCATTCCTGGCTTGGGACAGCTAGGGGTGAGACAGGTGCATGGTGCGCTTTCCAATAGTTGGCGTAGTCTTCGTTGTCTTGACGAAAGTACGCCTCGTTCGGATCCTCTTCAGATTCGGTAGGTGCAGCCTGCTCGTTTGTCTGAAGAGGCGATGAGAAGGCCTGTAAATGTGATGTTTCTGGCCCTTGCGTGGTTATGGAAAACGAAGAGACGGCCCTCCCTTTGCCTTTGAGGTCAACAGAGGCTGTACCTGCTTGCGCCATCTGAGGCGGAGCAGCGACGATATCGTTCCCTTCCACGATAGCCTTGCGATCCCGAAGTTGCTTCATAAGCCCGAGAAATTGGCTGTTCGCAAACTTGGGGTTCCTTTCGTGTTCAACGGCCTCGATCAACAACCCAGCTGTCCGTGCCAGTAAATCAGCCTCCGGAGGTTGCGAAGCGGGCTCAGTCAGAGACTCGAGCACCATCGCCGATTCGGTGGGAGTTTGCCCTTGTTCAAGAGACTGGAACGCATCTTGCAATTGTTCGTCTACACAGACATTATAATAGTGTCACGAGCTAGTGAAAATCTGCGGCGTACTGTCTATTTGAGAGCCCACATGGAGATTAGTGGTTGCTGCTTGAGGAACGTGCGTAGAAGTTGATATCCGCGACATTGTATGCAGGGGTAACTGAGGTTGGAGAGCTGCAAAACGAGATCTTCTTTTGAGCTTTTACGGTAACGCAGGATGTGACACACCATGAGAGAACGATGGGTGAAACATCTGTTCCCGCGCTGGATAACCTTGGAATTGCTGAGGAGCAGCCGTCTGAGGCTTGGCTACCGAGGGCGTAGAGGGATGCGTGAGGAAGTCTGTGGCCCACGAAGAAGTTGGCGCCTGTTGAGCAAAGGAAGAGGAAGGGGTGAATGCCCTCGTGGAACTGGCTGGTAGCGCAGGGAGGGACGAGCGGAGGGGAGCTAAGTCAAATGGTGATTGCGCTATTGGAGGAGCGGGAGACACGCTTTGACTCGCAGAGAAGAAACGCGTGGCATCCTCTCCAAAGCCCGAAGGTACGGTCTGTGTCGTGCGGAATGTCTGTCGAGGACATACGCGCAGTTAGCAAGTGCGAGGGGACGAACAAGTGCCATCATACACTTCGAGAGGAACCAGCGCTATTGGCCCCATAGTAGTCCTAGCGAGCGTAGATATCAGCATTCGAAGCAATTATGATGTGTACATTCGAGGCGTGTGCACCTGTTGTAATCCGCGGTCGCTGTCCAAATTCTTTGTGAGACTTTGCAGAGGATTTACCGGACCGCAATCTGCTCCGCTCACGAGAGTGGCAAGAGACATCACGAAGTAATGATTGTTGTGCTGAATGCAACTGCGTGGTAGAGTTAAGCAAGGCGTGAAGGCCACCAGTGGAGCCGGCGTGAACGCGTGGGGCCGGTCATCGGCTGAGAACTCATGTGATAACGCGCGCGGAACACAGTGCAGAGACGCGCCCAACGCCACTTTCACTTTCACAACATCCACACCAAACTCCTCACCGTGATTCCATCGCCGCTGTATCAATTCGATCCTAGGATTCCATATTTAACAATACCCCGCGGCAGGCCATATACGCTTGCATTATACTGTCTACACAGACATTGTTCCCTATTGAGCCAGCAATTGTCACCACAAGTCACGCGGGTCTATCACCCATACGAATCTTACTGTTATCGGACCGCGCTCAGCACTTCCCACATGATCCTTCCAAAAACATCCAATTCGCGCCTTTCAGCAAATTTCAAGTACGAATCCTGAATCGGGACCTTAGCTCACGCACCGTCATCATGCCTGAAATTTAACTCTGGCTTAGATCTAAAGCATAGTCAACAGGGACGACTTAACGTCTTGAGTCCTTCTCATACTCCATTCAGTATCGAGAGCGTTTACTCGGGATGTGGACCAGGTTCATTCACCCTGCACTTTGGCGTAAACTTGTGGGTCAAGATCGAATGTCATGCATCAGGCACCGCACGGGCTTTCAAGCTAGATCCTCAACCGCCTGGGCTTCAGAGGCGATTTAGCGCCTCACGCAAGTAGGACCCCTGAGATCCAAGTCCTGTTCATCAGTCCATGGTATGCGCCACATCATCCTCCGAGACCGAGAACTTGAGAACTGCTCGAGCAATAAGGAGCAATAAGGACCGAACGAGTCATCTTATAGCTAAGAAGAGTTCAGCCGCGGGTGGTGGTCCCCAAGAATGGCCTAGAGTTGGCTGAAAGGCCGAATCGCGCGTATCTACGCGAGAAGGTAGCCAGCCGCCCAGAGCCACATCATAGAAGATGAACGACGTCATTCCTCGTCGTTCGTTCCTGCCCAGCGCCCACTCTTATCTCCGTCTCCACACCTTGTTTTGGCCCCAAAGCTCTGGGTCTCCAGCCGTTTGGCCTGGTCAACCTGCCTAATGTGGGTTCGCCTCTTGATTCATGTGGTATTGACCGGCAAAACCTACGGATTCTTGCCGGTGCCAGAGCTGCTGCAGGATGGAACCTGGCCCACTTCCAAAGCTGGAAAGTACCGTAACCCGAAGGTGTAAAGGGTTGTTTTTACCTTCCATTCACGTCGTTCGGCAATATATGCAAGCGAAATGCAAAAACTCCGAGAAGGAACTCTCGGTGCTTTTGAGTCGTTCGGTGTGTTCTTAATGTGATCAACCTGCCAGGTCATCTTTGTTGAGGTGCTAGGGCGCATTCCTCGGAAGCTTTTGCCGCTCGCAAGTGGCCCTCTGGCAAGAAGATAAGCTTTCAGAAGGACAATATTCTTGAGAACGGGTCAACAAGACTCCGCAAAAGCTACGCATGTAGCAACGGCACCACTTGTCGTCGCGGGTCTTACCTCGGAATTATATCTCCCGACTAGCGGGCCCGTGGATTCTTCAAATACTTCCCCGGGACCGAACTTTATGGGCGAACCAATAACGCCACAATGCTATTGGTATCATTCATCCCACATCTCTTTGACTGTGCAAGACTACCTAGTGCCCGCATTCCCTTCACTGCCCTCGCGGTGAAACGTGCCTTTAAGATCACGTCTAGCGTCTAGAGTGTTATCCAACCGTATGACAGCCCTGGGCCTTCTTCCATTACGACTAGTGGCAACTAAACTGAGGCCCGAAACCGCGGCATCAAGGACTGCAGAAGGATGCTTCACGAAGCTTCCCTAACTCCCGAGGTTTACCCGGATCATCTGGATGCCCACGTAAACGGAGCTTGAGGTCAAACCCTCCGTGATGAAGATCTGCTTATGAGATCGTCCTTATCAGTGACGAGAATTGGCACTGGTCTCGATCCAGAGCAGACAACGTATTAGTTTTGGCTGGTGAGTTTTGTGTAATAGATACGCCTATCCGAAATTTTTGCGAGGGGTTGATTGTCAGCGTTGTCAGTACTTTGTATGTCAATGGGAATTGACAGTGGAATGGAAAAATCCATTTTGCGTTTCAATGGGATCAACCCGATACATCTCCGCGCTTGCGTATGACACACTAATGGTGCTGGGCACGCCAATAATTACAGTATCTGTCAACTCACTTGCACTTGAGCCTTGGGGTGCCGGAAACTTGGACAGAGGGGGCATTATTGTAAGTACAAACTAGTGATGATTTCAATATGTTCATCTAACTGACCGCAACCACTCCGAAGCTTTGTGCAATGTACGTCCACCACAAGCAGCCACCTGTTTGCGAGCCTAGAAAAAGGGCGGTTAGCCAGACCATGAGTGGTTGTATAGTGGTGCAATCATCTAGATCTTCAGTTATATGTGCCTGGATGAAGACCATGAACCCCGACACGGTGGAAGCCACAACTGCTGCCATGAAAGTTATCACAGCATTGACAGTAGCCAAGGTAGCGACTGTGATAATTTCCAGACGTATCATATCACCCGCACCGCGCAAGTGAATGTTCGTATATTTCAGTAGGGGAAAATGAATGTGTCGATTTTGACGTAAATGCCCGGTCCGGTTCCTTGATACAGTGTTCGTCAAATTCGCCAAAATCAAGTCTTGTTGAGCGCCTGGGGCCGTAACCCATGTCTCATTGTCATGGACTGCCATGAATCATTGTTCCGCGGTCTGATTCCTTGTACTTCAGGCGGATCTATCCACCCGAAATCGGTAAATGGTCACCAGCTTTCCTTGACTCAGTTGTCGTTGAGAGAATGCAGTGTAAAGCAACCGATCTGTGTAACTGGGGCCGGGCGACTCGGAGTCGTCAATGGGAGAATATACTGTGCGTAGCAGTCGAACTGCACACCTACATCACCCCTGCCCCTGGTTCCTAAGTAAAAGCGGACAAAGGTGAACAGTCCTTCCGGCCATTGAAATGGACAACGTACAGTACGACCGGGATGGACAGAGACACTCATCACATCCGTTACTGTACCATAATTGCGCAGCAAGACTGCACAACGGGCGTTACCATTTGGCTCGCATTTGACCAAATAAAGTAACGTCTTGTTAAAAAGTGGCACTGCTGGAAGCCAACTTGGACACGGTGGTGTTGATCCGAGTCCTGGCACCACCGGACCTCAATATCCTGTACTCCTCCCGGCCAACGGAAGGGTCGATGCAGGACGTCCAACGCGGATTTTCGAGTTCGTACGGTACGGGATATCTTACCAACCTGGCCGTTGTGGCTGATTCCCTTCTTCCATTTTTGGCGATATGTACGCAGGTTGCACCGTGACAGCATCGGAGACCACTCACGTCACGGCGGGTGTACTGAAGACTGTAAATGGGATCTTTAGCACTGGCAGGGATAATGACATGCAACGTATTTGGTGCTAACATCTAGCTTCAGGTTCGTGCTTGGGCTGCCATTGTTTGAGCGCGAGCAGGAGATATCAAGCCTCTTCACTTGGGAATGAGTAACGCAGAGTGAGACGTCGAACGATTCATGGTTACCCAGAAAGATTCTACCAAGACTTGGAGGCTCTGTGCAGCTCGTGTCGAAATGAGAGGATGGAGAACATTATGTCTGTCCAAATGGTAGTCCGTGAATATTTAAACGACAGCAGTACAGTACAGACGAGGTCACCCCGAACATTGACGTTCAATTCAGACCTGAAAAATGGTGTAACAGAGTTTGAGTGAGCTCGACAGGGAAAAGCATTCAAATAATGAAGTTTCACTCTCAGACGTTGTCAGAGTCTGAGATCTGAGATTCTGTGCGGTAGAACTCGGGGGGTGCTGTGCACCGACGCGAAGGTGCGGATCGCGTGGTAGTCCACGTTCAACAACGAGCAGAGAGCTACCACTGTAGTACTCGAACGTGATTTTCTTTCTTTACCGAAACCGACATTCGGTGGTTGCACCCAGTCTCGCACACAACTTTTTGCGGATAATCCCAGCAGCAAAAAATATGCACACGTTCCACGCAACCCCCCCCCCAAAAAAGTCCCAGCCCAAAGACGCTCGCGTCGCTCTTCCGAATCGGAGAGAGACCGAGTAATTGAGTTTTGGTCATCGCACCGAAAACGGGTGCACTTCGTACCTCCAACCGCCACGCCACGGAACACCCACGCCGACGCCGCCACCGCCGCCGCCGGCTTACGGCTGCGGCTGCGGCGGTTTACTACTTTGGCGCGGTCGCGGTGGCGGCGCCGAGAACAAAAACAACTAAATTTTGCGAGCCGTTCCTGTAATCGACCCTGAAACTTAACTTTTTCACGAACAAGTCGGCGGGGGCACACTGGCACACGTTTCATTGCGGAACCAAAAAAAAAAAAGAGATCAGCCGCGGTCGGGGTCGGGGTGAGGTGGGTACATCAGTATCAGTACTGTATACGAGAAAATGGGGAAAGGGTTTAGTCAAGTTAGGTCACTGGCCGCAGGGTGACGGGCCTCAAGGGGCTGCGGCGGAGGGAGGGGGTGCCGAGGCACACATACAAGTCAGTCCGTTCAGTTCACTTTTTTTTTTTTTGAAAACGGAGCCACGTGGGTTGTGCATGGATTACGCGTGGGGGGTGTCATCTGCTTACAGCAAACCCTTTCGAAAAGTGCCCATCATTCACACGGATCATAATGTTGGCACACACACAAACAAGGTAAAATGGGCAGTGAGCATGGCACGCGCGTGGCCGTTATCAAAAACCGTGCGCCAGATCTTAAGTCATTGTGAGCACCTTTTTGGGGGGGCCGGTTTTTGTGTGAGTGATAGAGTTGGGGTGCTGTAGGGGGTGCGGTGCGTGAGAATGTGCGAAAGTAATTCTTTTTGTGGGATCTCCGATCAACCGGGGAAGGGCAAGTGCGTCCGAGCGTCGATAGGATAGATACCAATAGAATTTATTTTATGTCAAGTCCCACATTATTGTCGTTGTCATGTCACTTACGACACGACGCGTTCAAGTGGAGCTCGAGGTCATACACGGCAACCTCCTAGAGACGATTGTTTATCTTTTTTTGCTCTTTTTGGTGCGTGGTCGTAGCACCTTTTCACCAAATCACTCGACAGGTGGCCCCATCGTCGGACCAAACGGGTTTGGTGCCAGGCAGCCAGTGATGGGGGTGGGGGTTCTGCATCAGCTGCGGCGGAATGGCACTCTGCCCCACGTTGAGCACACGAGTCGAGGGGTTGCTTTCTTTTGGCCCTCCGCTACCGTCGTCCTGAGAGAAAAAACCATAGAGACCAGCACACAAGGCCGCGCAATACAATGCTAAACCGAAAGAAGCCAGTAGGAGATATATCTCTGGTGCCACTGCGCAAGTCTCACGGCCAGACGCGCTTGGAGCTGCAGGCCAACAACGATCACCGCCACGGACCCAAATCAGTGAGTGAGCAAGTTTAACACCAGAAGGTTTACTCGCACGTTACGAGCGGGGTTGGAGGTTGACAGATAGGGGAAGGTTAATCAATGTTTGTTTAGCTACATAAAAAGGCGTGGTTCTCTGGGGGTGATTAAATAAACATGAATATATGGAATGGATGGGTGGGCCACCGATAGCAAAAAGCGTTACATAAATACATACTTACAGAGGCCGCGAGGCAACGGCGATACGGGTCCGCAGCCCCAAGAGATTAGAATACGAGAAACCACGAATAAGAAAAGCAATAGTAGCTAAGGCAGGGCAAATATTAATCGGTGGAGTCAGCACCGCCGTCAGACGATCTGGTTTCATCTGTTGGTGTAACGGACAGGGTTGGTGTGGGCGAGCGCTCGATCTTTGCATCCGGGCTCATTGCTCTCGTCTCTGTCCCCGCGGCAGATTCCAGCGCGCTGTTGGGGGACGCAGATGCCTGTCTGCATTCGGAACCACCTTCGGAACGAACTGCGCGAGGGGGACGCGTGTCAGTACTTTGTCCATGATGCACTAAACCAAACAAGGGAACTTACGATGCCGCTTAAGGAACCCCGAATCGGACAGACAGGATTAAGCACTGCACGCCAAGATAGGGAAAGGGACAGCAACGGCTATGTGACTCACGTTCAATGCATCGAGGCGACTGAAAGTCTTCCCGCAGCCTTGACAGGCATTAATTTGGGACTTTGCGGAGTGCAAAGCCTGATGTCGCCTGGTGATTCTCGTAAGAATTACCAAGGTCGGGTAGAGAGAGAGAAGACCAGCTCGTCACGTACTTGCAATCGTGTTGCCGAGCAAAGCCCTTATTGCACCCTGGCCACTCGCACTTGTACGGACGCTCTTCCGTGTGCGACCTCAGGTGACCTGATGCGGGTTAGGCGTCAGTCACAGTTCGCTGGGTACAAAGCGTGGTTCCCAGGCACCTCTCAGATTGAACCGTCTGGTAAACGTGCTACCGCAGCCTGGGACGGGGCACAGGAAATTGGCCTCGTTCCGCCGTCGACTCGCGCTCGCGGCTTGAGTGGCAGAAGTCGTGACCTGCTGTCGCTCGACCTGGAAAATGGGTGGAAGGCGGCACACCGCGCCCGGTGTCGCCGGGGAATTGGTGGGGCTCGAGACGGTGCTCACTGCGGAAAGTGGAGGGGGCGAAGATGAAGGTATGGTCTGCGAGTGGCTGTAGTACGATGCCGGGGATGGCGTGTAGTACGCCTCCGGGTCGGTGGGACTCCGTTTGCCGTCGCGCCGGGAGGACGGGTAGGGCGGGTTAGCCGCGTGAGGGTGCGGCGATCGCAGCGGTGTGAGGGGCGGTAGTTGGGGCGTTTGCGACAGGTGCGAGCCCAGGGGAGGTATGTGGAGAGGCGGGGCATTGAATGGATAGTGACTGGACGCGGGGGCCAGCCCTCCAAATGGGTATGCACGAGGTGGGACATGAGCGGTCGGCGGCATGTCTAGTTTCAGACGGTGGGCTGCCAAGACGCGAGAGTGATTCGTGTTCTCCTGCTGAGACGCGGTAAGTGAGGGCTCGTTGGAAGCGGGGATGGAGAGAGTAGGAGAGGAAGGGGTAGGAGAGCTTGCGCCGGGCAGCTGGGGGATGGTGGAGGGGATAATAGAGGAATGAGGTGAAGAAGGACGAGAGGAAGAGTTGTCAGAGGGAAGAGAAGAACCAGGGGAAGGAGTAAGCTGTGGCGAGGCGCTGGTGCTTGCGCCTGGTGTATCCCATAAGGCGTGGGGGGAGTGCGCCTGGAAGGGTTGAGGAGCTGGGTGCATGGATGACAGGAGTGAGAGGCTATGCAACGGGAAATTAAAAGTTGAACATGTACATGTACCAGGCCGCCGCGAGTTTTACAGGAGATTTGGGTGAGGCAGCGTTTCTTGTCCAGTCGCGGTCGGGCGAGACGTTTTCCCGGTTTCGGCACACAAGCACCGACTCGATTCGTCTACTCGGTTTAAAGGGTGGCTGTGTCACTGATCGCCACCAAACACACACAGCCTCAATTTCACTACTATCACACATCCTATTGTATCCATCCATACATTATCATACACTTCACTCACTTACAAAGATGTGAGAATCCAACAACCGCCGTCGCCGCATCAACTCGCTCTCTGATATCACCTGCCCACCAACCCCGACAACACCGGCCTTTCCAGGCGTCCCGGCCCGAACGACGGCGTCGAATCCCTTTGGCGTGCGTGGTGGCGACCGGACCAGTCTGCCGCTTTCCACTGTCGGACTCTTCTCGTCCATCTTCGCACGCCCAGTCGAGTCACTGCTTGTCCTATCCTCGGGTTCTGATCTCCCATTATAAGTCGCAACCCCTTTCCGAATCTTCTCTCGCCGTGTGGCTTCAGCGCCCCTCTGCGAGTCACCTCCCATTGCGAATTCCCTGCGCACTTTCGGAATGATCGTGACCGAATCTTCAAAATCGGCTTCTGGCGTATACCCGCTGGACGCTACACCATCAACGTCGGGCGTCAAAATGCATACCCGAGGGGCAGTGTCACTATCCGGACACACGCGGACAGCGTCACCATCGGCAGATCTAGCAACGCTCTTGGGGAATACCCATTGGAGGATGTGTGAGAGATAAGGTGAGCGAGGTTCGATCTCGCTCGCCGACGTTTCCACAGACAAATTGGATGGAACGCGGCTCTCGGCGGGCGAAACAGTGGCGAACACGTCTTGGATCCAGGTTGCTAGGTCGTCAATGGCGACTTGCGCCTCTGGCATCAAAGACGGCATTTGGAGATATCCGTGGCTCCAGCCTGAGAAGATCTGCATTTGTAGCCAGTCTTCGTCACTCTCGACATCGAGATGGCTGAGTTCATCCTCTAATTTTTGGAATTCGGTATCGTCCATGTCACCACGTCCAATCGCTAGGGTCTTTCGAATCTCTTCACGGCGCTGTCGCTTAGCCTCCCGAACGCGTCCCGCGAAGATGATCGTGTCATCGACGAGTGGATCCTTCTCGCCGCATTGGAGTAGAAGAGGTGGGAACTTTGCGAGAACTCGCGAAGGAGTCAGGATAGGCGAGATGTGGTAGTCTGACGCAAAATCAGGATTAAGATGAGGACCAATGTATAGGATAGCCATGGCACGCATCTAAGAAAGCCAAAGTCAACGTCGCTCTCACCACGAGGAGCGTAAAGTGACTCACCATAGTTGGTGAAATGATGCGGTCTTGGAAGTAACCTGACCGAGAGGTCATAGTCAGACGCATTCCGATGGGCGCATTTTTCCGCTCGGATGCCGCGCGTCTACGCTTCTTGGCAACTTCCACGTTCGCTCTGAGGACCTCCTCCGCAAGTTGTGTTTGCGCTTCCGGATTCAAAATTTCTCCAACACCGTCTCTTGGGCCGCGGCTATTAGAAATCAATGCGCGATCGAAAGATGGGGCAATGGGGCTAGAAACAAGCGAGTCCTGCCATCGGATGCGAGCCTCAATCGGGCGGTGCTCTTCGTGTTCTCCCTCTCGCTCATCGTCATCCTCGCTCGATGAATCGATGAACCCATGGTTACCTGCACCGAGCTGAATCGTCTGAACATGCAGCTGGGAATACGACCGCTGCGACTTCGATCGCTTAATGATTGGCGAGCCCGTTGGGGGTCCTGTTATTGAGGTCATACCGATACCAAAAGCATCCCGCCAGCTCTTTTTGCGGACCGGAGAACTGGATTTTCGCTCTTCATTGACCATAGCCAATGGATTGACATGAGAAAGATGATCCTTGGCACCACGAAGTTCCTTTGCCCAACCCTCGTTACAGCCATCATCGTCCGACGAGTAGAAGAAGCTGGAGGACTGTCTTCGTAGCAATGACGGGGACTTTGCATGCTGTCGATGTTCATCTGCCTCGGTTTCCTCGCGCAGAACTTTCAGGTGAGACGGGGTCATCCATGAGGTGAAGTTGAAGTCCAAGGCCGGGTAACTAAGTATGACCGCAACAGGAAGGGGAAGCGGTTTAGGTGGACGAGATACCGGTGCGGGGTACGGCAAAGTTGTATCCGACAGGAGGAGATTGTGCTCAAGAATCTTCACAACGCATCCGGTGGCCAAGCAGCCTCCACTAATGGTGGGTTAGGCAGGGGCATTCCAGCGGAAAACATCTACACGTACGCAGAATCGCCTGAGAGGACAATATTAATGTCTTCCCCACCAATCCCAATAGCTTTTCCCTTGGACTCTACAATTATTCGGTATGCGTCAAAGACCTCATCGACTGCAAAAGGATACGGGTCTGTGAAATGCCTGTTCAGCAAGCGCGGTAGATAGACCCAAGCGGGATAATGACTTACATTCTGGGGCTTTACCATACTCGACAGAGATCACGGGCTTGCCGGTTTGCACTGCCCAAGATCGAAGGCGTTCTTCGTGGTGCTCGGGACCCATTGAGATGAACCCACCACCAGGGACATCAAAGATCAGGTTGTGTTCAGAGGAAAGAGCCATCAATGGATCCATAGATTGATTGTGCACGGGACGTGGAGAATAGAAGAGATATACGGTAATGGGTCTTGTATACGGAGATGATTCCGGGCGTGGCAAGAGGATCTTACGGCGAAGTGCAACAGGCTTCTTATGACTAATAAATTGAAGCTAATGAACAAGTTAATTGCAGCTGGCCAGGCAACGCAAGAAGTTCATACGATGGGGTTACTTGTTTTCTCCCAGGTCACGCGAAGCATTTCAACTGTTGGGGCCGCTCGAAATTTTCGCAGCTAATGTTGTAACTTCTAGCAGCAGTTGATAAATGTGGAAAGACGAACCTACCTTCTCGTCGGCTTCATTAGCAAATATGATATAATACACAGAAAATATGATGGAGCAGATGTCTCGTAGCCATTTCTGGCGGATGTTCATGGCGGTAGCGAAGCCTGCATCGAGACCTGTGTTGATCCACGTTGCACGATAGTACGAAGGAGCATACTGCAACAAGGTGTTACAACAAATGGACTAGTTGGTGGAGGAAACTCACGAGTCGTGCAAGAGGTTCGGGCGCTGTTCGGAAGGAACTTAAGCTTCGCGGGTACTATTTCGAAACACCCGTCAGAACTCACCGCCAAGCCCAACTAGTTTGTCTGCATTACGCATGGCATAGACCCCCGTCAATGTGCTGACGATGATTTGCCATGGGGTGAAATTCCCTGTAAATAGTTGAGAAGTTTGGGTCGTGTTGAGATTCGTAACACGAACCAAGCTGCCTGTTTAAGGCCCGTATCCAGAGAATGCGAGGTCCACGCGCGTCACCCCACGTGATCCTCCAAAGCCAAAAGAGAATTACGAGAAACACCTAGGGGGAAAGAATGTGTGCTTAGTGGAGGGCGGCAGAGAGAAACGCGGGACGGTACTTGGGTGCGCTTCCAGGAAGGGCTGGGAGTACCAACGATATGATCAATCATATGGATTGTAATTGTATGTGACGATTAGAAGTCGATATAAAACGAAGGTAGTAGAGGTGGTGACACTGGTGGCGATTTGTAGCGTGTGATGAAAGTAGAGGGGATATTTACGACGAATGTACGCGACCAAGAAGTAGTATTATGACTTGCATGTGATTGTGCTGGACTACAGCTGGACTGCAGTAATTCCAAAGCACGTGATGCACGAGATCTCGGAGTCTGCCGTGCTAAAGTGCTTTTGTTTTTTGTTTCAGCACGGGTGAGTCCGGCTGGTCACGGTGTATGGTGTGAGGTGCGTGCGTGTGCGCTGGCAGCTGGCCAGGCCTGCCTGCAAACAGCGACCGAGATCAAAACATGTCCCCGTGTGAGAGTTTCCCGTCTGATATTCCTTCACAAAATCCGTTCACTACTCACATAGGTAAGTGGCGTACATCATTTTAACTCGAATTATCCTTCTATAGGCACTCTCCGTTCTCCGTTTCAGAGTTGTCTAGCGCCACGCTGGGCGGTGCAGTCTTGTCCATATCCGATGAATTTTTCGCAGAGGCGTTCCACCTTTTGCTCACAGAGGTAATACTCACGTGCTATTCTGCATCGTACCCGTCTCACGGATCTCGCAATTTCACACACAGCCTGCAAAGAGCCTGAAAGGGCAATTTGGTCCGAACGGCGCTCTTTATGATGGCTGGGAAACCCGTCGGCACAACATCAACCATGACTGGTAAGGGTTTGGGAGTTGAACTGCGGAGAGAGTCCAATGACGTTGCCACAGGGCAATCATCAAGTTGGGGACGACCGGAACGATATGCGGGTTTGATATCGATACCAGTCACTTCAATGGTGTGTCCATTCGAGTTTGAATGGCAAGTCCTTGACATACCCTTCCGAAGGTAACGAGGCTCCTAGCGCGTCTGTGCAAGTTTTGCATATCACAGAAGGAGAAGAACCACCGGAAGCACATGATACACGGGTGCGACTATGCCAACAGGGGGCCAACGAGACACCGCTGACGCTGGCTGCATCCTTAGTGGACAGAAGTCCTCCCAAAGGTACCTTTGGGGCCCTCGGCGAGACACTTCTTGACGATACCTGAAACACAAGCCGTTAACTGTGTCAAATTGAATATGTATCCCGATGGCGGTATCGTGAGTCGGCCATTCACGCGTAGTATATTTTTTGTAGACATCCGTTGGTTCCTGGCAGGCTCGATTCCGCGTGTACGGTAACGTTTCTCCCGTTCACCCGAAATCTCCGAACGAGTTGTTTGACATGGCGCACGTGTTTGCTGGTGGGAGGGTGGTTTTCACGTCGGACCAGCACTTTGGTGTGGGCTCAAACCTCATACTCCCTGGTCGAGGTCTGTCCATGATTGCATGAGATAGTGGCTGTAGCTCACACTCCATAGGGAAGGATATGAGTGACGGGTGGGAGACCAAACGAAGTAGGCAGCCCGGGCATAAGGATTGGGCGATTATCAAACTGTAGGTGCACTGGTTGCTGACATCGTCTCACGCTTTAATGAAGCTACCTACCAGAGGGGCAGCTGGCCATCTGTCCCATGTCGTTATCGACACTGCGGATTTCAAGGGCAATTTCCCTCAGTACTGTGAACTTCACGCTATCAATTGTGACTCGGACATACCTCCGCACCCAATATCGTACCCTCCGGCATCGACCTGCTATCCATCTTCGGAGAAAGAGGCCCTGGCTACCAAGGAAGACGAGTGGACACTGGTTCTTCCACAAGCGCAACTTGGACCACATCGCGAGCACTACTTCCAACTGGAAAGTGCCGGAGAGGGTGCATTTACACATGTCCGAGTGGCCATCTTTCCAGATGGTGGGGCCAAGCGAGTGCGCGTCTTTGGGAGTAAAGTGCCAACCCTGGGCGAAGAGATCCCCATGCATGACTTCGAACACGCCGATACGCTAGATCGGGTCCTTCAAGTTAGTGATGTACTGGCTGAGGAGAATAACCTCTGTCTGCGAAAGGTTTTGGCCCTCCCCCTCACGCCAGAAGCGTTTGCTCCGTTTGGTCAGGTCATACAGTCTTATGCAGATATCACCAGCGCTCCGCGCGCAGTGAAGATAACACAGGCGAACTTTGGCACCGCCTCCAAGTACCACAAGCTTTCGTTACTCCAAAGTAGTTACCCGGACGATATGGGTGCAACCACTGGAATATCGGTATACCGATGCCAGCCCGTAGAAGTTGTGAAAAACGGTACAAGCAGGGAGCTCGTGTTGAACGCATTGGAGAGGCACCCATTCACCAATCAATCGTTTCTTCCAATGGGCCAGGACAAGGATGATGTATATTTGGTGGTAGTTGCCAAGAATGGGCTCGACGACAGGCCAGATATTGGTACCCTGCGCGCCTTCGCTGCACGAGGCGATCAGGGGATTGTGTATAATACGGGCGTTTGGCGTAAGCAGCATCCTACTAATCTATGAACAATGGTGCTGAGCAACCACGTAGACCAACCAATGACGGTATTGGACAAGGTTTGTGGCTCGCCTATGTTTTGGGAGTATGACTGATACTGGTTTATTGCACCTACAGGCGATGGACTTTGCTTGTGTGGAGACGCAGATAGGGAGCGGTGACGCAGCAGATTGCGAGGTGGTAGACCTTGGACGAGAGGGTGTGATTATCCAGATCGCGTAAGCAAAGATCACGTGAATATAGGAATCATAACTACCAAATTTGGGAATTGAGGTGTCGGAGTGCGAAATTGTGCAGACCGAGGCACCAAAGGCTTACGGGTCACCAAACTCTTCTCTCGTGATACTCCTACTCTCCCTCTTTTCCTCTTAGACGACAGCCCTTTCGTAGGGTCAACCATGCAGGAAGTTCATTCAAGAAAGCGTCCTCACCTAGGTGACTCGGACCCTCTTCCTTCCAAGAAACGCGCTGTGTCTGTTAACGGTACCACCGTTCTTGTCAACGGCAATGTACATCCCAATACAGCAGCAGATGACGAACCCAGAGATCAGGACAGCTTAGAGGTTTCTTCTATCTTCTCTTTCATTGCGTTAGTCTTGGTTTCATATTTTATTATTCCTTTCTAGCAATTCCGCAAGGAGGCCATTTTCCGCTGCATGAGGCACTATGCACGAGAAAATGAGCGGAGCCAAGTTCGAATAATCGAGCTGGAGCATCTTAAAAGCACCTACGAGGCGAGCCTCGCAGTTATGGGGGCTTGTTGGACTCAGGTCCGCTGAGCATTCCCTTCATTTGCTATTACGCTGACCTCTCCCTCCAAGCTGGTCGACACAATAAGGGCGCATGTGAAACCTGACCTCTCTCCGCCTTCAGATGATGAAGTCGAAGGTATGTGCTATGTACAGTTTCCAAGTTGCCACCCGTGCTCATTGCCCGGAAGATCTATTCTGTCTTTCCAAATGCATATCATCTGAAGATAGTCCCACCCTTGCCGCGGCTTTTGAGGAAAAGGCGCGATCTACGCACAAACTTGTCGCCGCCTTTGTGCAGTTAAACGGGAGCAATTCCTTGAGGGACGAGATTTTCAGGCGATATCAACGTTCTCAAACGGAGGTATGCCACTCATTTCTCTCTAACATGACATGAAATGAACTATTTGGTGACTCGAAAGTGCACGGCGTTGCGTTCAGAGCTTGAATTGACCAGAGCAAACCTGAAGGACTGCCTTACACAGCGTGATCGATATCACACCGACCTCGCCGCTGTTGAGATGCGACTAGATCGAGCACAAAGTCGTACGGTCCAAGCAATATATGGTCGCGCACAATCTCCACCGAAAGAGGCGGCTGTAAAGGATGAAGAAGGTGATGAGAAGGAAGAAGCGGAAGTGAAGGAAGAACGAATGTCGTCCTCTCCCGCAGTGAGTGGTCAATTTATCGGTGGGAGCCTTTCTGATTTCCTTTTATTCTTTTCTGATTCCAAACTAGCCAATGTCTGCGCTCGCTCCCCTAACTCCCACTTTGAGTGAATTGCAGGAGTGGCAAGACATCGCCAAACTTCGTGAAGATAAGATTCGCGAACTGGAGTCAATCGTCGAGAACTTGCGGCATGAGAACCGTATGCTGACTGTAGGATACGTATTTTACATTCGGGGAATCCGGGCTAACTTTTCGATAGCAGAGTGTCCCCTCAAGCGATGCCGTTTCAGGAACAGAAATCTACAAGGCGCTAATTGAGAGGATCTCCCACCTCGAATATATCCTAAAGGAGAAGGAATCTCAAGTCAATACATCTGCTCCTGAGGAACCAAAGACACCGACGCTCTCAGACCCTAATGATGAGGAGCAGGTGCGTTCTGTTTTCGCATGGCACGCCTTCTAGACCACATCTATCTTGCAGAGGGAGAAGGAACGTCGGGCGGCGGAAGAGAAGCGCATCCAGGAAGGAAGTCGGTTACGCAAACAGCGCGAGCAGCTGACCGCCGAATTGAACGAAGTCAAGGCGCAACTCACCAAGCGGCAATCACTAGAAGAAATGAAGACCCTTATCACATCGTATAATGTAAACGTGCCCCAACTGATTCGTCGTTGAAGTGCTGATGGTTAGAGTAGAATCGGATGGAAGTCTATCAATCGGAGATATCCCGGCTGAAGCTTTTGCTCGCTGCCAAAGCAGGGGACGAGGATCTCGTCAACTTCCTCCGAACGGAAAGGTCTGGAGATGTGGCGGAATTGCGGAAACGGCTCATGCAAGTCTCATTTTTCACTTGCTCGGATGCGTCTCTTGACATCAATTTCTTAGGTCATCCGACGAACGTGTTTCTGATCTCGAGAGGCAGCTCGCTGCGCTTTCCCTGCAGCACCCTGATATCTCTCATTACATGAACGCTGAGGCTGAAGCCCAACGGCAGTTGAATGCTGCGAACAAACGCCTCGCTCAATTTCATTCAGCGTTTGGTGAATCTTCACAATTACCACCCGATGTGCGACAACTCGTGGAGCAGTTGAAGTTGAAAGAAGAGGAGGTGAAGGTCCTTCGGCTACAAGACGCGCAGCATGCAGATGCAGAGACTGCGTTGTACGATGAGATTGGAAAACTGTCAGCAGCTTGGGAATCTCTGCAAGTACAAGTGACAAGTAAGGTGTTTGACCTGGCGGCCGCCGAAGAGCGGATCATGAAGGCGAATCTCGACGTATGTCGTATTACTTCTCAACGTCACGCTTGTCATTCATCACATACATGGGATACAGAAAGCCAAGGCAGACAACAAGTTCTTCGCTGCCATGCGCGAAAAGGAAGCCGTTGAAAATGAGCACAAACATCTCGCGCGGACCAACGAAAAACTCCTCAAACACGTCTCCAACCTAACGGATGTTGATAAGGCGAACACAAATCGGCTGGTATGCACAACTATCGTTCAACGTGGAGTCGGGACTCACGTAACTGGCAGACCGTGATGGAACAAGCTGTAACCGCCGCCAATACGAAGGCGGAAGCATTTAAGAGCCGTACCATGTCTCTAGAGACGGAGCTCTTTCGAGCACGTGTATCACGGGTGGAACTTGAGACCGATGTCTCTCATGTGCGTTGGAACTCATGGATCTAAGCAATGGCTAACCTTCGGCCTATAGTATCGAAAGGTTATCGATGATGGAAAGAAGACATTTGCCGAGCTCTCGACCGAGCTCAGGAAGACACAAGAGGCACTCTCGTTAGCAAATCTGGCTATCGAGCGGCAGAGGAAGTCAGGAGAGAACAAAGCGACACCATCATCACAGAAGGAGGCCCAACTACAGAAAGAGGTCGACAACTGCATGGTGGGTATCAAACGCAGCTCTCCGTTGCAGGTCGTGCGCGTCCTGATTTGTGTCATTTACAGAGCATCCTCAAGTGTTCAACGTGTAGGCAGAACATGCGCTCGACAATACTTACAAAGTGCCTGCACAGTACGTTTTCATTGTATCCTTGCACTTTTCTATTCGTGACCAAGACTTGTTCGCGTAGCGTTCTGCAAGTCGTGTATTGACATGCGTATCTCAACACGGCAGCGCAAGTGTCCTGCATGTAATCTCCAATTCGCGCAGTCAGAGGCACAACAATTGTATTTCCAATGAATGGTGCAGTTATGACCAGAGTCTTGGGTGCATATTATATGTTGCGGACTTCACGTGTCGCTTTTTTATGTTCTGACATGCCTTAGTTTCATACATTATCATTCTTTTCGTTATGAGCAGAGATCTTCACGCATGAATCTACCGTTTTCCACGCTTGGCACAATAAGCACTGATATTGTAACGGGACATGTGCCATAGACAATCGTAGTGAGCAGTTTCAAGTTCACCGCTTAACCCAGGTGTACTGAAATAAGGTAGTGAGGAATGGGCACTGTGAATGGGCACGGAGAAAAGGTGACTCACCCGTTTGCGTGCCTTGGCAAGTCCAGTCTTTTTCCTCTCCACCATGCGGGGATCTCGTTTCATAAGTTTGGCTGAGGCTATGTGAGGATGAGTACGAGCGGAGAATTAGGAGCATCTCACCCTTTCGAAGGATGGAGTCAACTTCAGGTACGTGTGCGACGATACCTTGCGCGATACCATGCGCGATCGCGCCTGCCTGGCCAGTCGTGCCGCCACCGCGAACAATCGTAAATATGTTGAACGCACCGAGCACACCAGCGAGCTTGAGTGGGCGCACAACACGCTCGCGGTCGGCTGGTGTGGCAAAGAACTTGTTCAGTGGCACATTGTTGACCAAGATTGACGTCGTCGTCACGGGCACGCGCGAAGACGCAGCCGGAGATGGTTCAAATGCATCTTCCACTACAGGCGCGAGAAGATCTGCGTCTGAGGTGCGCGTCGACGAATCGGTTGCGGCTGAAGGGCTTGGGAAAGCTGGGGGTTCGGGGACGGGGATCATCCAGACGCGGGCGGCGCTCTCTTTGCGCTTGCCGACGGTGTACGAGCGGCCATAGCGGTCGAGAGGGACGTGCTTGTGCACAGTGCGCGAGAGGACGTTCTCTTTATCATGGCGCTCGAAGAGAGCGAGGACGGGGTATATGGTGTCTGCGAGCGCGGCGTGTCCCGCTGTCGACGCGATGCGCGCGCACTCCTCCAAGTCGACAAGGACGGCGATCATGCGGCGGTAGCGCGCCGTCGTGAGCGAGCCGGAGAACATGACCGAGAGGCCCTGGCGGTTGCGCCAGAGGTGATGAGCTGGTGGGAGGGAGGCGCGCGCGAAGGCGGGGAGGGGCAGGAGCGAGAGGCGGGAGAGCGCGCGGCGGGTGCGCTCGAGGGCGGTCTCGAGTTGGTAGAGGTGGTCATAGTAGCCCGCGCGGGAGGTGTAGAACGAGGGCGACTCTGGTTTTGTCTTTTTGCGCGGGCCACGGAAGCGGTGCGGGGCGTCCGCTACGTTTTCGAGCGATGCAGGAGGCACATAAGGTGTCGACGCTGTCACTAACGCCCGGAAGGTTATTGCAGTGCGCAGAGGTCGCCTAGTGACGAGTGCTAGGAGCATAAAGGGACAAGGAGGCCGTCAAAGTGTTCGGTGTTCAGGCCGTTCAGGTTCAGGGAAGGAAGAGACAGGCTGGCTTATCTAATGTAAAGGGAGCAACGAGCGGAGCAGGGACACGAGTGCTCGTTCTGAATGTCGACGGTCTGCTCCGCCAGAGCCTCGTATAAGAAAATCCCTGGGCTTTTAGAGCTTACTTCAACTCATCTTCAATGGACTCAAGACGGAAAGAAGGCTCCTGTCGTACGCGTGGCGCACGCTGAGGTCTCCTGTACGTCCCATTTAACATTCTGAGCGGGGGACCTTTCATTGACAAATTCTCCTAGCACTCTTTTCCTCAAAAGAAGGCGCTGCTCAAGTGCGCCTGAAGATAGGCCTCGAGAATGACAGTAACGGTCACAACTTCACGTTCGCTTCCCCTCCGCCCCAGGCTCTCACTGAACGTGAGACGTTCAAGGCGCAGCTCACGACCATCATCAGCAACAACCGCGCGGCGCGCGAGTCAGGCGTACAGCAATCTCCACAGACAGCTGTCCCCGGTGCTACATCGTCCCCCAACGGTACCGCCGCCCATCGTGCACCCGCTCCTACGACATCGCACCCATCCACCTCTCGTGCCGCGTCCGTATCAAGTACACGCGGCACGCCCGTGAACGACCCTATTAACGATTTCCGCATCCGAAAAAAAGTTCTGGTCAAAGCTCCAGAGCTTGCAGCTCTGCACCGTGAGCTGGTCATGAGTGGTCAGATCACCGAGACGGAGTTTTGGGAGGGACGAGAGGTGTGCTACGAATCACGTTCTCGTCCGTTCATTCAGGACGTGTCATTTTTGACGTAAGACCGTGTCTTAGCATCTCCTGCTCGCGCAGGCCGCTTCCGACTCGCAGAAGAAGGGTAGACCAGGCCAGCTAGTTGACCCGAGACCGCAGGCCGTCGAAGGCGGTGAAGTCAAAATTGTCATTACGCCACAACTCGTACACGACATCTTTGATGAGTATCCCGTCGTTGCAAAGGCATACGACGAGAACGTGCCGAGCAAAGTGCCGTTCCTTCGTGTCACGGCGCTGTGTCTCAGTGTCTGATGCCCTGTATCACAGTTGTCCGAAGGGGAATTTTGGAAGCGATACTTTCAGTCAAAACTTTTCCATTCACATCGTGCTTCCATCCGCTCCACGGCATCACAACATGTTGTCAAAGACGATGCAATCTTTGACAAGTATCTAGAAAAACCGGATGACGGTGGGTCCTTCATCTCAGTACTTCCGATCCTGCTGACTTCTACCCTGTAGAACTGGAACCTAGAAGACCTCGGGATGAAGAAGTAGACATGTTCATAGACCTCGAAGCAACCCATGTGGACCATGACGAGGTTCGAGACTTGACCTTCCACGGCCCTCTTCACATACTTGTTGACCTCACGACCGTTATCTAGACCGGGAACGAGAAGGACGTGACAATGCAGGCAGGGAAACAGCGTGGAGCATTACCGCTCATTCGTAAGTTTAATGAACATTCTGAGCGCCTGCTCAAATCCGCTATGTGCGTCTGGCGTACCTTGAGCTCTCATCTATGTGCTGAAGACGTTACCACAGATCCATGGACGATGCGAACAAACGGCGGAGAGTTGATATGGGAGATGCTAATGATGTGCATGGTCTTCCTGACATCCGCATTGCCCGGCTCTCATTCGGAAGACCTTTTTAGTCGCATAGCCACCACTCACAGATTGATATCGCCGACCTACACAATCCAGAGTCGTCGAGTGGTATCTTGCTGGAAATGCAAGACCGTCAGCGCTACTTTGAAGCGCGTCCCGGTGCTGTTGTTTCCGCTGAGCAGGCCCCACGCCCCGTAAGACCGTGTCATTTACTGTTCTGGTCATGGTATAACTCCGCAACAATAGACCGTCAATTTACTCCCCGCGGTACAACAAATCAGACGCGATCTTGAAGGATGGGCCCCACATCTTGCTCAGCTCAAGATTGAACGCAAAGCAGCGGAAGCTGCGCTTGCATCCATGACACAAAACGTCGCCACGCGACTCGATGCTTACAAACGCAAGGCTGATATACCAGAAGAAATATACAGGCAGATGCGTACTTGCCAGACGGCAGCAAACGAATTTTTGCGACAATTTTGGTCCGCGATCTATCCTCCCGCTGGGGAGACTCTAGTTGGATCTACCACACCCGCCCAAAAAACTGCAAAAGCTACACGCATGGCAGGTTATTTGACGAAGACCCCCGAGAAGGTGGCGGCGATTATTAGGGCCGCAGAGATGGCAGGGGCAGGGGCTGATCGAGGGCGAGTGCAAACTGTGAGTCCATTTATTTTTTGTTCAGTAGTTGTCGAGCTAACGGTGATGGTTCTTAGGGCATGCAGCCGACGTTGGATGCAGTGAGTAAAGCACTTCAATTTTGGGAAATGAGAAAGGCAGGGCCAGGGCCTGGTACCCCTGGTGTGCGTCGGCCGTGATACAGCTGGGCATCAGGAAAGGACATTTCGTTCGAATATGCCAACCAGGCGTGATATTATTATAAACCCAATGGGACTATTCGCATATATATACGCACCTCCATAGTTGAATTGTACAATTGCATCCAGTTAGCGCACTTAGCTGGGGAGACCGGCTCGGCACGGCACGGCTTGGGCCGTTGGACCTCACGCAGCGCACCCCGCTCTCTCTTGTTACGACTACACTCACTCTTGCACATACGATGACGAACCGTTTACTCATCCCCGTCCTCATTACGGGGATGATCCTTACTGTGCGTAATATCACGTATTCTTCTCAAAGTTCATCCTTTTGAATATGCGCTGGCAGGGTGCTTGTAATTCCCTATGGTCCAAGTACCAGGTAATGGCTCTCTCTGCTCCCCATCCTGAATGCACCCTTATGACACGATCTGTCTAGGACATGCAATGCGTAGAAAACTGCCATGATCCGGACCCGAAACGCCACATATTGTACGAACAACCAGTATGGCAGACCCTTCAGATGTTCCGTACGTCATACCCTTCTCGCACTCCCCCGACCCACTCCCCTATCTGACATGCATGTCTGATTTTTTGCCATAGTTGGGGAAATGCTTTGTATGCTTCTCTAGCCTTCTTTCACTCTCCCCTGACTCTGGATTAATGTTATCGCCACGTGTGGGACAGGCTTCCTCCCAGTGCTATACGCCACTATCTCAGCGCGCTGGAGTAGCCCGTCCATCAAGCTCCCCGACGAATCTGCCGACGACACGCTTGATGAACCCGCCGAATCTCCAAAGATGAAGCCGCTGACGGGACGGCGAATCCTGCTCTTCTGGCTGCCAGCTCTGTGTGACCTTACCGGAACAACGGTCCGTGCTTTCTCTGACCTATGACCTGAGCTACTCACATCCGTGCGACTGGGGCTCTGTAGCTCATGAACGTTGGCTTGCTGTATACCCCCGTGTCAATTTATCAAATGACCCGTGGTGCGCTGGTGCTGTTCGTTGCGCTCCTTTCCGTGCTATTCTTGCGCCGCAGACTGTATATCTATCAGTAAGTGGTGTGTCTCCCGGCACCACCCTTTCAGTTCATTAACGCGCGTCATAGATGGCTCTCGTTATTGACTGTCATGGCGGGAGTGTCTCTGGTCGGGTTCAGCGGCTCTCTTATCAAGGACACACTACACCCCATTGCTCCATCTCTTGTGAATTTATTAGACTCAATACCTGGTACGGGACCGCCCGCGAACGAGCCTATCGATAGCCCTGAAGCTACCAAAGTCGTTATCGGTATTTGTTTTAGTCTCCTGTTGGTCGTCTCCCTGTTAATTCTCCCTTCCTCTGTTTCCGCGCAGGTGTCTTTTTTATCCTATTTGCGCAAATTTTGTGAGTGAAATTATCTCATCTCGTCTCTGTGTATCTAACATGTGGTGCATCTCAGCACAGCAACCCAATTTGTCGTCGAAGAGAGGATTTTAGAGCGATATAGTGTCCCGCCGCTTCTCGCCGTCGGCTACGAGGGCCTTTTCGGCACCATCTCTGTTCTCATTCTCATGCCACTTCTTCCGCTCATCAAGCTCCCCGACTCTTCACCTGCCGCCGCGTGGTTTGACCTCGTACGCGGATGGCATCAGCTCATCGACACGCCCAGCGTACTCCACTCTGGCATCGTCATCGCCATCTCGATCGCCCTCTTCAACTTTTTCGGTTTGAGCGTCACGAGGCACGTGAGCGCGACCGCCCGGAGCCTGACCGACACGTGCAGGACGCTCGCGATTTGGATCGTCAGCTTGTTGCTGGGTTGGGAGATGCTCATGTGGCCCATCTCTCTCTTGCAGGTGGTCGGGTTCGGCCTGCTGGTCTATGGGACAGTACGTTGACTCGGCTTGCGTCCCCTGTGGCTTCCGTGTCCAACTAACTTTGTCTTCCCCAACACCCTCTTTTAGTTCTTGTTCAACAACCTCGTGCAGCCACCGTGGTTCCTACGCCCAGGGTTGTCCGTCAACCCAGCGCTCGCGGGGGCAGACTCAGAGGATGCGCCACTTCTGTCTGGTGATGTCCTGGACGAGACGGCGCGCTTACCTGTCGAGGGTGCCACCCGGCGCCAGGGTGGACGCTGAACTCTGTTAGATGCCTCGTTACTCGATGACGTTGGGTGCTGATCAACTAATCTGCGCTTTGATCTGAACCATACCAACAGTTCAAATTATCTGCATATAGATTGTATACGCGCTAGCGACTTTTGAATGGCACCACTACAGTAACAGCTCGATTTTCCATTATATTGCTCGGATATAGCATACGATACTTGCGGAAGCCTTCGACCCCTTGTCGTGCACTATATCTCGTATGACCGTATGTAATAATTGAAATATATTCGATCGTATCCACGCTCGTCCCTAGGACGCAACAGGGTGATACACGAGTGCGTGTGCACCCCGTGATTCCACATAACACAGGCGAAAGAGGCCACTACGAAGGTCCGTTCGCTCGGTAATGACAGGTACATCCGTGTGTATGAATATGGCGGGCGTGGCGAAGGCCTCAGTGTGGACCTGGAACGGGCTGTATCCGTATCGGTGGGCCCGAGTGTGCGCTTGAGCCTGATGACATGGTGCACTCGTATAATGTGAACATGACGAGTAAGTGCATGCCGATTGCATAGACGATAAACGCGTTGCGTGCTCGGCGATTACCCAGCACCGCCCGAGTCAACATGAAAACACCCCGTTCGAGCGGGTTTAAATTCGAATAAGCACGCGCAGCTTCCTGAAAAGTAAACAAGGCAAGATTCAGCCCAGCCGCGTTGTTGAACAAAGGGATGGAGAAGGGGCGCATACCCTCCCACGGAATGCTTCGAATGGGTTCATGGCCTCTTCATAGCGCGCGCTATATTTGCTGAGTTCAGCAGTGTTCGGCGCGCTTGTAGAGGACGCTGGTAAGGGGTCGAGCGTCGAGTGCGCATTTTCGCGATAGCTCTGCATGTAGCGAACTTTTTCGTAGAGCTTCAGATTGTCCGATTGCAAACTTCGGATCTCGGCCCGCAGTTCAGAGATTATCTGGAACTGCTTGCGAAGTTCCTGGGCGGGTGTGGGATCAGCTATTAGATGCAAGCTTCAAAATCCACCCATGCATACCTCCTCAAGTTCAGCATTGCGTTGACGGAAGCGGTCGCGTTGGCTGGTGACGATGGGAAGAATGGATGTATTGGCGGAGGATGGAAATGGTATAGGTTTGGTTTGTACCGAAGGATCTTTCTACCAACCGCAAGGGTTAAATTTTAAGGATGGAAAATAGTCGGGGCAACACACATTTTTGGTTGCTGGACCGAGTTCGAGCCCTAATCCAGCAAGGATGTCATCCTCCGCGGCATCGGCTAAATTTGCATCGCCGTTTCCTGGGCTGCTTTGATGTCGTCCGTGTTGTTCAATCTTAAGTAAATCCGACTCGAGTCGCTCGTTGAGCTGTCGGTGTTTCTCCAACTCCGTGGTCGTTAAGGCGAGGTCATCCTGGGCACACTGAAGCGACGCTTCGAGTTCACCATGCAGGATCTAAGCTAAATCAGCACTTAAAGTCATCCCTCAAAGAAAAAGGAGACACACGCGGAACTTCGTTAATTCTTCGAGGATACGCTTGTTTTTGGTTGCTAAAAGGGCCTCGAGCGAGTTGGCTGGGTGTGCGTTCGCCTTGGATGCATTTGGATTTGGAAGCTGTAGGCCCAGCTGGTTATCCGAAGCAAGTCCATCCTCTTCGTCCAGATCACCTTCGAGGCCTGCAAACTCGACGTACTAACGAAGCCATGAGTGTGTCGAGCTCAACGCATATATTCTGTCCCTACCTTCATAATCTCAAGCTCTCTCTTGATTTCGTCATAGTCAGCATAGCTCTTAAGAGACTGCCTCAGTTGTTCTATCTCTCGTGCCTTGTTGATATGAGGTCAGCTCTGAATCCCACAAGCACGTATAGCCTACCCTGTTTGAAGCTTCTCTTGCGTGTTCTTCTGCCGTCTTGCGAGCACTAGACCCAGCCTCAGCAACTGCAGTTCGTTGTGCAATAAGAGAACGCGTCAGATGATCAGCCTCGGATTCTAAGGATGTCACCCGCGACTCGAGGTCTTTGACACTACAATATGAAGGACGGGTGAGAACACGCGCAATGATTAGAGGACGTGTAATTACAGTTCAGACTTATTGTTACCAGTCTTGAGTGACTCGATCTCTGCACGCAGGAGTTCCTAAAGGAGGTATGAATACGAGGTAGCGTTCTACCAAAAAGAAATCATGTACATTACGACGCTCGACAGTGGCGGCGCGAGTGTTCGCGCGCTCTAGGTCTGCGACGACCATATCCATTTCCGCCAACTTTGCGACGACCTCCTGGTCTGCCTACAATCAGCTGAGGAGGTTGGAACAGAGAAAGACCTCACCAAGTCGTTGACTCTGGTCAAGAAGTCGTGCTTCCGTCGATTCGTTTGACACGCGTAAATCGCGAAGTTGGTCCTTCAAGAACGACACTTGACGAAGCACGTCCTGTTCCCTGGGCAGGACTTCGATAATAACTCAAAAGGTAAGAAGATTGTAGCGTACCTTGCTTCATAGTTACGCATCCTCTCATCATATGTGGCATTGAGCTCGTTCTCCTTCTGAGCAACTCGCTCCTGGATTGTCGCGTCCATCTATCTCAGATGTCAGCCAGTATTCAGCACAGGACCAAAGGGGCATGCCTTCTCTTCCAGTTGTTCCACTCTGCTCTCAGCCTTTTTCTTTGCAGCCTCTACATTCGCCGACTCGGCGAGGCGCCTCTGTAATTCGGCATTCTCGGCTTTGACATGCTGGAGCTCGTCTTGTAGATCCCGGGCCTCTGCAACCTTCACAGCCTGATCCTAAATAAACCGATGAACGAAAGTTGGCGTGACCTAGACGGTAAAGAACCCACAACCGCGGCCTCAAGGAGCGGGTAAGGATCGGGTGCATCTGCCAGGACCTTGTACACGCTGAGGAACGCGCTCTCTGCGGCTTTCGAGCGCTTGGTAAGGCTGTCAATCTCGGTCTGATACGCTGCATGAAGAAACGAGAGGATGAGCGAACTACGAATAGACTGGCAGGTGAGACGCACACTTCAATAAGCCCTTGAAAGCGTTGACCTTCTCTTCGTCGGGTATCTTTTTGAAGTCTGACCTAAAGTAGGCGCACGCGTTGTAAAGGGAAGGTAGATATTCCTACCCTTCGTTTTGTCCGCTAGCGCCTTTCTTCCGACGACGCTCTCCTTCTGGCTCTCCACAACCTCAATTCCCTGTGCGTCCAGGGTTTTCTGCAGCTCGGAAAGGTTGATGTCTGGAAGTAATGTGTGAACCAATAAGAATAATATATATTATAAATCGACGTACTCTTCCATGTTTCGAGAGCGCCGGAGAAATTCTGCTCTGGGAGGGCCATGACATTCAAGACAGCTGGAAGCGGATTCGCAAGCGGTAACTCAGGCGCAGGCGCACAAGTCACATGGTTTCATACGACCTTCACGTGACTTAAACAGCCCATTTGAGGCGCACGCGTAGTGTGCGCTTATCTGACCTCCATCACCTTGATCTAACATGTCCAAGCAAGTAGAGAGACAACTCATCGTTTATGATTTTGACTGGTGAACGGGGCCGTATTATTCTACTTTGCTCGATGACTAATCTGAATGACCGTGACCAATGCATACATACTCTAGGTCTATGGCAGATCAGGATTCCGATAGATGGATCTTTGAAGTCCTGGCACCGGACATCCGTCGAAAGATGGAGGATGCCGACGGTAGACAAGAGTGGACTGATGTAGTGTAATGCGCTGCCGAGATTACCTGTCGTGACGTCTTTTTTTGAGCGATTCGTGTCTTTACAGTGCTCGAGGTCTTCGCGAATGGCACGAGCGTGGTGGTACCAGAGAGGACATCGAAGGAGCGCTCCGAACCATGCCCTTTGTAAGTCCTCCCGTTTTAGTTTTTCCTGTCCAACGCGCTCAACCCCCTCGTCAGCATCCCGCGATGATTCGTGGTGTCAAAAGGCTGAAGGCAGCAACAAACCCACAGACGACGTTTCTCTGTCTCTCCAGTGCCAACGCCGTTTACATCTCGACCATCTTGGAAGTACGTGTCGATTCTTCGTTGCCGGATTCTCCAACCGAATAAATACAACTCACCTATACATACAAAGTCGAAAGGGCTCCAGGATCTCTTCACGGAGATAGTGACCAATCCCGCAGAGTGGGACTCATCCGGTTTGCTCAAAGTCAGACGGCACGTCGATCCAAACGGACCACAGCATAACTGCCCGATCGGCTGCAACCCGAATATTTGCAAAGGTGATTCCTAGGTCACGATATCATCTGACGCCTATTCAACACCCAGTGCATCCTCTGCAGGTGAAGAACTCCAAGCATTCATCAAACGCCACGGCGTAGATTACGAACGCATCATTTATGTCGGAGACGGCTCGAATGATTTCTGCCCTGCTGTGAAACTTAGAAGGTATCGTCCATTATGGTTTGCAAGCTCAAACCACGACAACATTACTTTCAGACAGGATATGGTATTTTGCCGCAAAGACAGAGCATTGGAAAGGCGCATCAAACAGGAAGGCGAAAGAAGAGGTCTTGTATGTCACGTCCGGTATTGGGAAGGCGCATGGGAAGTTGAGGAGCTTTTTGGCCAACTCCCCGATGCGGTTGAGACAAGCTAGGAACCAAGATCATAGCGAAATGGGGGATAGCAGTGGTCCTTATCCATTTAGCGTTCACGTTGCACCGCCGAAACATATACATTTGCGTGGTAGCTATACCATACATACGCGCAATGCAAACGGGGTCCGAGAATCGTTCGGCAGGAGCTTTGGCCTCAAAAAGAAGCCTACAATGTGACATCGTGAATCGCAGGATGGGTTATTGTATGAAGCGTATTGAGGTCGATCTTAAGTGCATGCGTTCGATAAACCGAGACCAAAACTCTCGAATGGAAGGGAGAAGGAAGAAGAAAAAAAAAGGAAATTTGCACGAGGAGATGAAAGAGATGTTGGGTGGCTCTGCGTGAACGTTGGTTGAACGAGATCGACGGGGAAACCAGCCGCGCTGGTAATTGCGTGCTGCTGAGTGCAATCGCGGGCGCTTACCGCGGCCAAAACTCGATTCCGCTACCTCTTCTATCCTTCGCCACGTTCGTATTGCCACTACTTCCGGGCGCCGCGCTCCCAACAGATGAGGCATCTCCCGAGAATGGATTGCGCAGGGGTGCAGCGTTCGCCTGCTGGGACACTGCAGAGTCATAGAAAGAAGGGGGAGCAGCTGGCGCGGGCGGGGCTACGGCGCTTCGGCCGCCCGCGACCGAAGTGCCAGTATACGGTGGGTAATGATCTGGCTGCAAGGGGACGTACAGTCCACCCATGTCCGGTCGACGATCCAACGAATCAAATGGAGACGTCGGCGACTGGTGCTGTTGCTGCTGTGGTTGTGGAGGCTGCGAATGCGGCTGTGACTGGGGCTGGGAACCAGCTGCAGACTGTTGTGGGTACGTCACGGAAAACCGACTGCCAGCTGTTGCCGCGGAACCGGTGTAGGCCGCGGGCGGATTTGAGATGGGGTTCGAGATATAGCTTTGACCCTGCGCAGTCGCCCGTACATTTGACATTATTGCGTCCCTTCGCTCGTCATCGACTACGATCGCCGAAGGCGGGTGAAACTGGTGTGCAAGCCCAGAGCTCTGCGCCGGCTGGTAGCGCGTCGCGGGCTGCTGCCAACTTGCTATGCCAGATACCGCAGCGAGCTCTGCCTGTTGTTGCAGAAACTCGAGTTGCGGGTATGGCTGTGCTGCGGTAGCCTTGCCGGACTGTCGCCGCTCCCACTCCTTCATAGCATCATCTCGGTTGAGGACAGGAGTGAGGGCATTGCGCCCACCAATCACGTCCTGCGACATATGCTGGAGACGCGCAAGCGCGGGTGGAATCCTGTCCATATGGTTAATTGTGTTTGCGCGCGTGCGGGAGTTGGGATAGTACGCGTTCGAGGGTGGGTTCGGATTCAGATGAGATGAAACCGCAATGTTGCTCGAAGGTGAGTTGTAGGGTTGCTGTGGTGCCCCGCTACTATTGTTCGGTCCTGTAAGATGGCATGTGAGCACTGATGAACCTTCCAGAAAGAGGCACCCTGACTCTGTGAACCTGCCGCGTATTGCGCATGTTGTGGCTGTGGTGGTTGCGAATACGTGTTGCCCGAGTCTGCCGCGGAGGCAGGGTATGCGGAGGATGACGGCTGCGACGGTGGTTGCGTTGTGATATAGGGATTACGAAACACGTTGTTTGCCGCCTGGGACGCCGCCTGGGCTTGAGCGGTGTAAGCCTGGTGTTGAGCCAGGTGCTGGTTGTACGACGCGGCATCTTGGAAGGCCCGTGTGCCCTTGGGTTGAGATGGAACAAGCCCGCCAAATGGACGTTTGGGATCTGACGTAGCTGTGGTTGGTGAAACAGCTGAAGAAGCAACTGGCTGCTGTGAAGGGTGCCCAGAGGGCTGATATGGCGCGTGAAAAAAATGATCACGGGTAGGTTGTAGATCGTTGCGACTCACCACGAAAGGCTTAGTGAACTTCTCCCCAGTGATAAATGGGTGAAGTCTAGCTTGCTGAGGTGACCAACGCTCGATAGGGTTCAAATTCAATAAACCCTGGCAAAAATCAATGAAAGAAGCACGGTTGTTCAGCTCTAAAGGATATCGTTCACGAGGGGGCACAGCAGTCAGTTCGATGGGGGGATTTAAAGGACGGGGGAATAAAAAGACCTTTTTCCATCTCGACGCTGTGCCGCCCAGACTTGAATTGCGGCATCGGAGCTGTATTTACGATTTCGGGCAGCGTCGTAGCCTTGAAATACTGCTTTCCAGGTTGTTCGTTGGTGTTGTGCTCGCGAGAGTATTGTTCGAGGCTCTTCAGACGCCACTTCTTACGACCATACATATCCACGAAGGAATCAAAGAATTGGCTAGTCTGCTTGCCCATGTCCATCATATATCCTGGTGGTTGCCTGCATATACGTCCGTCAGACTCATAAAATTCGGCACCGCGGAGGGTCTTACCCAAGCATTTCGGCAATCCGGGTGATCTGGTTGTATTCACTGGTACCAGGGAAGAGGGGAAGGCCAAGGAAAAGTTCAACAGCAATGCAGCCGAGTGACCACATATCTATCGCCGCGGTATAAGGCAGACCCAATAACACTTCGGGCGAGCGGTAGAATCGGGATTGGATGTACGTGTAGACCGTTTGTCGTTCGTGACAGGCTGAACCAAAGTCGATAACCTTAATCTGCGGCGACTGTAACCTATGAAAGCTCCAGCAACATAATTTGAGTGTAGAGTGAGGTGACTTACGACTTCAGGAGAATGTTTTCCGGTTTCAGATCGCAGTGAATGAGCCTGGCATCCTTCAAGACCGTCAAAGCGTCCAGGAGTTGGGCCGTAAAGACCTTCACAAGCTGGGTACTGAGGCCTTGGAACTGGTTCTGCTTAATCAGTTCGTACAGATTCGACGATAACAACTCAAAGACGAGGCATAGATGATTGCGGTGGATGAAGGAGTCTCGCAAACGAAGGATGTGGTGTTCGTCTTGAGGGTCACATTGATTGTTGAGCTGTAAACCCCGGTCATGGAGACGAAAGATGCGCTAAAATAAAGACAAACCAATTCCAAGATGGTAACTTCCATCATGCTCTGGTTGAAATAAGCAGGCTTATTCTTAACAACCTTGACCGCCACTATCTCATGCGTCTTCATATCTTGACATTTGACGACCTGCCCGAAGGTGCCTTGGCCGAGAACGTCGAGGATCAAGTATCTAGGATAGTAAAATTGTTCAGGAGATGTCAAGACTGAGCAGGACATTGACGGACTTGTGTCCCTCTTCAGTCCCCAACCAATCATTGACGTAGAGAATATAGTCGTAGTCCTCATTGTCATATCCTTCGTTGTGCGCCGGCTTGCTCGGCTTTGTGAGTACTCGTCTTGGGTTATGCGTAGATTCATACTTGAATTGGGGGTTACATATGCGGTAGGTATCGGTGATATGTGTTGTCAGTTGACGCAGGGGCTGCGACACGAGAATAGTGGTCATTAAGATCAGGTTACAACGTGGCAAATTTGTCAGAACGTACCGACAGAAACGTGCCGGACGCGTCCATGCGCCGAGACGCAGGTCGAGTCTGGACTTGAGGGCGCAGATCGCGTTGATCGCGCACACGTCGGAGGCCAGATGCCCGTCGCTTGGCAGGGGGGTCTACCATCATGGGTTGCTCCTGCGACTGAGGATAGTACGGACCAGCGGGGCTGGGACTGTGCTGGGGGCCAGGGAACCCGATGGGGGTGCTCGGTGTGGAAAGGGACATATGTTGTTTCAGTGGTTGGGTTAGGAGCGCTGATGGAGGAAGATGAGGACTGCTCGTGTCCATTGCGTACGACGGGGAATAGATTGGCGCAGGCGGGGCCGGGGGTGCATTCGGTTGGGAATAGGGCGACGGAGCGGGAGGAGTAATGGGCTCTGCCTTTGTTTGAGAATGGGAACGCCCGTGATAGTTGGAAGACTGGTAATTGTAAGGAGCAGAAGT
>Ga0307509_10002105_pt1 | contig 32806 bp, 25 predicted proteins | sample 10_EM_MG_FD_202245 | JGI IMG/M metagenome (GOLD analysis project Ga0307509, IMG submission 202245) | Populus trichocarpa ectomycorrhiza microbial communities from riparian zone in the Pacific Northwest, United States - 10_EM | ecosystem: Host-associated > Plants > Roots > Unclassified | place...
CCGGCGTGATCCTGCTGCTGATCGGCGTGTCGAACATGCTGCGCTACCAGATGGCCTACCTCGAGATCCCCGATGCGATCGAGGCCGCGCTGCTGACCGCGACGACGACGCCGTGGATCATGCTGCTGTACATCAACATCATCCAGATCATCCTCGGCATCTTTCTCGACATGGCGGCGCACATCCTGATCACGACGCCGCTGTTCCTGCCGCTGGCGATCCAGATGGGCGTCGGCCCGGTGCAGTTCGGCATGATGCTCTTGCTGAACTGCGCGCTCGGCCTCGTGCACCCGCCGGTCGGCACGGTGCAGTTCGTCGGCTGCGCGATCGGCAACATCTCGATCGGCGAGGCGACCAAGACCGCGTGGCCGTACTACCTCGCCATCTTCATCGCGATCACGCTGGTGACCTACGTGCCGGCCTTCTCGACCTGGTTGCCGACGCTGATCACCGGCCACCCCGTGCTTTGACCATGACCGGAGTTGTCGCCATGCGTTTTCGCCCCTTGTTGTGGATACTCGCCCTGATGAGCACCTCGATTGCGGCCCCGGCCGCGACCATCGTCTACGTGTCCAACGCCGACAGCCAGGAGATCTCGGTGCTCGCGCTCGACCGCGCGACCGGCGCGCTGACCGTCGTCGAGACCGTGCCCGTCGGCGGCAACGTGATGCCGATGGCGGTGAGCCCCGACAAGCGCGTGCTCTACGCGGCGCTGCGCTCGCAGCCGTTCCGCGTCGCGAGCCTCGCGATCGACCCCGCGAGCGGCCGGCTGAAGAAGCTCGGCGAGGCCGCGCTGGCCGACAGCATGGCCAACATCGACACCGACCGCAGCGGGCGCTGGCTGTTCGCCGCGTCATATGGCGGCAACAAGATCACCGTCAACACCATCGAGAAGGACGGCCAGGTCGGCGCGGTCCAGCAACTGATCCCGACGAAGCCCAACGCGCATGCGATCCACGTCGACGCGGCCAACCACTTCGTGCTGGCCACCAGCCTGGGCGGCGACAACCTCTCGTCCTGGCGCTTCGATGCAAGCACCGGCCGGCTCAGCCCGAACGAGCCCGCGCTGATCGCCACCGGCGCCAAGTCGGGCCCCCGCCACTTCGTGTGGGACACCGCGCAGCGCCGCCTCTACCTGCTGTGCGAGCTCGACGCCTCGCTCTATGTGTTCGACTACGATGCGGCCCGCGGCAGCCTGCGCGAAGTGCAGCGCGCGAGCGCATTGCCGCCCGGATTCACCGGCAAGCCCTGGGCCGCCGACCTGCACCTCGCACCCGATGGCCGCCACCTCTACGCCTCGGAGCGCACCACCAGCACCATCACCACCTACGCCGTCGACGCCGCCAGCGGCCAGCTGAAGACGCAGGGGCAGGTGCCGACCGAGCAGACGCCGCGCGGCTTCGCGATCGACCCGTCCGGCCGTTACCTCATCGCCTCGGGCCAGGCCTCGCACGCGGTCGCGGTCTACGCGATCGATGCGGCCACCGGCGCGCTGTCGCCGTTGCAACGCTATGGCGTCGGCAAGAACCCGAACTGGGTCGAGATCGTCGACCTGCCCTGACGGCGCCGCAGCGGCGCGCTACGAGGCGATAAAGTCAGGCCTTCACGCCGCGACCGTTTGATAACGCCTTGCCACTCATCCCCTCCGCTGCCGAGCTCGATGCGCGCGACTGGATCACGCCCGAGCACCTGAACGTCGCACCGCAGCTGCTCGGTGCGCCGCTGGCGCGGCCGCGCCAACGGCTGCTGGCGATTGCGGTCGATGTGCTGGTCGTCCTGCTGTTGTCGAATCTCGGCAACCTGTGGCTGCTGGCCGGCGTCGCGTTGGCCGTGCTGATGCATCTGCGTGCGCGAGAACGGCCGCTCACGGCGGGCCGCCGCCTCATCGGCTGGCTGCTCGCTGCGGCGCTGCTGGCGATCGGCGTGCAGCAGTTCTGGGTCACGCGCGACGAGCGGCCGCTGGTGTCGGGCGTGCACTTCATCCGCTTGTCGACCGACAAGGACACACAAGATCTCGCCAAGGCAGCAAGCCTCGTCGCGTCGGCGCCCGGGGTGAGCGCCAGGCAGGCCGACGCCGTGCACATCAAAATGCTCGAGGCCCAGTTGGCGTTGGCGCGGCAACCCAAGGCCTTCGATCTGAAGGAGCAGTTGAGCCTCTGGGTCGAGGACGTTGGCCTCGGCCTCGGCTGGACGATCGCCTACTTCTCGCTGCTGCCGGTGTGGTGGAACGGCCAGACGCTGGGCAAGCGATTGCTGGGGCTGCGCGTCGTCGAGCTCACCGGCAAGCCGCTGACCCCGATGCTCGCGTTCAAGCGCTACGGCGGCTACGCGGCCGGCATGGCGACCGGCATGTTCGGCTTCGCGCAGATCTTCTGGGACGGCAACCGCCAGGCGATCCAGGACAAGACCGCGCACACGGTCGTCGTCGACCTGAAGCGCGCGCCGCGCGGCGCAGCCGACGCTCGTACACTTTCAGGCCCCACCCCTCTCAGCACCGATCAGGAGCCGTGATGCAGGTCAAGCCCGCTTTCTTCTTCGCCGCCGCGATCGCGTTCATCAGCCTCGGCGCGCCTGCGCAGACCCGCGCGCCCGGCCTGTGGGAGCACTCGGTCACGATGAAGTCCGACGATGGCGCGATCGACGGCGCGATGGCCGAGATGCAAAAGCAGATGGCCGCGATGACACCCGAGCAGCGCAAGCAGATGGAGGCCGCGATGGCCGGCCGCGGCATCAAGATGGGCGCCACCGGCGGCAGCAGCATCAAGGTCTGCGTCACGCCCGAAGAAGCCGCCAAGCCGCCCGAGATGCGCGCGAGCGCTGGCCAGTGCACGCAGAAGAACATGCAGCGCAGCGGCAACACGATCAAGTTCAAGTACGAGTGCACCCAGCCGCCCTCGGCCGGCGAAGGCGAGATGACCTTCGTCAGCGACAAGGCCTACTCCGGCAAGACCGTGATGAGCTCGCTGGACGCGAGCAAGCCGCAGCAGATGACGATGGAGATGCAAGGCAAATGGCTGAGCGCCGATTGCGGCGACGTGAAGCCGAGGCCGACGCCGGCCAAGTGACAGCTGCACGTCCTGCCGGCCGCTGGGCCGTGGCACTCGCGGGCGCGGTCTCGCTTGCGGTCGCGATGGGCATCGGCCGCTTCGCCTTCACGCCGCTGCTGCCGATGATGCTGCACGACGGCGTCATCGACCTGCACGGCGCGAGCTGGCTCGCCAGTGCGAACTACCTCGGCTACCTGGCCGGCGCGCTGCTGTGCACGTTCCAGCCCTGGATCTGGGCGCGCGTGCGCGGGCTGCCCGCGATCAACCCGACGACGATGGTGCGCGGCGGCCTCGTCGCGACCGGCTTGCTGACCTTGGGCATGGCGCTGCCGCTTGCCGCGGGCTGGCCGCTGCTGCGCTTTGCCGCCGGCGTGGCGAGCGCGCTGGTGTTCGTCTACACCTCGGGCTGGTGCCTCGCGCAGCTCGCGCGCATGAACGAGGCCGCGCTCGGCGGCGCGATCTACACCGGCCCCGGCGCGGGCATCGTCGTCAGCGGTGTGTTCGCCAGCGGCATGGTGCAGTGGGGCTGGCCTGCGCAGGCCGGCTGGGCGATCTTCGGCGTGCTCGCGTTCGTGTTGAGCGCGTGTGTCTGGCGCACGTTTCACGGTGCGTCATCGCCGGCCGCGCCGGCCACTGTGGCCGCGGCCGCGGTCGATGCAGGCGCGGTCGCGCACGGCCGCACCGAGATCGGCTGCCTCGCGCTCGCGTATGGCCTGGCCGGCTTCGGCTACATCGTCACCGCGACCTTCCTGCCGGTGATCGCGCGCCAGGCGCTGCCTGGCTCGCCGTGGCTGGACATGTTCTGGCCGGTGTTCGGCCTCGGCGTGACGATGGGCGCGCTGCTCGCGACGCGCTTGCGTGTGACGCTCGACATGCGCCTGCTGCTCGCCGGCTGCTACCTCGTGCAGGCCGCGGGCATCGCGATCGGCGTGTGGAGCCCGAGCCTGGCCGGCTTCGCGATCGGCAGCCTGTTGCTCGGCATCCCGTTCACCGCGATCACGTTCTTCGCGATGCAGGAAGTGCGGCGCCTGCGCCCGCTGCTCGTCGCGAGCTTCATGGGCTTGCTGACCGCCGTCTACGGCATCGGCCAGATCGCCGGCCCGCCGATGGTCGCTTTGATCCTGCGCCAGAGCCGCAACACCGGCGCGGGCTTCACGCTCGCGCTCGAGATCGCGGCGGGTGGCTTGCTCGCCGGTGCGTTGCTCTACCTGTCGATGCTGCGCATCTGGCCGCGCCGCACCATCATCGTTTGACGATCGTCGCGCCGGTCAGCTGCTCTTGCGCCTCGACCAGCGACGGCACGTACTTGCCGCCATGCCCGAGCGCGCTCGCCAGCGCGAGCGACTGGTGCACGGCCTCGCCGACCAGCGACGGCACGTTGTGCGACTCGGCCAGGTGCGTGTAGTAGCGCAAGTCCTTGCGTGCGTTGTCGAGCTCGAACCTGAGGGCGCCGAGGTCGCCGTTCAGCGTCTTCGCCATCGCCTGGAACAGGCCCGAGTTGACCGCACCGGCCGAGACCAGTTCGACCAGCTTGGTCAGGTCGACGCCGGCGCGCGAGCCGACCGCGAAAGCCTCGGCGGTTGCGGTGCAGATCGCCTGCGCGATGAAGTTGTTCAGCAGCTTGATCGTGTGGCCCGCGCCCGGCGCGCCGACATGGATCACGTTCTCGGCGAAGGTGCGCAGCACCGGTTCGAGCTGCGCGAACGTGGCCGGGCTCGCGCCGACCATCACGTTGAGCTTGCCGAGCTCGGCCTCGACCGGCGTGCGCGCGAGCGGCGCGTCGACGAAGGTCACGTCTTTCAAGGCCGCGAGTGCGCGCAGGCGCGCCGTCGATTCGGGTTCGCTGGTCGAGCAGTCGACGATCACGAGGCCCGGCCGTGCGCCGCTGAGCAGGCCGTCGGCGCCGGCGACGCTGGCCTCGACCTGCGGCGAGCCGGTGACGCAGACGAACACGATGTCGCACTGGCGCGCCAGCGCCGCGGGCGACTCGGCCTCGGTCGCACCGGCCGCCAGCAGGTCGGCGACGCGCGCGCGGTTGCGATGCACCGTGAGCGCAAGCGCATGGCCTTTCGCGCGCAGGTTCTTCGCGATGCCGTGGCCCATCAGGCCGGAGGCGCCGATGAAACCAATGGTCTGCATTGCTTTACTCCAGCTTGATGTTCGCGGCCTTGATCACTTGCGCCCACTTCGCGACCTCGGCCTTCTGGAACTCGCCGACCTGGGCCGTCGTCATGTCCGCGCCCTGCATGCCGAGCTTGGCGAGGCGCTCGCGCAGTTCGGGTTCGGCGAGGATCTTCGCGATCTCGCTGTGCAGCCGGTCGACGATGGGCTTAGGCGTACCCGCGGGCGCGAAGATCGCCTGCCACGAGATGACCTCGTAGCCCGGCACGGTCTCGGCCACGGTCGGCACGTTGGGCATGTTGGGCTGGCGCTTCGCCGAGGTCACCGCGAGCGGGCGCAGCTTGCCGCTCTCGATGTGCGGGCCGGCGACGACGGTGGTGTCGAACATCATGTCGACCTGGCCCGCCATCACGTCCTGGATCGCCGGGCCGCTGCCCTTGTACGGGATGTGCGTGATGTCGATGCCGGCCTTCGATTTGAGCAGCTCCAGCGACAGATGCTGCGAGGTGCCGCTGCCGGCCGACGCCGAGGTCAGCGGCTTCTTCGCCTTGCCGGCTGCGATCACGTCCGCCAGCGTCTTGTACGGGCTGGCCTGGTTCACGACCAGCACCGTCGGGTTGGTGCCGATCAGCGTGATCGGCGTGAACGACTTGACCGGGTCGTAGCCGAGCTTCGGGTACAGGCTGACGTTGATCGCGTGCGAGCTGACGGTGCCGCCGACCAGCGTGTAGCCGTCGGGCGCGGCGCGCGAGGCCATCTCGGAGCCGACGCTGCCGCCGGCACCGCCGCGGTTGTCGACGACGATGGTGGTGCCCAGCACGGCGCCGAGCTTTTGCCCGATCAGCCGAGCCAGCACGTCGGTCGTGCCGCCGGCCGGGAAGGGCACGATGAAGGTGATGGGCTTGCTCGGCCATTTGTCCTGGGCGAGCGCGGGCGCGGCCCAGGCGCCTAGGGTGGCGGCGGCGAGTGCGAGGAGGGTGTAGCGGCGGGTCGTGGTGGTCATGGGGGTTCCGGTGGTTTCTGTTTTTGTCTTGTCTTGTCTTGTCGAGGCTCAGTCGGGCATCACGGCGTGGTTGGCCATGCGCTCCAGCGTGCGCACCAGCGCCGAATGATCGAGCTCGGCGTCGCCGTGTGCCGCGCCGGCCTGCATCAGCTGCGCCGCGTTGGCAGTCTGCGGCAGCGCCACGCCGAGTTCGCGCGCGCCGGCGAGCGCGAGCGACAAGTCCTTTTGATGCAGCTTGATCCGGAAGCCCGGCGCGAACGTGCGCTTGATCATGCGTTCGCCATGCACTTCGAGGATGCGGCTGGCCGCGAAGCCGCCCATCAGCGCCTGGCGCACCTTGGCCGGGTCGGCGCCGGCCTTGCTCGCGAACAGCAGCGCTTCGCCGACCGCGGCGATGTTGAGCGCGACGATGATCTGGTTCGCGACCTTGGTGGTCTGACCGTCGCCGTTGCCGCCGACCAGCGTGATGTTCTTGCCCATCAGCTCGAACAGCGGCTTGATGCGGCCGAACGTGGCCTCATCGCCGCCGACCATGATGGTCAGCGATGCCGCCTTCGCACCGACTTCGCCGCCCGAGACCGGCGCATCGAGGTAGTCGCAGCCGAGTTCGTTGATGCGCTTCGCGAAGCCCTTGGTCGCCATCGGCGAGATCGAGCTCATGTCGACGACGGTCTTGCCTTTGCTGAGACCGGAAGCGACGCCGTTCTCGCCGAACAGCACCGCTTCGACATCCGGCGTGTCCGGCACCATCGTGAAAATGACGTCGGCATGGCGCGCGACTTCGGCGCCGCTAGTGCAACTGGTGACCTGGCCTGCCAGCGTGGCCGGGACGCTGTGGCGGACGTGGACGAACAGGGTGTGGCCGGCTTTGATCAGGTGGCCGGCCATCGGCGCGCCCATGATGCCGAGGCCGATGAATCCGAGCTTCATGGCGTGTTCCTTGGTGAACTTGGTGACTCAAGTCATCGTACAACGCGCGCCGGAGTCGGGTCAAGCAACGCCATGTCCGCTCGGGAATCTCCTGACCTCGCTCTGAATAGTTGTACGACAACTACAGCCGATGAATCAGGCGAGCTTGTCCAGGCTCGCCCGGCACCAGGCCTGGTCGTCTGCCGACAGCTCAGTGAACGCGGCCCTGGCCTTCTCGAGCGCATGCGCATGCGCGGCCCGGTCGCCAGCCGCGCGCTCGACCAAGCCGAGCGCCTCCCAGCCGAACAGCCGCTCGAGCGCGGCGCCATGGTTGGCCTCGACGATGTCCAGACACGTTTGCGCATGCTGGCGCGCCTGCGCCAGGTCGCCCGCGTGCAGCCAGGTCATCGCGAGCCGGTATTCGGCGCGCTCGACCTCGAGCCAGGTGCCGGCCCGTTCCCAGTGGTGGCGCGACGCCTGCGCGACGAGGATCATCAGCGCGCGTTCATCGGCGGATCGGTCCGGCTTGTCTGCGAGCGTGCACGCGAGGTTGTGCGTGGCCACCGCGATGGCGCGATGCATCGGGTCGTTGTCGGGCAGCGTGCTGCGCTGAGCCTCGGCCAGCGTCTCGCGCAACAGCGTGGCGGCACGCGCCGGGTCATGCGCGTTCAGGTTCTCGGCTGCCATCGCGCCGACGCGGATGCGGTCGGACGCCGAGAACGCCTCGACCGACTCGGCCGCGCCGTCACACAGCGCCAAGCTTGCCAGCATGCGGCGCAGCGACTCGCCGCTGCTGCCGTCGTCGCGAAACGCGCTCAGCGTGCGCAAGCCTTGCAAGGCGGCCGAGCCGCGTTGCCACTCGCCCAGGTGCACGCCGTGCACGTGCCGCATCAGCGCGGCCAGGCGCTCGATCTGCGGCTCGTCGGCGGCCAGCGACTGCAGCGCGGGCCAGCGCGTGGCCACGGCTTGCGGATGGTCGGCGTGGTCGTTCCAGGCCTGGGCGAGGGCAGCGTCGAAATCCATGCGCGGTCTCCGGTGTGAAGTGTGAATCTACTCAATTTCGCGCACGGGCTGTTATCTTGCGGCGCTGGTCCCACTTGAGGCGCGCGATGAAATCACTCGGCAAGAAACCCGACGGCCTGCGCCTCGAGCGCATTAAGTCGTCCCCGCTGTGGTCGGGCGAATCCTTCCGCAACATCCATCCGATCCAGCCCGGCCTGCGCGACCCGGCCGTGCCCCGGCCGTCGATCGGCGAGTTCTTGTGCGGCGGCCCGCGCCGCACGCCCGATGCGCCGCTGCCGTCGCTCGACCCGTGTGATGCGTGGTTGCGCCCCGCCGACACCGGCCTGCGCGCGACCTGGCTCGGCCATTCAACGGTGCTGATCGAGATCGACGGCCTGCGCGTGCTCACCGACCCGGTGTGGGGCCCGCGCGCGTCGCCCTCGCGCATCGCCGGGCCGAAGCGTTTTCAGCCGGTGCCGGTGACGCTGCGCGCGATGCCGCCCATCGATCTCGTGCTGGTCTCGCACGACCACTACGACCACCTCGACTACCCGACGATCCGCGAGCTCGCGCGCATGGGCGTGCCCTTCGTGACCTCGCTCGGTGTCGGCGCGCACCTCGAGGCCTTCGGTGTCGCGCCCGAGCGCATCACCGAGCTCGACTGGTGGGAGTCGCACACGCTGCCGAACTCCGAACTCACGGTCAGCGCGGCGCCCTCGCAGCACTTCTCGGGCCGCGGCCTGAAAGACCGCAATGCGACGCTGTGGTCGTCGCTGGTGATCCGCACGCCGAAGCACTCGGTCTTCTTCAGCGGCGACACCGGCTTGACGAACGAGTACACGGCGATCCGCGAACGCTTCGGCCGCTTCGATCTGGTGATGCTCGAGGTCGGCGCCTTCCACCCGTCGTGGGGTGACATCCACCTCGGCCCCGAGCACGCGCTCGAAGCACATGCGCTGCTCGGCGGCGGCGCGTTTCTGCCGGTGCACTGGGGCACGTTCAGCCTGGGCCTGCACGACTGGGACGAGCCGCCCGAGACGCTGCTCGCGCTGGCGCCGAAGCAGGGCGTGCAACTCGTGATGCCGCGCCTCGGCGAGCCGGTCGAGCCGTCGCGGGTCGAGAACGCGACGCCGTGGTGGCGCGCGGTGGACGCCGCGCGCGGCAAGACGCCCGAAACACCGGCCGAGCCGATGACGCTGCCGAAGCAGATGCCGTGGCCGGTGGACTGAAGCTCTCAGGTCCTCAGTCAGTCGCCGCCACCGCCGCAACCCGATCCGCCACCGCAACCTGATCCACCCCCGTCGCCGCCGCCGTCACCGCCACCATCACCGCTACTGCTGCTGCCGTCGCTCGACGACCCCACATCGCCGAAGCCATCGGTGCCGCCATCGAACGAGGCGCTGCCGAAGTCGCCGCCGCAGTACGCCGACCCATCGCCGCCGGCGCGCAATGCGCGGCAGTCCGGCGTGTAGCGAAAGCCGTTGACGATGCCGAGCTTGGCATCGAGCGCGAACAACAAAGGCAGGCGGGTCGGCGTGCGCGGGTTGATGTTCTCCTCCTTGCAGCAATGCCACCAGACGCGGCGCAGCCCGGTGTTGTCGCGCTGCCCGGGCGCGAGCGCGACGGCCGGCGTGTGGTGCAGCATGCGACCGAAAGCCTGGCGGCAGAAGGCCTCGTAGTGGCGCGTGTACAGGATGAACTCGTGCCACAGGTCGTCGGTCACCTGCGAGGGCATCGCGACGAACTGGCGGTTGCTTTTGAGGTGGGCCAGAAAGAAGTGGCGCAGCGCGCGGGCGACCAGTTGCGCGTCCTTCGCCGGCAGCCCGCTGCGGCGCTTCTGGAGCCGCTCGATCAGCCCTTTCGGATACGCGTAGCCGCGAATGAAGTCGGCGCGGCGCGCCTCGCGCAGCTTGTGCCAGACCGTCAACAGCGCGAAGCCGAGCACGCACGCGACCACGATCAAGGGCAGGAATTTCATGGCGCGAAGTATCGGGCACGTGCTCGGAGCGCAGGGCCGCCGTCGCCAACCAGACCTGGACGCCGTTGGCCATCCCACGCTTGCGCTTGACATCGCCGGTCGGCCGCCTAGACTTTGAACACTCGTTTAAACCAGTTGGCGAACCGTGACTTCGAACTTGCACGACGGCGAATCAAACCAGACCCGCGAGCGCATCCTCGACGCGACCTTCCGCCGCCTGGTGTCCGAAGGCTACGCGGCACTGAGCGTGCGCGAGATCGCCAAGGACGCCGGCGTCAACCATGCGCTGATCAACTACCACTTCCGCAGCAAGGACCAGCTGGTGATCGATGTGCTCGACGCCGTGAACCAGCGGCTGCTCGCGCGTCAGGCATCGATGTACGCGAGCGGCGGCGGCTTCGCGCAGAAGTGGGCTAGTGCGCGGCGCTTTTACGAGGACGACCTGGCGTCGGGTTTTGTTCGCTTGCAAGCCGAGCTGTGGGCCGCCAGCCTGTCCAACCCCGGGTTGCGCGAGAAGTTCCTGCCCCGGCTGCTGGCCTGGAAGAAGCTGGTGCTGGGTGGCGTGCGCGAAGCCATTGCCGCGTTGCAGGCCGATGGCACGAAGCTGCCGCCGCCGTTCACACCCGAGGTCATTGCGTGCTGGATCTCGGAGTTCTGGCTCGGCATGGAGTTCGTTGACCTGCTGGGCGTCAAGGAAGAGCAGGCCGAACATCGCGCGGCGCTCGACGCCGTTCAGTGGCTGCTGGAATGGCTCGACGCCAAGGCCACCAAGACAACCGAGCCCGCCGCCCGCCGCAGGAGCCGCCGATGAACACCCCCCGCCGCCCCATGCCCGAGCGCTTCGACCGGATCGTGGGCCCGTTGCCCGAGCCCGGCGCGGTGCCGCGTGCCGACGCATCGCCATTTGAGACCGTGCAGCCCGCGCACGAGGGGTTCATCGACCGCGACGGCGTGAAGATCTGGTACGCCGTGTGGGGCGACAGCGGCCCCTGGATCGCGTTTGCGCCGCCGCTCCAGATCGTGCACAGCCAAATGCTCAAGGGCACGGTGCCGTACCTGTCGCAGCACTTCCGCGTCATCACCACCGACGGTCGCGGCAACGGCCGTTCCGATCGGCCGACGGGGCAGGCGGCCTACAGCTTCGACCACTTCTACGCCGACTTCGTGGCCGTGCTCGACGCGGTCAGTGTCGAGCGCACGGCGCTGGTCGGCATCTCGTCCGGGGCGATGACCGTGTTGCGCCTGGCGGCGGAACAGCCGCAGCGCGTGACGCACGTGGTCACGGCTGGCGGGTTTGCCGACTCGCTGCCCAGCGACGAGAAGCTCGCGCAGCGCCTGAAGGCAGAGGGCGAGCTGCTGCGCAGCGACTGGCCTGCCTATGTCGATTGGTTCATGGGCACCATGTTCCCCGAGCCGCATTCGACCAAGCCGTTCGAAGACGGCGCGCACTATGCCTGGGCCACCAACGCCGAGTGGCTGAACTGGTGCCGCAACGCATGGGTGGGCAACGACGTGCGCGAACTGGCGCGCCGCGTCAGCTGCCCGACGCTGGTGATCCACGGCGACAACGATCGGCGCGTCCCGTACGCCAAGGGCCAGGAGATTCACGCGCTGGTGCCGGCCGCGAAGCTGCTCACCATCGCCGGCGGCGGCCATGTGACGGCAGCCCGCGACCCGATGCTCTTCAACCGCGCGCTGCGTGAGTTCGTCGCCGGCGCGCCGCGCCAGCGCACCTGGACGCGCGCGATGAAGCGGCCGCGCCGCGCGCTGTTCATCTCCAGCCCGATCGGCCTCGGTCACGTGCAGCGCGATCTGGCCATCGCGCGCGAGCTGCGCAAGCTGCAACCCGATCTGGCGATCGACTGGTTCACCGTCGACCCGGCCGCGCGCTACCTCGAGCGCGAAGGCGAACGCCTGCACCCGTTCACGCAGCGCCTCGCCAACGAGAGCCGCCACTTCGAGCAGGTGGCCGGTGAACACGACCTGTCGGCGTTCTTCGCCTTGCGCACGATGGACGAGATCATGAATCACAACTTCATGACCTTCGTCGACCTGATCGAGGCCGAGCACTACGACATCGTGATCGGCGACGAAGCCTGGGACGTCGACTACCACTACCACGAGAACCCGGAGCTCAAGCGCCAGCCGTATGTCTTCCTGACCGACTTCGTCGGTTGCCTGCCGATGGAAGAAGGCAACGAGCGCGAAGCCGCGCTGTGCGCCGACCGCAATGCCGACGACATCGAGCATGTGGCGCGCTACCCGTACCTGCGCGACGCCGCGATCTTCGTCGGCAACCGCGAGGACGTGACCGAGCAACCCTTCGGCCCCGGGATGCCGGCCATCCGCGACTGGACCGACCGCAACTTCTGCTACTGCGGCTACTGCCTGCCCTTCGACCCGCACGCGCTCGCCGATACCGAGCGCTTGCGCGCGCAGCACGGCTACCGCCGCGACGAGAAGATCGTCGTCGCGGCGGTGGGCGGCACCGCCACCGGCCAGCACCTGTTGCAGCGCATTGCCGCGGCGTTCCCGCGCATGAAGCGCGAGCTGCCCGAACTGCGCTTGATCATGGTGACCGGCCCGCGCCTGTCCACCGACGCGTTCGAGCCGCAACCCGGGCTCGAGCTGCGGCCCTATGTGCACAACCTGTACGAACACCTCGCGTGCTGCGACCTCGCGCTGGTGCAGGGCGGGCTGTCGACGACGATGGAACTGGTGGCCACGCGCCGGCCCTTCCTGAGCTTCCCGCTGCAGCGCCACTTCGAACAATGCGTGCACGTTCGCCAGCGCCTGGCCAACTACGCCGCCGACCGCTCGATGGACTATGCAGCGACGTTGGACCCCGAGCATCTGGCCCAGCGCGCGCTGGCCGCGATGCACGAGCCCGTGCGCTACCGGCCGGTGGAAACCGACGGCGCGGCGCGCGCAGCGCTGCGCATTGCGCAGGTGCTGGACAACCGCGAGTGGGCGCGATGAGACCGCAAGCCGGCGCCGAGAGCTGCCGCCCGCCGTGCCCGCCGCCGGGCTGCGAAGCGCCGTAGCGCGGGCCCGCTAGAGCGCGCTTTATTCCTGGAGTCTTTCGGCCCCGCCGCAGGCGGGTCGGGATGCACTCGTCCTCCATTTTTCGCTACGGGAGATTCAAACATGGCAATCCTCAACGCCCTCTACGGAGTCGTGGCCTACCTCTTCTTCCTCGCCACCTTCACCTACGCCGTCGGCTTTGTCGGCAACCTGCCGCTGCTGCCCAAGACCATCGACAGCGGCACCGCCGCGCCGCTCGTCGAAACGCTGGCCGTCAATCTCGCGCTGCTGGGGCTCTTTGCCGTGCAGCACAGTGTCATGGCACGGCGCGGCTTCAAGCGCTGGTGGACGCGGGTGATTCCCGAAGCGGTCGAGCGCAGCACATTCGTGCTCGCAGCGACCGTCGTGCTCGCGCTGCTGCTGTGGCAATGGCGCCCCATGGCCGAGCCGGTGCTGTGGTCGGTGAGCGACCCGGTCGCGCGCTTCGTGCTGCTGGGCGTGTTCTGGCTGGGCTGGGGCGTGCTGTTGATCAGCACCTTTCTGATCAACCACTTCGAGCTCTTCGGCCTGCGGCAGGTGTGGGCGAACCTGCGTGGCCAGGCGCTGCCGGCACCGGTGTTCCACACGCCGCTGTTCTACCGCCACGTGCGGCACCCGATCTACCTCGGCTTCGTGCTCGGCTTTTGGGCCACGCCGCAGATGACGGCGGGCCACCTGCTGTTCGCCGCGGCCAGCACGGGCTACATCCTGATCGGCATCTGGTTCGAGGAGCGCGATCTCATCGCGCAATTCGGCCAGCGCTACCTCGTGTATCGCCAGCAAGTGGGCATGTTGCTGCCGAAGCTCGGCGCCCGCGACCGCAAGGGCCCGGCGCAATCCTGATCAGCTCTGCAGCGCGCGCGCAATGCGGTGCCGCGCGACGGTCGTGCGCGGCACCTTCATGTTGAACCAGCTGCGCACGTCTTCGTCCAGCCCGATGCCGTGCATGTAGTTGTAGAGCGCCTTCTTCAGCGCGACACCGAGCGCATCGTGATCGACGCCGGTTGGGTCATGGAAGCCGATGTCATTCTTCGCGAACGACACCGGCGGCAGCGGCTGCAGCGTGACGCCGTAGTCCGCCGGGTTCTGGCCCACCGGTGAATGCACCGTGCACGCGAAGCGGTGGAAGAAGCCGGACTGGATGCAGCCGGTCTCGAAGAGCTGGCGCACGTACTCGAGCGCATCCACCGTGTCCTGCACCGTCTGCGTCGGGAAGCCGTACATCAGGTACGCATGCACCAGGATGCCGGCGTCGCTGAAGCCCTTGGTGACGCGCGCGACCTGCTCGACCGACACGCCTTTCTTCATCAGCGTCAGCAGTCGGTCGGACGCGACCTCGAGCCCGCCCGAGATCGCGATGCAGCCGCTGTCGGCGAGCTGCTGGCACAGCGCGGGGCTGAACGATTTCTCGAAGCGGATGTTGCCCCACCACGAGATCGCGAGCTGGCGGCGCTGCAGCTCGGCGGCGAGCGTCTTCAAGGCCTTCGGCGGCGCGGCCTCGTCGACGAAGTGAAAGCCGGTCTGCCCGGTTTCAACGACGATCGCCTCGATGCGGTCGACCAGCGTCGCAGCCGACGCGCCTTCGTAGCGCGAGATGTAGTCCAGGCTCACATCACAGAAACTGCACTTCTTCCAGTAGCAGCCCTGCGCGACCGTGAGCTTGTTCCAGCGCCCGTCCGACCACAGCCGGTGCATCGGGTTGAGCATGTCGAGCAGCGAGAGGTAGCGGTCCAACGGCAGGCCGTCCCAGGTCGGCGTGCCGACCTCGGCGAACGCGATGTCGGCCTCGATCCAGTTGACGTAGCGCACCGCGTCGCCGTCGCGCTTGTAGGTGCGCACCAGGCGCTGCGCCGAGCGGCGGCCTTCGAGGTGCTCGATCAGCGCGAGCAGCGGGCGCTCGCCGGCGTCCAGCGTGACGAAGTCGAAGTGATCGAACACGCGCACGTCGCTCAGCTCGCGCAGCTCGGTGTTGACGAAGCCGCCGCCGAGCACGGTCTTGATCGCCGGGTCGTGCGCCTTGATCGCCTGCGCGATGCGAAAGGCCGCATAGACCGAGCCGGGGAACGGCACCGAGATCAGCACCAGGTTCGGCGTGTGGCGCTGCAGCGCGGCGAGCGTCAGTGCGACCAGCGTGCGGTCGACGAGGTTGGGCGCGGCGGCGAGCGCATCGGCGAGCGGGTCGAAGGTCGGCTGGCTTTGCGCCAGCGACTCGGCGTAGCGCACGAACTCGAAGCGCGGGTCGACCGCGTCGCGCAGCACATCGGCGATGTCGTTCAGGTACAGCGTCGCGAGATGGCGTGCGCGATCGGCCACGCCGAGTGCGCCGAAGGCCCAGGCGAGCGGGTCGCCGCCGTCTTCATCGATGTAGACATCGAGCGACTCGAAGCGCGCGCCTTCGGGCAGGAAGGCGCGGCTGCCGATGCGATGCGCCGTGGTCGGGTCGCGGCCTTGCAGGAATGCGATCGTGGGCGCGATCGTCGCGAGGTAGCGCTCGAACTGCGCGTCGAAGGCCTGCACGCGCGGCGTGCGTGCGGATGCGGGCAGCGCGTGGATGCACTCGCGCACCGCGCGCAGGCCGGCGGGCGAGAACAACTCGAGCACCAGCGCGAGCGCGAGGTCTTCCTGCGTCGCCGGGATGTCGCGCGAGCGCAGGAAGCCGGTCAGGTAGGCGGTCGATGGGTAAGGCGTGTTGAGCTGCGTCATCGGCGGGATGAGCGACAGCACACGCAGCGGAGAAGCGGGCATGGCACGAGTCTGCCACGTGCGGGGCATCACGCATCGCGGCGGGGCATGCGCCCGAGCGAGCGGCCGGGCCTGAAAAACCCTGTAGCCTCGCGCTGCTGTTTTTCGCTGTTGTCATGTCGATCCTCGTTCCCGTTGTCTTCCTGCTGCTGGAGGGCGCCTTCCTGGTGTTCCTCCCCCACCTCGCCGGGCCCGCCGCCTACGTCCTGATGGTTGCCGCCCCGCTGCTGGCGGCGCTGGCCTGTGCCTGGCGCGGGCACACCGAAGCCGCGCCGGCCCGCGCTGCCTGGTTCGTGCTGACCGCGGCGCTGTCGATCTGGTCGCTGGGCGCGTTCAGCAACCTGTGGCAGGAGCTGATCCTCGGCAATGCCAACCTGATGTACCGCGACAGCTCGCTCGCGTTCAACCTCGCGGCCGTGCCGATCACCTTCCTGATCGCGAGCGAGTGGCAGCCCTCAGGGCGGCGGCTCGTGCGCGGGTTCGACGCGCTGCTCGCGCTGACCCTGGGCGTCGCGTACTTCCTGCTCGCGTGGGCGATGCTGACGGCGCGCGGCGCGCCCGACCTCGCCGGCGTGACCGTGATGGTGAGGCTGGAAGACGCCGAGAACCTCTTCATGCTGGCCGGCGCGCTGACGCGCTGGCTCGCCGCGGACGACGACGCCGAACGCGATCTGTTCCGCTCGCTCTGCCTCTACCTCGCGCTCTACACCACGCTGATCGTCTGCAACAACCACGTCATTGCCGGCGACCCGCGCTTCGGCCCCGAGTACGGCGTGCTGATCACGCTCGCGTTCGCGCTGCTGGCGGGGTTCGCGCTGCACGGCCCGATGACCGTGATGCCGCTGCACCCCTGGCCGGGGCTGGTGCGGGTCGTGCGCGTCGCGAGCCCGCTGGTGCTGTCGGGCGTGCTGATGATCGTGTCGCTGTTCCTGATCCGCGTGAACTACGCGGCCGGCGTGGCCGGCATCCTGATCGCGGTGGTCGGCTACGGCCTGCGCAACACCGTGGCCCAGATGCGCCACATCGAACGCGGCGACACGCTGCAGCGCGAGCGCTCCGAACTCCAGACCCTGGCCTGGACCGACGCGCTGACCGGCGTGCCGAACCGCTACTTTCTCGACGAAGCGCTCGACCGCCTCTGGCGACGCGACCTGCGCGCGCGCCGGCCGCTGGCGGTGCTGATGATCGACATCGACTACTTCAAGCTGCTCAACGACAGCTACGGCCACCCGGCCGGAGACGCCTGCCTGCGCCAAGTCGCGCGCGTCTTGCAGAACGCGCTGGTGCGCCCCGGCGACGTGCTGGCGCGCTACGGTGGCGAAGAGTTCATCGCGCTGATCCAAGACGCCGATGCGGCCGGCGGCCAGATCGTCGGCGAGCGCCTGCGCGCGGCGGTCGAAGGCCTGCGCATCGAACACCGCGGCAGCCCGTTCGGCATCGTCACGATCAGCGTCGGCGTGGCCAGCGCGACGCCGGTCGGCGACACGGTGGCGGCCAGCCTGATCCAGGTCGCCGACCGTGCGCTGTACGACGCCAAGTGCGCGGGCCGCAACCAGGTGCGCAGCCTGCCGGAGCTCGGTGTCTGAACCGGTCGACAATGCGGCGATGACCTCTGCGCCGCTCACCGATTCGCCGCTCACTGATTCGCGCTACGCCTGGATGCGGCTCGTCGTCGTGCTGCTGCTGATGACGATCGGTAGCGGCGCGATGTACGTGATCGCCGTGGTGCTGCCCGCGGTCCAGGCCGAGTTCGGTGTCGCGCGCGCCGAGGCCTCGCTGCCGTACACGCTGATGATGCTGGGCTTCGGCCTCGGCGGCATCGCGATGGGCAAGCTCGCCGACCGCTTCGGCGTGATGCTCGTCGTGCTGATCGGTGCGGCCGGGCTCGGCACCGGCTTCATCGCCGCGGGCATGGCCGGCAGCCTGACCGGGTTCGCGCTCGCGCATGGCGTGCTGCTCGGCGCGCTCGGCAGCGCGGCCACGTTCGCGCCGCTGGTTGCCGACACCTCGCTGTGGTTCGTGCGCCGGCGCGGCATCGCGGTGGCGATCTGCGCCAGCGGCAACTACGTGGCCGGCGCGGTCTGGCCGCCGATCGTGCAGCACTTCGTCGAGCTCGTCGGCTGGCGTCAGACCTACATCGGGCTCGGCGTGTTCTGCGCGGTCACGATGGCGCTGCTGGCCTTGCTGCTGCGCGCGCGGCCGCCGGCGCTGGCCGCCGCGTCGGTCGGCAATGCGGCGAACGCGGTCGTGCCGTCGACCCGGCCGTTCGGTCTGCGCATGGGCCACGCGCAGACGCTGCTGTGCATCGCCGGCGTGGCCTGCTGCGTCGCGATGGCGATGCCGCAGGTCCACATCGTCGCCTACTGCGGCGACCTCGGCTATGGCGCGGCGCGCGGCGCGCAGATGCTGTCGCTGATGCTCGCCGCGGGCATCGTCAGCCGAATCGTCTCGGGCCTGATCTGCGACCGCATCGGCGGGCTGCGCACCTTGCTGCTCGGCTCGGTGCTGCAAGGCGTGGCGCTGCTGCTGTTCCTGCCGTTCGACGGGCTCATGTCGCTGTACGTGATCTCGGCGCTGTTCGGGCTGTTCCAGGGCGGCATCGTGCCGAGCTACGCGATCATCGTGCGCGAGCACTTCCCGCCCGCCGAAGCCGGCGCGCGCGTCGGCACCGTGCTGATGGCGACGCTGTTCGGCATGGCGCTGGGCGGCTGGATGTCGGGCAAGGTGTTCGATCTGACCGGCTCGTACCACGCGGCGTTCTTGAACGGCATCGGCTGGAACCTGCTGAACCTGACGATTGCGCTGTTCCTGCTGACCAGATTGCGCGGGCTCAGGCCAGCGCCGGGCCGCTCCCAAGCGGCCTGAGCACGCGCGCAGCGTCGCGATCAGGAAGACTTCGGTCGTGTTCATTTGAATCTGTTGTGAGCGAATGAGCGGCTGCAGCGGGCGGCGCGCAGTGTCGCGCGCGGCCGCTGCGGGTTCGTCGTGTATGGTCGCGCGCATGACATTCACGGCATCGCGATGGCTCGCGCCGCTGGTCGTGCTGACCGCGGTGCTGGCGGGGTGCGCGAGCGGCCCGCGCTCGTCGCCGGGCCGCGACGGCGTCGAGGCCAACCCGCCCAGTGACCTGGCCCGCGTGCCCAATGCCGAGCCTCGTGTCGAAGCCATCCGCAACGGTGGCCCGAACAAGCCCTACGACGTGCTCGGCCGCAGCTACGTGCCGATCACGCAAGACGCGCCGTTCACCGAGCGCGGCCTGGCCTCGTGGTACGGCAAGAAGTTCCAGGGCAAGCGCACCGCGAGCGGCGAGGTCTACAACATGTACGCGATGACGGCCGCGCACCCGACGCTGCCTATCCCGAGCTACGCGCGCGTCCGCAACCCGGCGAACGGCCGCGAGGTGGTCGTGCGCATCAACGACCGCGGTCCCTTCCATGCCGGCCGCATCGTCGACCTGAGCTACACCGCGGCGCTGAAGCTCGACCTGCTGCGCGGCGTCGGGCAAGTCGAGTTGCAGCGCATCACTTTCGAGGACATCCGCACCGGCGCGTGGCGGCGCGGCGACGCGCCGGCGACGGAGGCGGTGGTGGCAGCCGCCGTCCCGGCCGAGGCCGCGGCGGTGATGCCGGCCACCGCGGCGACGCCGGTCGTGGCGGTGGTCTCGCCAGCACCGGCGTCGGCGCCTGCACCGTTGCCCGCCGAGGTCGTGCCCGCCGTTCCCGACACCACGGCGGCGACCGCGCCGGTCGCCGACGCACCGAGCGCGCGTGCCTTCACCACGCCGGCGCGCGGCTTCTGGATTCAGCTCGGCGCCTTCCGCCAGCGCGAAGGCGCCGAAAGCTTCCAGCAGCGTGTCGCGACCGAGCTCGACTGGCTCTCGCCGCTGCTCGCGGTGTTCAGCGATGCGGCGATGTTCCGCCTGCAGGCCGGCCCGTACCCGAACCGCAACGACGCGCGCGTCGCGGCCGAACGCATCCGCGACGGCTTGCAGCTCGTGCCGGTGATCGTCGAGCGGCGCTGACGCGTTCGCGCCGGCTCAGCGCACGCCCAGCGCATCGCGGCGCTGCTGCAGGAAGCGCCGCACCGCCGGGTCGGCTTCGAGGCCGATGGCGCGCTGGTAGGCGTGCTCGGCCTGCGCGATGTCGGGCCCGCGCGCGAGCAGGCTGGCACGCGCGGCCCAGTACGGCTGGTAGTCGCTCAGGCGCGCGTCGCTCGCGATCTCGTCCAGCGCCGCGAGCCCGGCCGCTGCGCCGCGCGTCTCGGCGATCGCCACCGCGCGGTTGATCGCGACCACCGGCGAGCCGGTCAGCGCCAGCAGCGCGTCGTAGAGCTGCGCGATCGCGGCCCAGTCGGCGTGGCCGGTGCGGCGCCGGATCACGTGCGCCGATTGCACCGCGGCCTCGAGCTGGAAGCGGCCGATGCGGCCGAGCCGGCCGGCGCGCCGCAGCAGCGCTTCGGCGTCCTCGATCAGTGCGTCGTCCCATTGCGCCGGGTCTTGCTCGTTCAGCGGCACGTAGCCACCTTGCGCATCGCGCCGTGCCGCGCGGCGTGCCTGCGCGTGCAGCATCAGCGCGAGCAGCCCGAGCGCCTCGGGCTCGTCGGTCATCAGCACGCTGACGAGGTGGCCGAGCCAGATGCCTTCGTCGGCGAGATTGCGGCGCCGCGATTCGGTGCCCGCCGGGTCGGACCAGCCTTCGGTGAACGCGGCATAGATTGCATCGAGTACGCTCGCGAGCCGCTCCGGCAGGTCGTCGTGATCGGGCAGGCGGAACGGGATGCCGGCGAGCTTGATCTTGGCCTTGGCGCGCACCAGCCGCTGGCCCATCGCCGCCGGCGCGACGAGGAAGGCCGATGCAATCGTCGCGGCATCGAAGCCGAGGATGGTCTGCAGCATCAGCGGCGCGCGCACGCCGGCCTCGATGGCCGGGTGGGCGCAGGCGAACATCAGCAGCAGCCGGTCGTCGGGGATGGCGCGCGCCGTGTCGTCGTCACCGGTCGAGAACTCGGTGAGCAGCAGCAGGTCGGGCACCGCGTCGTCGCGGGTCTGGCGGCGGCGCGCGGCGTCGATCAGCTGGCGCTTGGCGGCGGTCATCAGCCAGGCCTCGGGCTTGTCCGGCACGCCGCTCGCTGGCCAGTCGCGCAGCGCGGCCTCGAACGCGGCCGAGAGCGCGTCCTCGGCCGCCGCCACGTCGCGCGTGCGGGCGGCGAGGAACGCGACGAGCTTGCCGTAGCTGCGTCGCGCGGCGGCCTCGGCGGCCGCGGCAGCGCTCACATCTCCCAAATCGGCCGCACTTCGATCGTGCCGTAGCTCGAGCTCGGGCAGCGCGCCGCCCACGAGAGCGCCGCGTCGAGGTCGGGCACGTCGATCAGGTAGTAGCCGCCGAGCTGCTCGCGGGTCTCGGCGTACGGGCCGTTGAGCACCTCGGTCTTGCCGCCCTTCACGCGCACCGAGGTCGCCTCGCTCGACGGCCGCAGCCGGTTGCTGCCGAGCAGCACGCCGGACTTCGTCAGCGCCTCGGTGTAGGCGCCGTAGGCCTGCAGGATCGTGCCGACGTCGGTGGGGGTCATCTTGGCTTCCTCGGCCTCGCTCGCGTAGATCATCACCAGGTACTTCATCGTGGTCTCTCCGTTTCGCGGCGCGGCGACATGCCGTGCCTGATCGATGACGTTCGCGTCGGGCGGGTTTCGACAGCCGATGCGACTTTCTTTTGATCGATTCAGTATGCGCGCCGATGCGGCCGACCGACAAGGCTTGGGGGTTGCCAGCCGCCGCGCTTCGCTTCATCCTCGCCGCGATGATTCCGCACGCCTTCATCGCCATGCCCTTCGGCACCAAGCCCGGCAGCGACGGCCAGCCGATCGACTTCAACCGCATCTTCGACGAGCTGCTCAAGCCGGCGCTGGTCGAGGCCGGCTTCGAGGTGTTCCGCGCCGACCAGGAGCAGCGCGCCGGCGACATCCGCTTCGACATGTTCCAGGAGCTGCTGGTCGCCGACCTGGTGGTGGCCGACCTCACGCTCGACAACCCCAATGTCTGGTACGAACTCGGCGTGCGCCACGCGCTGCGCGCCCGCGGCGTGATGCTGGTGCAGGGCCCGCGACCGACGCAGCCGTTCGACCTCTACACCGACCGCAAGCTGACCTACCACCTGCTGAATGGCGCGCCCGATCCGGCCCACCTGAACGACGACCGCGACTCGATCACCCGCATGGCGCGCGCCACGCAGGGCGCGTGGTCCGGGCGCAGCGCCAGCCCGGTCTACCAGCTGCTGCCCGAGCTGCGCGAGCCCGACTGGCGCAAGCTGATGCTGGCCGAGAGCAACGAGTTCAGCGACGCGCAGAAGCGCTGGGCCCAGCGCCTCGAAGTGGCGCGCCAGAAGGGTCGCCCCGGCGACATCCTCGTGCTTGCCGACGAGACGCCGAGCCGCGCGTTGTGGCTCGAGGCCAAGCGCACCGCCGGCGATGCGCTGCTCAAGCTGCAGCGCTACGAGTTCGCGCTCGAGCAGTACGAGGCCGTGCTCGCGGTCGAGCCCGACCACGTGCCATGCAGCCAGAAGAAGGCGGTGTGCCTCGGCCGCCTCGGCCGCTTCGAAGACGCGCGCGAGTGGGTGCGCCAGCTCACGCAAGACCACCCGCACGACCCCGAATGCTGGGCGCTGGCCGGCCGTGTCGAGAAGGACCAATGGATGCAGCGCTGGCGCGCCAGCGCCGCCAATGCCGCCGGTGGCAAGGCCACGTCGGAGCAGCTGCGCGAGGCCGCGGCGCTCGAAGACGCGAGCCTGTGCGACGCGATCGAGGCCTACCGCACCGCGTTCACGCGCGACCCGTCGCACCACTACTCGGGCGTCGACGCGCTGATCCTGCTGATGCTGCAAAAACACCTCGGCGGCGAGACCGACGAGGCCGCGCTCGAGCGCCTGCGCGGCGGCGCGCTGTGGGCCTGCCTGACGGCCGCGCAGCGCGACCCGGGCGACTACTGGGCGCGCGCGAGCCTGGCCGAGGCGGTGCTGCACGATCAATCGAAGGACGTGATCCTGCACAAGTACATGGCCGCGGTCGCGGCGGCCAACCAGGACTGGTTCGCGCTCGACTCGACGCGCCAGACGCTCGCGCTGCTGCTCGACCTCGACTACCGCCCGCTCGAAACAGCCGCCGCGCTGAAGATCGTCGACCGCGAGATCGCGCTCGCGCAGCCGCCGTTCGTGCCGCGCCAGGTGCTGCTGTTCTCGGGGCACCGCGTCGACGCGCCGGGGCGCGCGCATCCGCGCTTCCCGCCCGAGCGCGTGCCGCAGGCCGCGGCCGCGATCGCCCGCGCGCTCGATCAGCTCGAGGTTGGCGCCGACGACTTCGCGCTCGTGCAGGGCGCGTCCGGCGGCGACCTGCTGTTCGCCGAGGCCTGCGCCGCGCGCGGCGTGCGCGTGCAGTTGCTGCTGCCTTTGCCCGAGCCCGAGTTCATCGAGCAGTCGATCGCGAGCTCGATCGGTGGCGACGATTGGCGCGCGCGCTACTTCGCGCTGCGTGCGGCGCTGAAGGACCCGCCGCGCGTGATGCCCGACGAGCTCGGCCCGCTGCCGGCGCATGCCAACGCGTTCGAGCGCTGCAACCTGTGGCTGCTCTACAGCGCGCTCGCACGCGGCGTCGACAGGGTGCGCTTCATCTGCCTGTGGGACGGCGGCGGCGGCGATGGCCCCGGCGGCACCGCGCACCTGTATCGTGAGGTCAAGCGCCGCACCGGGCGCGTGACCTGGATCGACACGCGCACGCTCGGCCCATGATCTAGGGCTGTTGCCGCGCTGACCTCGCGACGATCATGCCGCGCCCGGCATCGATTCGATGACACACAACAAGGAGACGACCCCATGGCCAGCAAACCCGCCGCCGCAAAGGCGATGTCGCTACACATCGGCCTGAACGGCGTCAGCGCCGCGGCCTACAGCGGCTGGGACGGCCCGCTCGCCGCCTGCGAGTTCGACGCGAACGACATGGCCGCGATCGCCAAATCCAAAGGCATGAGGTCGACCGTGCTGCTGACCAAGAAGGCGACACGCGCCCACGCGCTCGCGGCGATGCGCAGCGCGGCCCGCGCGCTCAAGGCCGGCGACCTGTTCTTCATGACCTACTCGGGCCACGGCGGCCAGGTGCGCGACACCAACGGCGACGAGGCCGATGGACAGGACGAAACCTGGTGCCTCTACGACGGCCAGCTGATCGACGACGAGCTCTACTTCGAGCTCAGTAAGTTCGCGGCAGGCGTGCGCATCCTCGTGCTGTCCGACAGCTGCCACAGCGGCACCGTCACGCGCGCGCCGCCGCCACCGCCGCTGCCCGGTATGCGCCCGAAGGCGATGCCGCCCGCGGTGGCTGCGCGCGTCTACCGCGATCACGCGGCCTTCTACGACAAGCTGCAGGCCGACGTCGCGAAGGCGGCCGGCAACAAGCCCGCCGTCGACCCCGACGCCGCGCTTGCGCAAGTCGGTGCGGCCGCGCACGCGACCGCGCTGGTCGGCGCGTTCAAGCCGCTGGTCGTGCTGATCTCGGGTTGCCAGGACAACCAGACCTCGATGGACGGCGACCACAATGGCGCGTTCACCGAGCAAGTGCTGAAGGCCTGGAACGACGGCGGCTTCAAGGGCGGCTATGCGAGCTTCCACACGCGCATCCGCGCGGCGATGCCGGCGACGCAGTCGCCGAATCTGTTCACGCTCGGCAAGGCGGCCAAGTTCCTGGCGCAGACGCCGTTCACCGTCTAGGAGCCGAGCATGGCGACGAGCGAGATCACCTTCGCGATCCCCGGCGAGCTGGAGCCGGCCGCCACCGCCACGCGCGGCAGCGTGAAGGCCGCCGTGCGCGTCGGCACGCAGCGCGGTGCCACGGCGGTGCAGCGGGTGACGGCGCGTGTCGGCGAAGACGTCGTCGTGCTCACGATCGTCAATGGCCCGACGCTGGTGCTCAACCCCGAAGCCGCACGCGACCTGATGCGTGCGCAGCAGAGCGGCGCGATGCGCGGCGGCCCCGGCTCGGCGGCAGGCGACGACGTGACAGTTTCGGCGCAGCTTGCGTGGCCCGGCGTCGAGGCCGGTGCAACGCGCGGCGCCACGCGTGGCTGGTTGGGGCAGGCGGTGCTCGGCGGCTTCCATCTCATCACCGGCTTGGTGAAGGACCCGGCCAAGCTCGCCGCCGCGGTCGCCACCAAGAAGGTCGACGGCCAGGTCAACCCCGGCGTCTACGCGCTGAGCGCCGATGCCCTGCCCACGACGCTGAACGACCCGCACAAACCGCCGCTCGCGCCGGGCGAACTCAAGCCGGCCGACGGCGCGCTGCTGGTGCTCGTGCACGGCACCTTCGTCGACACCATCAGCACCTTCGGCAAGCTCTGGGTGCAGCACCCGCAGACCGTGCGCGAGCTGTTCACGCAATACGGCAACCGCGTCTACGCGCTCGACCACCCGACGATGGGCGTGAGCCCGATCGCCAACGCGCTCACGCTGGCGCAGGCGATGCCCGCCGGGGCGCGGCTGCACCTCGTCACGCACTCGCGCGGCGGCCTCGTCGCCGAGGTGCTGGCGCGCGCCTGCAGCGGCACGCCGCTCGCGGCCGACGAACTCAAGCTCTTCGACGCGCCCGGCTATGCGCAGCACCGCAGCGACCTGCAAGCGCTGTACTCGCTCGCATCGACGAAGCGCCTCACGGTCGAGCGCGTCGTGCGCGTCGCCTGCCCGGCGCGCGGCACGCTGCTCGCATCGAAACGCTTCGACGCCTACCTGTCGGTGCTGCAATGGGGGCTGACGCTGGCGAGCATCCCGGTCGCGCCCGAGCTGGTGGACTTTTTGCACGAGGTCGCGCTGCGCCGCGCCCAGCCCGACGAGCTGCCCGGCATCGAGGCGATGATGCCCGAGAGCCCCGTCGTCGCGTGGCTCAACACCGGCAACCAGCTGATCCCCGGCGAGCTGCGCGTGATCGCAGGCGACATGGAAGGCGACTCGATCGGCTCATGGGTCAAGACCCTGCTGACCGACGCGTTCTACTGGACCGACAACGACATCGTCGTGCAGACCCGCTCGATGTACGGCGGCGCGCCGCGTGCGATCACGTCGGGCGGCGGTGGCGCGAGCTTCGTGCTCGACCGCGGCGCCAAGGTCACGCACTTCAACTACTTCTCGAACGACAGCACCGTGAGCGCGATCCGCGCCGCGCTGCTGTCGGATGCGCCCGCCGGCTTCCAGGCCATCGGCCCGCTGAGCTGGGCCGGGCAGGACACGAGCGGCGTGCGCGGCCTGGTGCGCGCGGCGCCGCAGCCCGACAAGCCGGCGGTGTTCGTGCTGCCCGGCATCCTCGGCTCCAACCTCGCGGTCGACGGCACGCGCGTCTGGCTCGGCATCCATTTTCTCAACGGCCTGAAGAAGCTCGCGTGGGACCCGGCCACCGCGAGCCACGTCACGCCCGACGGCCCGATCGGCCTGTCGTACGACGCGCTGATTGCGCACCTCGGCGACACGCACGAGGTGATCCCATTCGCCTACGACTGGCGCCGCCCGATCGAAGACGAGGCACGCCGTCTCGCCGATGCGGTCGACGCGGCGCTGACCCTGCGCGCGGCCAGCGGCGCGCCGGTGCGGCTGCTGGCGCACTCGATGGGCGGTCTGGTCGCGCGCACGATGCGCCTGGAGCGGCCCAAGACCTGGGCCCGCATGATGGCCGTCGACGGCGCGCGGCTGTTGATGCTGGGTACGCCCAACGGCGGCTCGTGGGCGCCGATGCAGACGCTGTCGGGCGACGACACTTTCGGCAACGCGCTGGTCGCGTTCGGCTCGATCTTCGACAACGGCGGCGCGCGCAAGATGATGGCCGGCATGCCCGGCTTCATCCAGCTGCAGGCCGATCTGCTCGACCCGGCGCAAGGCCTGGACAAGGCGAGCACCTGGCAGAAGCTCGCCGACGACGACCTCGCCGTGCTGCGCGCGCGCAGCATCTGGCACGACGAAGGCGCGCAGCGCACGATCTACGAATGGGGCGCGCCGCCGCAGACGGTGCTCGATCAGGCCGTTGCGCTGCGCAAGCGGCTCGACGCGCAGGTGCCCGCGCTCGGGCCGGACGTGGCCAAGATGCTGCTCGTCGTCGGCCATGCCGACCAGACGCCGGTCGGCATCGTGCAGGGCAATGACGGCCTTGAATACCTCGAAGCCACCGATGGCGACGGCCGCGTACCGTTGCCGAGCGCGCTGCTGCCCGGCGTGAAAACCTGGAAGCTCGACGCCGAGCATGGCAAGCTGCCCGGCGTCAAGAGCGCGTTCGACGCCTACGTGCAGCTGCTCGCGACCGGCGCGACCGACGCGCTTGCCACGCTGGCTGTGGAGAAGACGCGCGCTGCAGCGAGCTTCGAGATCGCGCATGCGCCGCTGCGCAGCCGGCCGTCGCGCGGGCTCGTCAGCTCGCTGCCGCCATCAGCACCGGGCGACACGATGGCCTTGCGGACCGCTGCCGCGGCCGACCGTGCCGGCCCGCGCGGCAAGGCCAGCGCACTGCGCGTGAGCGTGCGCAATGCCAACCTCAAGTTCGTCGCCGAGCCGCTGATGGTCGGGCACTACCGCGCGCTGGCGCTGACCGGCGCCGAGGCCGTCATCGACCGGCTCGTGGCCGGCGCGATGAGCGCCTCGCTGGCCACCGGGCTCTACCCCGACGCGACCGGCACGCACGAGATCTTCAACAACCAGCGCCCCGACCCCGAGGACGCGCTGGTGATGGCGCGGCCCGACAGCGTGATCGTCGTCGGCCTCGGCGAAGAGGGCAAGCTGCGCCCGACCGAGCTCGCCTACACCGTCTGCCAGGCCGTGCTCGCGTACGCGCGGCGCTTCGCCGAGCGGGCCGGCGGCAGCGCCGCGCACTTCGAGCTTGCGGCCACGCTGATCGGCAGCGGCGGCACCGGCTTCACGCCCGGCAGCGCCGCGCAGCTGATCGCGCAGGGCGCGTTCGAGGCGAACCAGAAGCTGCAAGAGGCCGGCTGGCCGCAGCTCGCCAAGCTCACCTTCGTCGAGTTCTACCTCGACCGCGCCAGCGACGCCTGGCGCGCGCTGAAGGTGCAGGCGCAGGCCGCGCCGAACCAGCTCGAGCTGGTCGGCCGCATCGAGCCGGGCGAGGGCGCGATCCGGCGCTCGCTCGACGCCAACTACCGCGGCACCAGCTACGACTTCATCAGCGCGCTGCCGGGGCTGGAGCAGAGCGGCGACCGCACCATCGTCTACGCGCTCGACACGCGGCGCGCCCGCACCGAAGTGCGCGGCGTGCGCGCGCAAGGCACGCTGCTGAGCAAGCTGGTCGAGACCGCGTCGAACAACGCCAACGACGACGCGCAGATCGGGCACACGCTGTTCAAGCTGCTGGTGCCGGTCGAGATGGAGCCCTTCCTCGGTGGCACCAGCGAGATGCTGATCGAGCTCGAGCCCGGCACCGCGGTGATCCCGTGGGAGCTGCTCGACACCGACAAGGACGCGCAGAGCGGCGCCGACGACCGGCCGTGGGCGATCCGGTCCAAGCTGCTGCGCAAGCTGCGCACGATCGACTTCCGCGCCCAGGTCTCGGACGCGAGCGCCGACGACAGCGTGCTCGTGATCGGTACGCCGCTGTGCGACGCGCCGTACCAAGACCTGCCCTCAGCGCGTGCCGAGGCGATTGCGGTGGCCTCGCTGCTCGCATCGAGCCGCGCGGGCACGCCGGCGAACAAGGTGCGCGCGCTCCTCAGCGGCAAGGACGACGCGCGCGCCGTGATCAACGCCTTGTTCGAGCTGCCGTACCGCGTCGTCCACATCGCCGGCCACGGCAAAGAGGGCGCCAGCGGCGGCGTCGTGCTGTCGGGCGGCAGCTTTCTCGGCGCGAACGAAGTCAAGGCGATGCGCACCGTGCCCGAGCTGGTGTTCCTCAACTGCTGCCACCTCGCCGGCCGCGACGCGAGCACGACGCTGAAGCCGATCGAGTACGACCGCGTCGTGTTCGCCGCGAACATCGCGCAGGCGCTGATCGAGGTCGGCGTGCGCTGCGTGATCGCCGCGGGCTGGGCCGTGGAAGACGGCCCGGCCGAGACCTTCGCGACCGAGTTCTACGCCGCGATGCTGCGCGGCGAGCGCTTCATCAGCGCCTGCGCCATCGCGCGCGAAGCCGCCTGGCGCGCCAACCCGCGCGGCAACACCTGGGCCGCGTACCAGTGCTACGGCGACCCGGGCTGGACCTGGCAGCGCTCGGGCGGCGCGGCGCAGCGCCCGCCCAAGGTCGACGAGGTCTATGCCGGCGTGTCGTCGCCGGTCGCGCTCGCGCTCGCGCTCGAGACGCTGGCGATCAAGAGCCGCCTCGGCGATGTCGACCCGACGCGGCAGCTCGACGAGCTCAACTACCTCGAGCAGACCTTTGCTGCGAGCTGGGGCGGCATGGGCGCGATCGCCGAGGCCTTCGGCCTGGCGTATGCCGAGATGGGCGAAGCGGCCCAGGCCATCCGGTGGTACGGCGATGCGGTGAACGCGGCCGATGGCAGCGCGTCGTTCAAGGCCGCCGAACAACTCGGCAACCAGCTCGCGCGGCACGGCGAGACCCTGGCCGACGATGCGCAGGCGCGCGAGACGATAGCCGCCGGGATCGCGCAGCTCGCCAAGCTGGCCGCACTGCACCGCACCGTCGAGCGCGAGAGCATGCTCGGCGCGGCCTACAAGCGGCTCGCGCTGGTCGAGGCCCGGCACGATACCGAGCCGAACCGCCAGGCCGGCCTGAAGGCGCTGGCGCTGATGACCCGCCACTACGACGACGCCGTGACGCTGGCGCGCGCGTCCGGCGCGACCAATCTGTTCTACCCGGCGAAGAGCAGCGTCAGCGCGGCGCTGCGCATCGCGATGCTCGAGCAGCGCGCGCCGACCGGCATCGCGGCGCGCCTCGCGGCCCTGCGCCAGGAGCTGGCCGCATCGGCCGCGGCGCAGCCCGATTTCTGGGCCGTCGTCGGCCAGAGCGAGGTCAAGCTGCTGACGGCGCTCGCGGCGGGCACGCTGGCGCATGTGGCCGACGAACTCGTGACAGCGCTGCGCGAACTGAAGCAACGCGTGCCATCGGTGCGGATGTGGAACTCGGTCCACACCGAGGCGCGCTTCACGCTGTTGCCGTATCAGGCCGCGGCGAGCCGCGCGAAGATGGCGGCAGAGGCGACCGCCGCCAAGCAGTTGCTGGATTGCTTCGCTCGACTCGCGAAGCCGTCCTGAGTCAGATCACTGCGCGTACCAGAGCACCGCGAAGAAGTGGCAGGTGCTGCCGCCGAGCACGAACAGGTGCCAGACGAAGTGCGCGAAGCGCACGCGCGAGTCGAACAGGAACACGACCGCGCCGGCCGTGTAGAGCAGCCCGCCCGCGACCAGCAGCGCCAGCCCGGCGCCGGGCATGCGCGCGACCAGCGGCGCCGCGGCGACGACCGCGACCCAGCCCATCACCACGTACAGGCTGGTCGACCACAGCGGGTGGCGCAGCCGGTTGAAGATCTTCGCGGTGAAGCCCAGCGCCGCCATCGTCCACACGACGCCGAACAGCGACCAGCCCCAGCCGCCGCGCAGCACGCCCAGCACGAACGGCGTGTAGCTGCCGGCGATGAAGAGGTAGATCGCAGCGTGGTCGCAGCGGTTCAGCCAGGTCTTCGCACGGCCGGCGGGCAGCGCGTGGTACAGCGTCGAGATGCCGTAGAGCAGCATCATCGTGGCCGAGAAGATGCACATCGCGACGATGTTGATCGCGCTCGTCGCCGGGCCCGAGAAGGCCAGCAGCAATGGCAGCGACGCGATCGCGAGCACGAAGCCGACGCCGTGGCTGATGCTGTTGGCGAGTTCTTCCCAGCCGGTCTGGTCTCGAACCAGTGTCGTCGTCATGTTCAACGTCCTCCGGTCACGTCGATGACGGACCCGGTCGTGTAGCTCGATTGATCCGACATCAGCCACACGATCGCCTGCGCGACCTCGTCGGCGCTGCCGGCGCGCTGCATCGGCACCAGCGGCGCCATCTGCTTCGCGCGGTCGGGCGTGCCGCCCGAGGCGTGGATGTCGGTCTCGATGATGCCGGGGCGCACCGCGTTGACGCGGATGCCCTCGAGCGCGACCTCTTTCGCCAGGCCCATCGTGAACACGTCGATCGCGCCCTTCGCGGCGGCGTAGTCCACGTACTGCCCCGGCGAGCCGATGCGCGCGGCGGCCGACGACAGGTTGACGATCGTCCCGCCGCTGCCGCCGTGCTTGGTCGACATGCGCAGCACCGCTTCGCGCGCGCAGACGAAGCTGCCGAACACGTTGATCGCGAACATGCGCTGCAGGCGCTGCATCGTGGTCGCATCGACGCGGCTCGGCAGGTCGACGACGCCGGCGTTGTTGACCAGCGCAGCCAGGCGCGGCAGCTCGCGGTCGATGGTCGCGAACATCGCGAGCACGGCGGCTTCGTCGCTGACGTCGGCCTGCACCGCGATCGCCGTGCCGCCGGCCTCGCGGATGCGCGCGACGATGGCCTGCGCCGCGGCCGCGTCGCTGGTGTAGTTGACCGCGACGGCCCAGCCGCGTTGCGCACTGAGCAACGCGGTGGCCGCGCCGATGCCGCGGCTGCCGCCGGTGACGAGCACGCTGCGCGGGGTGGGTGTCGATGAAGCTGCGGAAGGGTTCATGGGCAGGTCCTCAATCGTCTTCGCCGCGTGCGCCGTCATCGCTGCCGTCTTCTTTGGCCTTCTTGTCGAGCGCGGCCTTCAGTGGCGTGAGGCCGTTGATGAGCGCATCGGTCGTGGTCGGTTTGGCCACGCGCAGCGCAGGCGGGAACAGGTGGTTCATGTACAGCTCGTCGCCGAAGCGGTCGGTGCGCTGCACGTTGAACCACAGCGTCAGGCCGATGCCGACGAGCGCGCAAGTGACGGCGGCCCACTTCAGCATGCGGTGCCGTGCCGGCTCGACGGCGAGCAGGTGAAAGTAGAGCGCGCCGGCGGCGACCGCGATCTCGCCGATGAACGCGAAGTCGGTGACCCACGGCCACGAGAACGCGAACGCGAGCAGCGGCGGCACGATGCTGAGCGCCATCAGCGCGAGCGCGGCGAACAGGAACACGCGCAGGTGCCAGCTGAAATGCGCCTGGCGCGTGAAGATCTTCGACAGCGTCGCCCACGCGCCGCACCACAGCGCGGCGCCGACGATCACGCTCAGCAGCAGGCTGCCGGCAGCGCGGGTGAAGTTGTCGGGATCGTTGCCGAGGTAGCTGTTGAACACCACGCCCGCCAGCAGCACCGCTGCGCTGAGCACGATGGGCGCAGCGCGTCGCTTCAGCGAGCTCGTCGGTGCGATCGCGAGCTCGGGCGCGACGGTGTGGCCGGTCAGCCGCAGCCGCAGCCGCGTGCGACCGGCGGTGAGCTCGATGGCGTCGCCGCTGGTGGGCAGCGGCGCCACGTCGCCGCGGTGCAGGCGCTGGTGGCCGAGCAGTGCGCCGTTGACGGTGTCGGCGACCGTGAGCGTGAGCCCACCCGACTCGCTCGTCGCGATGCTGAGGTGGTGCGCGGCGACGTGCGGATCGCTCAGCACCACGTCGTTGTCGAGCGCGCGGCCGATGTGCAGCGGCCAGTGCGGCACGGTGATCGACTGCCGCACCTGGCCGTCGCGGTCGAGGATCTCGATCAGCGCCCGAGCGCCGGGCTGCCCCAGGCCGGGCGCTGTCCCTTCGGAGGACTGGATGCCGTAGTCGGCGTCCGAGGGGTGCACATCGGTCAGCGCGCCCATCCGTAGCCCTCGATGTAGTGCTTGGCGAGCTTCTGCGCATTCGCGAAGCTCAGGCCCTGCGCGTCGAAGCGGCCCTGCACGCCGGCCTGGTTCTGGTCGAGCGTGGCGACCAGCACCGACACGTCATACAGCTCGGGCAGCTTCTTGTAGGCGCGCAGGCACACGACCGCGCGCAGCGGCAGCC
>Ga0307509_10002106_pt1 | contig 32792 bp, 49 predicted proteins | sample 10_EM_MG_FD_202245 | JGI IMG/M metagenome (GOLD analysis project Ga0307509, IMG submission 202245) | Populus trichocarpa ectomycorrhiza microbial communities from riparian zone in the Pacific Northwest, United States - 10_EM | ecosystem: Host-associated > Plants > Roots > Unclassified | place...
AGGTTTACTGAGCTGGTTAACTTTTATCCAATAACTCCCAAGAAATACGACCTTTACCAACAAACCCCAACTTTTTTACCTATTCCTCTTCCACAGTGAAGCTTCACCTACGCTGTTTTGAAGATACTGGTTCACGGATAAATTCACGATTTATTCAACTGCCCGGCATAGCCCCGGTCACGTGGGTGGAAAACGTGGTTTAGCCTCGCCATCACGAAGCTACAAACGTGGGAATCCCTCTTATTCGAATCCAAATCTAACAACACGCATACGACCTCGTTCCCATCCATCACCATGACCCAAGGTGCCACTTTTTAAAAGTGGGGAGCGGAACAACTGGAGTTCCTCCGGTCTTCTCAAGCTTGTAAGCCACCGCGATTGCTAGGTCGCAGCAAGACCCCTCCTCAATGAGTCTGTGACTTGTCCAACGGGCGCTCGGCGGAGGGGTTTTGTGGGGCGTGCCTCGCGGCAATAGTGAATTCTATCTGTCCTCCATAGGCGATTTACTCACAAAGCACCTGGAGGAAATCCTTCGAGCCGCAGGGCTCTATGGGGTCGTGGCAGGCATTCGACGTCCGGTGCTCGCAGAGTAATGTAGGTCAGTCTCTTTGTTTGGAAGGATATTTCTGTTGGGCTCCAGTTTTTGAGCAAGAATCGTCGCCCAGCGCAGTCATCGTTCGCTCGGGTCTTGCACTAGATATGACCCTCGAACACCTTGGGGGGGTTGAAGACAGGCTGCGGGTCCTTCAGGAACAGAATGACTCGTAATTATTCCCTTCCCAATCAAGGCCACGATTTGGTTCCTCGCTTACATCGGTCGAAATGGTTACCAGCGTCGTTGTGTGCAGCCGCGAGATGACTCCACTGTGATTCTATCCCGAGGAAGTGGCCGAAATGTATACCATGACAGAAAGATGCAGTGTTCTACATACAGGTATTATACAGTGATGAAAGAGTACACATGTGTATCACGTCCAGGTAGGATGCCTACTAAAAATCAGTCGCGTAATAAAACAAGACGTAGTTCCTCAACGAATGATGAGACTTCCCCGACGGGAGAGGCTCGACAAACTGTTTTGCCTCCGTACCAACCCGCCATGGACCGATGGCAGCTCTGGAGCAGGCGCGGTCTTCTTTCCCCATACATCGCAAACTTGCAGTTGGCTCGTCACAGCTCCACCATCGACCCCGCCAACGGCGACCACCATCCTCGTCCCAGTTCTGTCGAGGACGCTTCCGAGATTCCTCGAACCCGGATCAACATATTTCACCTGTTTTGCTTGCTTGAAGTATGGCAACGCGTACGCCACGACAGAGTTTTCGATGGCGCTCGGAACCGGTGCTGCGAGGTTACTTGGATGAGAGGTGACCTTTCCCAGGCCGTGAGTGAGAACGATTTCTTTGCACCAAGACGCGTGGACGCCGACGATTGTCGCGTCGTACTCGTGACGTTCGATATTTTCGCTATAGTCGTCCATCGTCCAGACACGAAGAACGCTGGTATTGTCCGGCGCGTTCGCTGCTGTGGCCAAAACGCGCGAGTTGCACCAACCAACAACCTAGGGGGAATGGATCAGCAACAGGGTCAAACGGGGGGCTGAATCACCGACAGAAACTGCATGGTCATGCTGCATCTTTCTCCGCCTTTGAACCATTTCGCCCATCTTCAGCGGAGCGTCTTGACGACTGTCCCAATAGTAGATCACCCCGTCCTTGTCGCCACTTGCGAGATACTTGGGGTCCTTTCGATTCCAGGAGAGCGTAGTGATGGGGGCTTCATGCCTCGTTACTTTTCCCTTCTTCATCTTCATCTCCTTCCTATCGTCGATACGGGTGTCGTAGTACTGAATTGAACCTTTCTTATCGCCGACGGCAAGAACTCGCCCCTCGTTCCACTCAAGACACGTGATGCCAGTAGCGGTCCAGCTCCGGGTCATCTTCTTGGCCTCGATGTCCCAGAGTTCGATATTATCATTCGAAGTCCCCAGAGCAAGCAAATTCGGAGCGTCACGGCAAAAATCAAGCATCTGGAGTGTGCCATGTTTCTTCGATGGTTTGAATGTGTAGCCAACATCTTCCACGGTGGAGGTAACGTTCTTCAGGTACACGCGATTCCCGCGGGGGAAAGCCAGAATATTCTGTGAAGACCAACTTAGTGGGCAGAACAGTTCGACACCACCTTCATCGCTGTCAACGGAGGCGGCGAAAGTTGGAAGCGAAAAATCGATAACGGAGCGGGGTTGAGATTCCATGTTATACCGAGCTGACTCGTTGGCAAAGCGGAAGTTGTCGGGCGCTGGTGTGCATGTCCGGGATCTCATGGACGTTTCGAGATCTGCAAAAGCTTCGTCCATAGGTGTGGGAAGGGGTGTTATCGAGCGTAGCCTTGCACCATGTGGCCGACGAGGGGATGCAGGTGGAGTAGAGAAAACGGAAGAAAATGAACCGGCCCTCTATCGGTGGAAATGAGAACGGGGGAGCCGATGGTGTTGGCGGTGAGTGGTACATACAGGAAGTGGCTTGGCTGACGCGGAAAGAACGAAATCCGGAATAGAGCTGACGCTGGCCTCCGAAGGAGAATATGAACTCGCATCCGACCGATTCCTTTTTGCAGATCGAAGATCAATCGACAATTCACTAGGAACGCGTTTCAATGACATATGCGGTTCTTCTGAGAAGGGGACGGGGAGGGCAGAAGGTGCAAGGTGGGGGTCAGACGATCGGTCCACCGGTGGGCCCGAACTTGCGATCGTACCTTGCGTTGACGTACTCCTGGGCAACGACGGTGGATTACCCAAAAGCTTGTTGTGTAACCTAGAAATTAGACCGATCTTACGCGTAGAAAACGCGTTAGATTCAGCCGAACCTCCCGAAGGACTGGGTGACACCGATTAGTCGGAATGGACCCGAAAAGTAGATATCAAGAAGTAACTCACGTCTGAGAGGGGAGGAGGACTTGTGGAGATTGACTATCCAGATTGAAATTATGATGTTAGCAAGGGCTTAACTCAGCGGGGGTATGGAGAGTGACAAAGGGGAGAGGGGAGTGGCGGAGGAACATGGTGAAAATATTGGAGGATTGCGTGGGAAGTAACATATACATCACGTTATCGACCCAGACGAGACAATGGGAAGCTGGGCAAGCGGGTAGCTTGTGCAGTCAATTTCAAGGCCTCGTCCAGGATGACGATCCGGGCACGGACCGCATCGAGTTCGCCGGTTACGAGGGTGATACTCTCAGTTTCGACTGGGGATTGCGTTGCATTTTCGGGCACCGTCCAAGAATCGTCCGGGTTTTGGAGGAAAGCTTGGGGTTCGAGAGGGCAAGCCCAAAAAAGAGAACAATAGGGAGCGTCTACTGACCGTACGGGGGTGGGGTTGGGTAAAGCCTGGAGGGAGGACTGGGCAACAACAGAACTCCTGGGACCAGAAGGTGGAGTTGACCAAAGAGATTATTCCTGAGAGAATCTTGCAAAGACGTGTGTCATGAGGTCTCGACGGGGATGAGGAGGAAGAGGGTATTGGTCGGGCGTGATTTTTATGGAAGACGGCCTGGCAAGCGCCCATGATGGAACGCTTGAAGCGCTGATGGATGGTTTCACTTCATCGTCGAGTCAATTCAGCTCGTTAGGCAAGATAAGCTACGGCAGAGTGAAGGGTAATCCCAGGCGTGACCCCGACCACCTCCCAAAATTCCCTCGAATCCAAAGCGCGGTCCAGCTGCTCGACAGGTCGAGGCAAAGCCCGAATACCCCGCTCACTCATCAGCTGTTTCACCCAAAGCCGAGGGTTATCCGTAACGTCACACTCGCCGTTCTGTGCCGACGGAGTCCATGAGGAAACAAGCTCCCACCAATCGTACACCCGCAAGTCTGTAAGACACCACCGTTGCCCTGCCAACTTGTCGAAGTTCCGGTGTGCCGCAAGGATCGACCGGGCCACATCTTCCCCGTGGACCAGGTGAAGGGAGCCCTGCAGTGAAATTCTGGGATGAGAATTAAGTAAAATTTGACAACGGAACGCAAAACCAGCCTTCGCAGCCAGAGCGTTCTTGTTTGGTGCGATCCTCTGAATCCAATGAACCGGGTTCCTCTTTCCTCCCCAAAGCCCAGTAAGATGCAAGACAGTGGCAGACGCGCACTTGAATAGTTCTGTTTCTTGAACGCTTCTGGGAACAGGCTCAATATCCGTGTGCCGATCCACCCAACCTGCCGTCTGTTGAGGTACACCCTCCCTTGTAAGAACACAGTCGCCAAAGGAGCCAAACAAAACGGTCGTACTTGTGTGAACGACCCTGTACTGCCGAGCTGGATCCAGTTTACACTAACACCCCTTCCGGTGCCAGACCTCGTCCTATTATAACCATCCACCAAAGCCTTCACATTCTCTATCACCGGAAAGGTGATCAGGACCGTCGTAGCGTCGGGCAAGGATTTGTATTGTTCAACGCTCTTTGTGGAAGGGTCGAGGTTGAAAGGGATCGTCCCCTCTCGACCATCCCTCGAAGTCGCGGCGAAAGATACCCCGCTGGATTCGAGGAGTGGAATTAGAAACCCCGACGTCCAGCCTGCACCGAGGATCAGCAGTTCGACCTGTGTCGTCGGTCGAGTCATGGTACGGCGGTGGAGAGGATTCACGCTGATCGTTCCCATCCCGATTCACAACTCCGGGGTATTATTATCATTAACGGATGATGTCAACAAGCAACGGACGACTACGGGAGTATTTACTGATTGAATGAACATAATATTGTCGGACCGATGGTCTGGACGTTATGCCTGGGTGATATCGGAGTTCCTTCCGAGAAGTGCGCACCTGTAAATCTCGCCAGCAGGAATGAGCTCAACCGAGCTATTGCTCTTGGTTGTGTCACCGCTCTCAGCAAGGAGGATACGAGAAGGCGAGGAAGTGGTGTATTTGGACCAGTTGGGGGACCTAGGAAGTTTATGCATGTTGGGGTCTCCACTGCGGACGAAAGACAACCAGTAAGCAATCGCCTCTTGAGCGAACGCTTGTTCAGCAGGGGTTTGAGTGTGGAAAGATCCGGTGCCGTTTTGACTGATTGAACATCATTAGCGAAGCCCCTCCCGCGGTTTACTGTAATTACTGTACCCAGTGGTCACACCACGGAACATATACCAGTTCTCGGTTGCATGCTCAGCGAAAGGACTACCAGGGACAGGTGTGATCCATTTATAGGTCCAAGCCCCAGCGGATTTCTCGGCATTGGCAAGGATGGTCTAGGGAGCTTGCGCTCAGTTTTGGATTGGAGCTCGAACTGGCGGTGACACTCACTGAACACCTGACGGAAGCATCCCCGGTGATAATCCTGACCATCTCCTCCTGCGAGGACCAAATCTCGGAAGCGTAGGTGTTGATCCAATCCTGAATATCGTCGTCTGTGGCCAACGGGATGTACCCGTGCAACGCGGCGTAGATATCACCTGCAGGCTCGCTGGTTGCCAAAGTCTCGTTCGCGATATGTCTAGGCAACCGCATTTCAGTCGCCGTGTCATGGAAACAGGACTAAATCCCCATACCCGGTGATGAGAGGGACCTCAGTGTATTTGCCTTGCAACAGCAGTCGGTCGGGGTAATCCGTGATGACCTTTCCATCGAGGACAGGCTTGAACCGGTAGTAAGCACCAGGGCTGGGGAATATATTAGCCCAGAGGCGATCGAGTCACGAACCGCGACGCTTACTAGCTTCCATGGGCCGCATCTTGGGCGATCGCCAGTGTGCTGACACTGACTTGCCTAAGGCACGCAACCGTCGTGGTGATGTCACCGGTCCCACATCCAGCCTCGGCTGCGAAGTAATCGAATAGGCCCTTCTGTTGATCTACGGTGGGTACAGGGCCGCGGAACAGGCTTTGGGATATGGCCTGCTTGAAGACCTTCCCGCCGGTGGAAACCAAGTGAAGGAGGACGGAGGAACCGCCGGCGCTCTCTCCGTCAATCGTGATCTTCCCGGGGTCGCCCCCAAAGTAACTGATGTAGCTCTCGACCCATTTCAGGGCCTGAACCTGATCCAAGAAACCGACGTTGTTATCTGCAATAACCCCACCAGCGAAGTCAGGGTGGGAGAGGAATCCGAAAGTCGCCAGACGATAGTAGACGGAGACAACGACGACCCCTTGGCTCTGGTGAACCCAGTGGTCGAAGGGAAAATTTGCAGGGTTACCATAGATATACCCCCCTCCGTGAATGTAGAACAACACGGGTACTAGCGACCGGGGCCTGTGAGTGCCACTCTGTATACACGGCAGAATGAAGAACCTGGACTCACAGTCGCTGCCGGCCCTGGCCTTTGAGGGAGTGTAAATATTGACCCTGAGGCAGTCCTCACTTCCGGCCCCACCCCTGTCGCCACCTGCGCCAGTTCCAGTAAACGATGGATCAGAAGGTAGGGGCGCCGGCAGATACTCACGGAACAAAGGTCCTTGGACACAAAAATCGGGGTATTGGGTGGCGTCCACGACCTTCCCCCCAGCCTCCCTCGAGACACGAGCGACGTCTAAAGCCTTTGGAGCGCGAAAGCGAAGGTTTCCGAGAGGGGGTTCGGCATACGGAATCCCAAGATAAGAAGTCACATCGCCATAGGTATCAACACCCCGGTAACTGGCGTAGCCAGTTCCCACAACTCCACGCTTCCGCAGACGGGGGCCAACCTCACTGAAACCAAGAGCGGTGGCCAGCAAGGGGGTTAAGGCGGCCCAAATCCTGAGAGCGACCATTTGAACTACCGGTTCGGAGGGAAGAATCGATGGACATGGTGGAGCCTCGACATGCTACCTATATAGGTGCATTTGGTGCAGGGCGGGAAACCCGGCCCGGGGCCATACGCACTGCTCAGGATCCTCGTGTCCGAACCAATACCCGTATCTGGAAGATAAGATCTTCAACCACGGGGTATCCGTTTATACGCCCAGAAGCTCGTTGGGCAGGATATAAATAACCAACGATTGACGTCCCATGCCAGTGTTCTCGTGACCTGGGAATGGGTTGAGAACACAAGCCAGACCACGGAGAACATAGCTCAACAACGCACCCCGCGGTGAAACCTCAGCTCAGGTGCCTGTCGCTACTAGGTAAAGGCGTTCTCTTCTACCAGAGGGTCCAGCTGGCCAAGGTAGAGGGACCCGTTGATCCGAGTCAGGAGCCTTGGTCAGCACTGGTCAGACCCGTGACCCCTGACACCGTATCAGCACTTGTGTCATGGGCCAGCACCCAATGATGACTCCATGGTTTTTCTGATGAAGGTTGAGGAAAGGGGTGGTTAGGGGAACAGTGAGCGTGTGGGGAAATTACTCTGTATACGAGATCGTGACGGTCGCGCATTTAGTAATGCCCGCAATTGACTGACCCGCCGCGGTCATATTTCACAACCCGTCACGACGCCCCAGAACGTTCGGAATCATAGTCGGGCCAGTTGCCCATCCCCAGGCCGCTAGGCAAAAGATTGACCCCACGTGACTTTGACGCAAGCACTCACCACCAGACGTGATCGAGGGCTGCACATCCCCGCCTCCTCACCTCATGACCCCAACGGCCTTGTCGAGACTCGCCATCCGACACTCGCCATTGCGTTTTCGGCCGTGCATTCCGGGCCTTGGGGTGGTAAACCGATCACCATACTCATTGCCGCATTGTCAGTCCCGTCACCTCTCGTTCCAACCGACTCCAACATTCGTCGAACCCAAACCACCCACTTCGGATGATCCAAAATGGAACTCAAAAGGCGGCGGCGGACCCGTGGTGGACGTTGCGGTTCAGGAGCAACGGAAGAAGGACTGGAGCATCGTGCGCAAGATGATGGAACACATGTGGCCTAAGGATTGGGGTGTCCGAAGCCGGGTTGTTCTTGGCCTTGGTTTCCTCGTTGGTGGAAAGGTGAATCGTGCGCTCGACTCGATTGTCTTTCCGTTAACTACCGCGCGGACCCCTAGTTGCTGAACGTCCAAGTTCCCGCTCTGTTCAAAGCCGTAGTGGACACCCTTAATCTCGAAATAACTTCGGGTGGGACCGTTTGGGTCGTCGCTGGCTCGCTCGTCCTCGGGTGTAAGTGCCACATGTGAACACATCCCACCCTCGCCGATCTAATTTCTTGTGTATTCCAGACGGGGCGGCGAGAATCGGGGCAACCCTCTTCTCAGAGCTCCTCAACGCAGTTTTTGCGAGCATCAGTCAACGCGCCGTCCGTAAAGTCGCGAGAGAAACCTTCGAACACCTCCTGAATCTTGATCTCAGATTTCACCTGTCCAGACAGACAGGTGGACTTACTAGAGCCATCGATCGAGGAACTAAGTGCGTTAAGACTCCCACTCCTCTCTCTAGATCGTATTGCTGACCTCCCCTCAGGGGTATCACGTTTGTCCTGCAGTCTGTATTGTTCAGGATCGTCCCAACTGCGCTTGAGGTTTCATTGGTTTGTGGGATACTGGTACGTTGCGCTCCAACGACCATCAGATCTCCCCCCTCACCTGTTTGTTGGCACGAACAGACGTACAAGTTTGGATGGGACTTCGCTGCCATCACGGTCTTGACGATGTCCGCGTATGCTTGGTTCACGGTTCACACCACTGCAAGGAGGTAAAACCGCTGTTGCATTACCCCACATACGTCTCCTCACTCTCAGTGCAACCTTAGGATACAGTACAGACGTGCGGTTAACCAAGCCGACAACAAGGCAGCAACAGTTTCAATCGACTCCCTCATCAATTACGAGGCTGTTAAAGTGTGCCACTCACTTCCACCGGCCCGACAGTATAGCTCAAATTACCAAAAACCACTTAGCACTTCAACAACGAAAAGTATGAGATTGAGCAGTATGATAAGCATCTTGCCTCATACGAGAAATCTGCGATCAAGGTTGCCACATCGCTCGCTTTCCTGAATTCCGGACAGAACGTTATTTTTTCGTCTGCGTTGACATTGATGATGTTCCTTGCCGCTCAAGGTGTCTTGAATGGTAAAAGTCACGCCCACCATCCGGCTCGACGTGATGTATTGATTACGTGACTTGTAGGAACCATGACTGTGGGCGATCTTGTAATGGTCAACCAGCTTGTGTTCCAGCTTTCTTTGCCACTCAACTTCTTGGGGACAATGTACCGGGAGCTGAGGCAAAGCCTGCTGGACATGGAGGTCCTTTTTAACATCCAGACCCAGAACCAACCTCCAAAGGTACGAATATATGCGTTCCAACGACATAAACTGCCGTTGAAACCTACCACAGGACAAAGTAGGAGCCGGTGACCTAATCCTGGAGGGCGGTTCTATCACCTTCGACAGGGTTAACTTCGGATACCATCCGAACCGTCTCATCTTCAAAGACATCTCCTTCACCATTCCCGCCGGAAAGAAAGTGGCTATTGTCGGACCCTCGGGATGTGGAAAGTCCACCGTCTTCCGACTCCTCTATCGATTCTACACTCCCGCCTCTGGTCGAATACTCATTGATGGGCAGCCAATTGATGATATCACACTCGAAAGCGTGAGAAGAGCGATTGGGGTCGTCCCGCAAGACACTCCATTGTTCCACGCGGATGTGATGCACAACGTGAGGTACGGGAGGTTAGATGCGACTGACGAAGAGGTCATCGGCGTCGCAAAGCAGGCAAGGGTGCATGATGCAATCATGAGGTTGCCTGACGGATATGCTACGACTGTTGGTGAGAGGGGTTTGATGATCTCGGGTGGGGAGAAGCAGAGGTTAGCGGTCGCTAGGGTACTACTGAAGGATCCTCCAATCCTCTTTTTCGATGAAGCAGTACGCTTTTCCTCCTCCATTGCGTTTCAGCCTTGCCTCATAGCTCCTCAGACATCTGCCCTGGACGCTCACACAGAGGTCGAGTTGATGAACAATATTAATAGTCAACTCAAAGGGCAGGCGAGGACGAGTGTTTTCATCGCCCACAGGCTTAAGACTGTGGTGGAAGCTGGTACGTTTGATTAAACAGGGTCACGACGATTTCTGAATCTGTGTACTGCCCCAGATTTAATCCTTGTCTTCAAAGATGGCGTTGTCGCGGAGCAAGGAACTCACGAGGAATTGCTCCAGCGTGGGGGGTTGTACTCCAGTATGTGGATCCAACAATCGTCCGATTCATCACCCATAGACCCGCTCCTGGGCACGACTGAGGCTCTGGAGAACACTTCCCGCTCGGTGTGACGGCTGTTCGTCATCTCCTGGGGCGGGGTGCTGGAGAGTTGGGGTTCTCGTCAGGTTGTACACGATCCATGGTCCCTTGTATCGACATCCTTAAGCCGTCACTATATCTCCCCACTCTAATCCATCATGTGTTTCGGCGTAGCATACCGTTTGAAACCAACCAATTAACGTATAACGAGGGTCGGATATCCGCATCCAGGTGGGAATAGGCATTGAAGCGTAATATGTTAAGTGTGACCTCTGGGCTAACCATCACTCAAGCCGTCCACGAAGCCAAGACAGTAGTCCCTTCGTTCCTTCGCGTTCCCAAACTCTCCTCGGCGGGATCCGGAACCTGTCGCGTACCAGGAGAGTTAGCGGACACCCCGGCTTCCTGGCGTATAATGGAAAGAATCAACGTACGTATTCCCTTCAACGAGAAAGACATCTAAGGGCAAAAGGCCCAACTCTGCGGGTAGCCTCGCAATTTCGTTGTCACGAAGGTCCAAAGTCTCCATCCCCCATCTCTGGACATCCCTGTTACCTTTGAACATCCCCGCGAGACCGACGAATCCTTCGAGGTCCGCGAGCCTGTTACTTGATAGTTCAAGCTGCCTTAACGGTGTTCCCTTGTGTAAAAGTAATTCCGACAAATGGGCGGTAGTCAAACCGTGGGAGGTGAGACTGTTGTGCGTGAGGTTGAGGGTCAAGATTGATGGGAAGAGTCTGGCCAGGAGGGGGAGGAGCGGTTCAGATTTCCGGTTCGAAGAATCATCTCCCTCGGAATAAGAAACGGTGTCACCGAGACCACAACTCTCAAAGCTGAGTTCCTCTAATCTGGGTAAGAAGCCTTCCTCGGGGATGTTAGTGAGCGGAGGGAGGCTGAACGATCGATCTAGCCGCCTTTTGTCGAGCTTCAAGACGCGGAGCGTGGGGGCTACGGAAGAGTATTCCATGATGTACGACAAAGGTAGCGTGGGAGTAGGGACTACGAGGTCGGACAGGGATCCCGGCGTTACTGAGTGAGCGACAGAAAAGGACCGCGCGTGCATGGAGGATTTTGTAGGGGCTGATGAAGGGGGGAGGGTGAGGACATGTTCATCCGCGACGTAGTATTTCGATGTGGCCAGTGAATAAGGTGGTTGAGCCGCGTCTGGGTCCTCGGGTGATTCCTCTCGTCCATTGACAGAAACTTCAGTGGGGTGAGGGGCAAGTTTAGCTCTCCGGAGCCTCTGTGCACCCGCCGTCAAACCATCCTCCGCCTCGACTTCCCAGGCTGTTTTCAGTATAACAGGCTTTCGAGGTGACTCGTTCACAACAGGTGAGGGGTGGATGGTTTCACGGTATCCTTCTTCCGTGTGTGCAGCAGCACGGGCTTGAGCGAATCTTCTCTGACCCTCAGTGAGAGGGGGTTCGTGCTGCAAGGGCTCCCTCGAGGCCGTCCCCGAACCCGACGTTTGATCTTCCCTTCCCCCCGCAAAGCCAGAGTCGGATGGGGCCATCCAGCCGCGTCGTCTCCCAACACTCCTCTCCACTTCCACCTCCCACGCCTCCTTCACGATCTTCTTCCCAACAACGACCTTGACCGTTCCTTCAGGTGGTTCCTGAGCCGAGTTGGTTATCTCGAAGTCCAACACCTTCGATGTAGAGGCAAACGCGGATTTGATCGCCATTTCGGTTACTTTGGTTTCACCAAGATCAAGTAACTGAAGCTGTGGGTACTGCGGCGACGCGTTGGAAAATAAGTCGTCAGGGAATGTGTCATCGTCGATGTCGGCGTTCTGAAGAAGAAGTTCCTTTAGATTCGATAGCCGACTGCAGCGCGAGATAAGGGATTGGGTATCGGAGCCAAAGGGGTTTGACGAGAGGTCGAATCTGACAAGAGACGCTGGTATCGGTTGATTGATGCCTGCCGCGGTTAAGCTGTTGAAAGGGACTTCTAGGACGCGGAGTGAAGGGAGGGGCTTATCCGCCCTACGAATCTCAGGACTGAAGAAGTCGTTTCCCTTGCGCTGGCGTAAACGTTGCGCGTTTGCGGGATCGAACGGATGACCGAATGGCAGCGAAGTGAGCTTGTTATGAGATAGCTTGAGGGTCGTAAGGTCAGGGAGGGCGAAAAAGTTTTCCGGTAATGATGCCAGAGAATTGTGCGATAGGTCGATGTACGTCAAGGCAGAGAGGTCACATATGGACTCCGGTAAGGAGGTGAGGAGGTTGTTATTTAGCTTCATCGCGGAAATTAATCAGTGACCCGGTGTAGGATGAAACAGCACACGGTCTTACATCCAACGTCTTCAGAGAACCGAAGAGCGACAACTCTGGTTGCAGCTCGACGATCTTGTTGCTCCAGGCTTTGATCACCTCCAGATCCTTTGCGTCGTACCAATTAACATCTTTGACAGCCCTTTTCCGTGCAATTGCAGAATCGTGCTCAGGGAGGGGTGGTTCGTTCGGTACGAGTTTCAGCGGTTCTGGCGTTAAGCCCAAGTGGATTTCGAAGAGGGCGGAAGGGATACATGGAAGATCTCTGGAGGAAATGTTAATGGCACCTAAGACACGCTTTGAAGGTTATTAACCGCGAGTCTGACGAGAACATCGGTTGACGAACCTGTGCCCCTCGCCCGCTCGACGGTCTCCCTTAATGACCAACGACCAAGGTCGTCTATGTCTTCCTCCTGGGGTTTGTTTGGCACCACTAAGCTGGTATCAGCTACAAGCACAGGAGGCTCGCCCAGGGCCGGCGAAGTAGATTTGAGCTTCCGCGCCTCTGCTCTCTTTTGAGCAATGACCTCTTTCAAGCTTGGAGTAGGCTTCGGAGGTTCGGTTTCCTCCTTCCGTTCCTTCTGAGGAGAAGTAGCACGCGACTTGTTGGGAGATAGAGCTAGGCGTGGGTTTGAGGATTTTGGGGTAAGTGTTGGCCGCACCGCTGGTTTCGACTTCGGTTTCGACGGAGTAGGGGGATTGGAGGTTGGCTTGGGAATAGAGGAGGTCACAGGAGTCTTAGCCCTTGGACGGGGAATAGAAAGCGAGGACATCACACGAGGGCGGGGCTTGTTGGGATCCATGAGTGTGGATGACGGGCAAGTGGGAAGACGTTGGCGGAGGACGGCGGCCCGAAACAGACTCTGGGCGCGATCGGCGGCTGAAGCAACCGAACATTCAACACTTCATTAGCATGCGCTGTTGCCTGGTATCGGAGATATAGTACCCCCCGGACGTCAAGCTCAAGCTTGAAGCTTCGAGTCCAATCCTGAGCCGCGCAACTTATATGCGGTCTCCACAGGGGAAGCGGGGAAGAGATGGACATTATACATACATATATAAGGGGGGAGCGGATCACCACATGTGGCCACATGCTAGACTAGTAAATCCATCTGCATTCGAGAGCGTACGATAGGAAGGCGGATCGGACGAACGCCATGATAATGTATGGAGGCACAGCTACTTCCATTCCACCGTATCCACCCCAAGTAGTTGCAGTTCATGTGCGTTGGGTTCCGTAATCCCGTTACAGTTGTCAAATGAGATGAGTGTGATCTTTGAGGGTTGGCGGAGGTAATTAGGGATATACCAGGGCGCAGTAGGAGAATGGGTCAGGGATAAACTGTCCATCTTTTCCTCGATGGACTGTGTCGAGGGGGCAGAACCTGGTCGTTGGAGGCTTCTCTTGTACTTCCCGCTCAGCGGTTTTATCTTCCTCCGTACCCCCGGTCGGCCCCGACCACGGTTTATGGTTGCGTGCCGGGATTCTCCGTCTACATTTCTCGCCGAGATCCACTTCTGGAGACACCCAATCCTCAGACCATCACAGTCCCTGAGAATGAGCGATTCCAGTTCGAACAAACCGTGGTCCTCGTGAAGGGGTTTGCCGACCGCGCACCCGCAGTCACCTGCGCTGAGAGCGCATATCATAGTCGCGATGCCATCGCACATGTCGCATGTCAAGGACACCAACGAGGGCATGTACTGGAACACTCCACTAATGTGATCCAACGTGACAGAGAGTCGAAAGAGTGTGAGGTGTGTGAGGTAAGGGACCCGAAGATCGCGGAATATGGCTGACCAGCGGAAAACTGGGAGGGTGGAAGTTGGGTTCCAGTTGTCTATCGAGGTTTGTATGGTCAAATGTTCTACCCTTGGGAATTCCATCTCTCGTGTGGCACTGTGAAGTGTTTCCTGCCCGTCGCACTCGATTGTGAGGTCCTCAATGAAGGGGAAGCGAAACGCGAAAGGGGCGGCGCTATGGGGTGTGACCCTGTTGCGTTTGGCGGAGAAATCGGCACTGTGTAGGCGCGGCGTGGAAACATGGGAGAAGAAATGTCGCAGCACCCGCACTTCTGGGTAATACCAGACAAACTCGCGAAGGAGGGGGAGAATGAGGGTCGGTGAGTCGTTGCCCCCACCAACTGGATCGATTCCGGACTCGATGAGTGGCGTGAAGTCGGAGAATATTAGATGTTCTAAACACAGCGTGACGGAGAGGACATTCAACAGGGTAGGCTGAAGTCGGGTTAGAGGATTGAGGTTTTGTTTAGGATTCGACAATTCAAGAGTGCGTATGTTGCGGAAAACGCCCATAGGGACGCTGTGGATGGGAACTTCCACCAGCTGTACGTGCGTTAAAGCGGGAAACCGATCGTCCAGGGGGGACGTCAAGCCATGCGTGAATGTGCCCCGGCCACGGCGCGAGGGGTCGGAGGAGAGTTTCAGGGTCGACAGGTGGGAAAAGATGGTGGGTTCGTAGAGAGATCGGAGGATAGTAACCATTGAGGAGGGTCCTGGCGTGGAAATTGTGATGGCCCTCCACCGGGGGAGGCATTCCGGGCTGATGAGAGCGCCATGTCGGGTCAGATGTTCATTGTCGACGTCATTGCCAACGATATCAAGGGTGGACATGCCGGCATGAGTCACGAAATGGTCAACCGCTGACACGGGGGGACCCTTTGACAAGACGATCCTCGACCAGAGGCGGGAGGTTGATAGTGCGAGGGTGCGCCACTGGCGAGAGACGTGACTCAAGACTATCGGACGCCAGTGGCACAACCTGTGCTCTCTTTCCCCATAATCTTGATCTAAGTCCTGCACGAAGAGGGTGAAGATGTAGACGAGGAGTTCGTTTGGGATTCGGTTGATGGGATATTTCTGGGCTTCAAGTGCGGCGAAACGCGACTTGATCGTGTTGACCTCGGCTTGGGCGCCGTGGAGGAGGGAGAGAAGGTGAGCTTCGTGACGTTGGGCGGATTGGAGCCACCCGCGAAGGGCGTCAAGTCCATTATCGATGTCCTGTCCAGCGGCCATCGAGGTAGGAGGGGCGATTTGGTGGAGGGTTATTCGAAACGAGTGGCTGAGTCACGTGGGCGCATATCACCCTCTGCGCTGACCGGGCCTGACGGCGACAGTCCGCGTGGCGCGCGCACTTTCCATCCTGTTACACCCCTTCCAGCCTCCATAATCATGGGTACGCACTCCTGGCATTCTGGATGTCCTCCGCTGATACCACGCCTCCTCAATTAGGGATTCCCAAGGTATGTATACCAAGTAAACCCTTTCGAAGGCCTTGAACTGAGTTGGATGCGGCTAGTTCTTCAGATACATCTCGTGAGCCCCGTTGATTCACCCTAATCGTCAGTTCTCAACGCGGGTATAGGGAGCGATATCCTTTGACCTCGCAACTGATCGAGGAGAACAAGATCCCGGAGTTCGGTTTGTACGCCAAGCATCCACAGGGTTGCAGCACCTGACGAGTGGATCAGATAACCTCTACATCGACTTCAATGGGATCATCCATAACTGTGCGCTCCCATCTCAAGCCTCTCTTGAACTGAAACCAACTCCGCTCAGGCTCACATCCCAATGACGAAGATGCCCACTTCAGACTATCAGAGGAACAGATTTTCACCTCTATATTCTCTTACGTGGATCACTTGTTTGGGAAGATCAAACCGAAGAAGTTGTTTTTCATGGCTGTCGACGGGGTTGCCCCGCGCGCGAAGATGAACCAGCAACGGAGCCGGCGGTTCAGAACAGCCAAGGAGGCGAGAGAAGTCAGGGAGAAGGCCGAGAGAAAGGGGGAGAAACTCCCGGAAGAAAAGGCGTTCGACAGCAACTGCATTACCCCTGGTATGTTTGCACCCAGCCTCGCTTGCCGTCGGTCCTAATTTCCACAGGCACCGTGTTCATGGCCAAGCTCTCCGAACAGCTCAAGTACTTTGTGAACAAGAAGATCAGTGAAGATTCGAACTGGCGGGAATGTCAAGTGATCCTCTCTGGCCACGACGTCCCAGGAGAGGGGGAGCACAAGATCATGGAGTACATTCGCAAGTCCCGGGCACAACCGGATTACAACCCCAACGTTCGACATTGCTTATACGGTCTGGACGCCGATCTCATCATGTTGGGACTTCTGAGTCACGACCCTCACTTTTGTTTGTTACGTGAGGAAGTCAAGTTCGGTCCCGCTAGGAAGAAACACGTCACTGGGTAACTCCCGTTCGTCGTGCTGATTCCGGTCGCTTACGAGCCCTCCAGTTTAGAGTCGATCAACTTCTACCTTCTGCACCTGACGCTGATGAGGGAATACCTCGACCTTGAGTTTCAAGAGATCGAAACCATCCTACCGTTCGACTACAACTTGGAACGAATCATCGATGACTTCATTTTACTCGCGGTCTTCATCGGCAATGACTTCCTTCCCCACCTTCCAGACGTTCACATCCACGAGAACGGGCTGGAGCGCCTTTTTGAGATTTACAAGCAGGTCCTTCCATCGTTGGGTGCGTAACCTGTCGATTCCATAGGATTCTTCATAACTATTGTCTAGACGGGTACCTCAACGAAAGCGGTACCATCAACACCGTGCGCCTGCAGGTACTCCTCGACCGAATGCAGGAGTGGGAACAGGAAATCTTCCAGCGCGAGTATTCTGATATGAACTGGATTAAAGGAAAACAACACAAGCACTCGCAGCCCGTTGAAGGTACCAATTCCGCAGTCGGTTTGTTACCCCTCTATCCTTCTCATGTCCCTACTCATCTTCATCCGCTCAGTGATGACGCCGTCACAGAGGATGATTTACAACCAGGTCAAGACGTTCGTACTCGGAAACCGTTCAATACCCTCGTCAGAGCTCAGGAACGCCAAGTTATCCATGCCGAACGTGTTCTCAGCCGGGGACCGGGCATTCCTCACCAATCTTACTCAGGATCTCCACCTTACGCCCTCCTGGGACGAGTACGACGATGAAGACCAAAATCTTGTGGTGCTGCGTTTCCCGGGAGTGCTAGAGCCACCCCTGGATGATGAAGACAGCGAGAGCGACTCCCAAGACGAGGCGGAGGCCACGGCTGCGGTTGACCGCGTGTTGCGGAAATACGACAAGGGGAAGATGCTCATGGAAAACGCGGATGACAATTTCGACTCGCGGGAGGAAGCTAGGCTGAAGCAGAAGATGGACGAGTGGAAACGAACGTACTATTGGGTATGTGACCTTTTTCATTCTCGGACGTCTGATCTAATAATCCGTTCAGGATAAACTCAGGATATCGTATGATGAACCCGATCAGATGACCCCATTGATTTTCCGTTATATTGAGGGCATGCAGTGGGTCATGCATTATTACTACGGCGGAGTGTGCTCGTGGGGCTGGTTCTACGACTATCATTACGCTCCGCGGATATCAGGTGCGTCATTCCCTTGACCCTACTTTCCACTAGTGATCCCACCCGCAGAAAAACAGACTTTGTTGGAGTGAACAAGATGGCGTTCCAATTTGAGTTGGGAAAACCATTCCACCCGTTTGAACAGTTGATGGGTGTTTTACCGGAGGCCAGCAAGGAGCTGATTCCGCCCCCTTTCCGTGTAAGCATGATATAATTTTCTTGTGGGGTGGTGTTATATTCTCCGCTACAGCCCCTCATGTTCGATCCCGACTCTCCGATCCTTGACTTCTACCCGAGAGACTTCGAACAAGATATGAATGGAAAGAAACAGGAATGGGAAGCTATCGTCAAGATTCCTTTCATCGATGAAAAGCGACTATTACAAGCCATGGCGCGTATGTAGAGCCCTCTATTATCACAATTCTCGTTCGCCGCTGATCCAGTGTAAAGGCAAGGAGGGTAGACTCACTGAGGACGAACGCAGGAGGAACAGCTTCGGAACAAGTCTATCTTTTTGCTTTCATCCCGGGCCCCCAACCTTGTATCCCTCCTCTCTCCCAGGATTCTTTCCCACGTTACACCGATGCCAGTGTGTTATGGAACCCTACGACCTCCCAACTTTGGATGGTTTGCACCTGGTGCAAGGTCTATGCGACGGTGTCCTCCTTGGCGCTGAATCTTTGGCCGGCTTCCCCTCCCTCAAAACAATTCACCACCGCGCAACACTCGGATACCACGGGGTCAACATCCACGGATCCGAAAGTCGGAACAAATCGATGGTCATCCATGTCAAGAACCCCCATGAGGAGAAGAAATCTCAAGACGTTGCAGAGGAGATGATCGGACAACGAGTCTTCATCGGATGGCCATTCTTGCGAGAGGGAAAAGTCAATGCGATCTCAGATTCCCTGTTCAAGTACGAGAAAATGGAGATCATCCGAGGAGCGCCAGAGAAGGTTATACAGACCCCCCACCCTCCCCAAGGGGTTGGTTTATGGAAGTCGAAATCGGAAAGGATCGAAACATATTACTCGAAGCGATGCGGAGTCATCACAGGTGATATTGACGTTCTGGTACACGTCGTGCCCCTCAAAGGTTTGTCAGACGACAGCCCCCTCTGGGTGTTGGAATATTGAACACTTGCCAGGGATGAGACCTTTGGATGACGGCGCTTTCGTGAAGGAGTACGAGGCTCAGGACAAGGAGACAGAACAGGCGGCGCAGATGACAGTCACAAATGTCACGTCTGAAGACCCTCGTTACGTCGAAAGGGTACCACCTCCCCTCAGCGAGGAGTTCCCCGTCGGCACGAAAGTATTCTTCTTAGGGGAACACGCCTACGGCACCGCCGCGCAGATTTCGGGGGCGACGGACGCGGCATTATCGGTCATCCTCGCGGTGAGTGGATTCCAGTACTACGGGTCACAAACCGGTTGTGAACTGTTGGACCCAGTACTTCGCACAAGACAAGGACGAAAACGAGAAGTTCAAAGGGCTCGTCAGGAACCAAACTGGAGAGAGGTACTACCCCTCCTTCGAGGTCGCAAAGATCGTCGGACTCTCGTCGAAGGCGGTTTCGAAACTCACTTCCAGGGTCATGGCAGTGGATAGGGACCGTTCTGGAAAGGTCAACCTCGGGCTGAGCGTCAAGTTTGAGGGAAAGGCCCAGAAGGTTCTTGATTATTCACGCAAGACGGATCGGTATTGGGAGTTTAGCCAGACAACTGTGGACCTTATCAAGGAATATAAGGTAACTGGTGCCGATACCTTGTGGGCTAGACTCCTCATCCTTGTCTGTAGGGAAAATTCCCTGAGGTCATGAGACACCTTGAGAAAAATGGAAACGGTGAATTGCCGTCGGTTAGCTGCGCTCCGCGGACGTTTTAATTTTCTTGGCCGTAGATTTCCTCAAGTTATCCGAGGTGTTCCCTGGTTCGGCCTCCGATACGAGAATCAAGGAACTCAAAGCATGGCTCGTGGCGAAAGGCGTTCGTGATTTCGAACCTGTAGCTCTGACTTGCGACAAGGTTGGGAAGGTGAGATGACTGGGCCTCGTTCCGGTTCAGGTGTTTGACGTTTGGGGTAGGAAACCGTCAAGAAAATCGAGGAATTGATCGATGAGCTGTCGGAGAGGCGTGCGCAGATGAAGAAAGTGATAGTGAACGGTATCCCTCGTCAAGCGGTTCTCAAACCTGCACATGCGGTGTATCGTTTACAGAATCAGCGGTTCGATATCGGGGACAGGGTCGTGATGGTCAAGGATTCTGGGTCTGTCCCTTTGTCGATTAAAGGCGTGATCATCGGGATCAACGCGAAAACCCTCGATGTGGTTTGGGATGTCTCATTCATGTCAGGGTCGACCTTAGGGAATAGGTGTGTAGGCTGTCTAGACCGTTTGACTGGGGAAATCGTCGGCTAACCCGCTCCCAGGTGTTCACAGTATCGAGGAGCCACCGTTGAATTCCACACCTGTCTGAATCTCAGCAACCCCCAGGTAGTCACCTCAACAAACCCATCAAAATCGCAGCAATCGCATCCGAACGGTGGCCCACACCGTGGAGCCATCCAGCGGTCACCGCCCCAGTCGGTGTGGAAACCGTCCGTAAACCAAGGGTTAGAGTTTTTATCACTGTACAAATTCGACGTTCACCTTAATCGAGCCCTACAGCCCTGTTCACATAATGGCAAATCCCCACCGTGGTCGTGGTGGCTTCGCAAACGGCCGTGGAGGTGGAATGCCACCACCGAGACGGGACACCGATCCTTCCTCTGACCATTGGGAAAACGGTACCGACGATCCTCAAACACCCGGTGACAACATCCCGAACTATCGCGGTCGTGGAGGACGTGCTGGCCGTGGCAGTCATCCTAATACGTTAGGTGGAAGGGGTGGATTCACCGGAGGGAGAGGTGTCATCCCACCACCGAGGGGTGGAGGAGGATTCCGTGGCCGCGGGAGAGGTGCTCTATGGACCGCCTCGTAACCTTACCAAGCGTAGAGTGTGTCGCCTGCTGTAGTCCACGCTGTTCTGTCTGTCTGTACAACGGTGCCGTCGGTTTCCGTACGGTTTTACCATTTTGCAGAACAGCCCGCGAAGTTTCACGGATTGAGGTTAAACGTCAAACCCTCGTCGAAGGAAAGCGTCCGCCGGCCATGGTGGGATGGCCTTCTTCCGCCTTTTGTTCTGACCGATTAGATTGAGGTGCTTGTGGTTTCAAAGAGGGTTGTAGGGGGGCCTGCCGCCTGTCTCCGACAGGCGTGTTGTCCCGAGCGGAATTGGTTGTGATCGGATCAATCGTCAATGATGGATCCGGATTCCGGAGTGAGTTTGCTCGGCGTACGCCGAGGGGTGACAGTGGTACGATTGATTTTTCTGTTTTATACCCCTCGTATTTGGGACGGCTTGTTCCCACCCTCCTCGTCATGGCAGGAAACTTGACGGCAATCCTCCTCGAGGACCTCTCTTTCCCTGGCCTCGCAGATGTCAGCTACGTCAAACTCGTTGCCGCTCTCGCCGCGTTTCCGGTAGTAGCCATCGTTCTCAACGTGCTCAGTCAACGTGTATGTGTCCTCCACCCTGGTGGAATCTATCTGACGTACCGCTTTCTAGTTTCTACCTCGCAACAAGAGTCTTCCTCCGGTCGTTTTTCATTGGATACCCGTTGTGGGCTCCGCTGTCGAGTATGGAATCGACCCAATGGGATTCTTTGACCGTTCCCGCGAGAAGGTTGGTTATGGCGAACCCTTGACGATATGTCACGATTTTGACTCTGTTTTCAGTATGGAAATGTGTTCACCTTCGTTCTATTTGGCCGCCGTATGACCGTTGCCCTTGGACCCAAGGGCAGTAACCTTATCCTGGGCGGCAAACTCTCTGAAGTCTCTGCTGAAGATGCCTACACCGTTCGTGCACTGTATCAACCTTCTCTCCCCGTGTCTAATTCTCATCTGATACCAACAGTCGCTCACCACCCCCGTCTTCGGCCCCGGTGTAGTCTACGATTGCCCCAATCACGTCCTCATGGAGCAGAAAAAGTTTGTCAAGTTCGGTCTCTCGACTGACAACTTCAGGGCTTATGTGGGAATGATTGAAGATGAGATCACCACGTTTATCAACAACGATCCCGCCTTCTCCGTCTCCCAGGACAAGAAATCAACCGAATGGGGAACCTTCCAGGCTTTCAAGACCTGCTCGGAGATGACCATCCTCACGGCGTCCCGAACACTCCAAGGCTCCGAAATTCGAGCCGCTTTGGACAAGAGTTTCGCTGATCTTTACCACGATCTGGATAACGGATTCACTCCCATCAACTGGTTAATGCCCAACCTCCCCCTGCCGAGCTACCGCCGTCGCGACGCCGCTCAGAAGGCTATGAGTGACTTCTATGTTAATATCATCCAGAAACGCAGGGCTGAGAACAGGATGGTGTGTTCGTTCCCTTATCGGTAGCCCCTTTCCCCTGAATTGCACCCAGGATGAATACGACATGATGGCTGCTCTTTGTGGTCAGAAGTACAAGGACGGGCGTGCTGTCACTGACCGGGAGGTTGCCCACATGCTTACTGCCCTCCTTATGGCCGGTCAACATACGAGCTCCTCGAGCGTCGCCTGGACCGTGATGCACATGGCTAACAGCCCTGCCGTTGCGTACGATTTTCGCCTGGTTTCCATCCCCTCTGGTTTACCATATTTTCAGCGAGGCTCTGTATGAGGAACAGCTCAAGCATTTCTCCAACCCTGATGGCACTCTTCGCTCCATGACGTACGAAGAAATGAAGGAACTCCCTGTCCTCGACGGTATCATTCGTGAAACTCTGCGCCTCCATTCACCCATCCATACGATTATGGTGCGGCCCCTCTCCCATGAACATTTCTCTCCACGTCTCTCACCAAAACACAGCGCATGGTCGTCTCTGACATCGTTGTCCCTCGTGCCCTTTCCGCCCCTTCGGAGGACGGTCAATATATCATCCCCAAGGGTCACACTGCCGTAGCTTCCCCGGCATTCACTCAGATCGACAGGAAAATCTGGAAGAATCACGATGAATGGGACCCATACCGTTGGATTGATCCCAGTGGCGAGGCCGCTCTGGCCCTCCGGGAATACCTAACTGGAGAGAAGGTGGACTACGGTTATGGATTTGTCAGTAAAGGAACCGAGAGCGTGTATCAACCCTTCGGCGCTGGAAGGCATCGTTGCATTGGCGAGCACGTGAGTTGTCTGCATGGACATGGAATTTTATAGGAGACTTAGCAATCCCTCAGTTCGCTTACCTCCAGGTTGGATGCATTCTGGTGACCCTCGTCCGAAACCTCGAGTTCCAGCTCGAAAAAATTCCCGCCAGCGACTACAGCGTGAGTTTTCCATTCCTCCAACGTGGCATTGCCTCTTATTTTGCGCCAACAGAGCCTGTTCGTGTGTCCGCAAGGACCTTGCACTGTCAGGTACCGTCGTCGGTTTGCTTCAAAGTCACAGTAGGGTGGGGGTTCGTGAGAGATACGACGTTAGATATAACATACCATCACGATAATCTGCGTGTCTTTCTGTGATAATGAATAAAACTGCATCCACACGCTATGGGGTCCTGGTCGAAATGACCCACGGCCTGCAGCAGTATATTATGTGGAAACAATGGGACGTGCAGCGACAGAACAGACAAGGGATGAGAACGGGGGCAAGAAAAGACGCAGAGTTCCAGAACAGTGTAGATTAGTGGCGTCAGAACAAACGTAAACCGTAGGCGAAAAAACCAGCGTGATCAGACTGTGTAACCCAGGGCCGTCGACTCGACCTGCACCTGCAAGGCATCCCAATCCACCGGGGGCAAGCTATACGTGGTGAACGACTTTAATGTCTCAACCCATTTTTTGGCTTTATCAACCTTTGCTTTGGCGGCATCGAAGTATGCAACGGTTGGGGTGTGGACGTATACTGCGAACAACCAATTGGACAGGCTTTGGCCGTCATCTTCGATTGTGTATGCGTTTGTGCCCGGGACGGCACTTTCGGAGATGTCGACAAAGTTATCTTCGGTTGTCTGTAAGGCCTTGAGAAAGAGAGCAATGGGGTAAAACCGTCGGCCGACACATCGATCGACAAACTGGTGCGGCGGACGGGAATAAATGCTCACCAAGAACGGTGGGATGGGATACGACTTCCCTGAGCCATCCTTCAATACGGAGCGGAAGCCAGGACCGGATGGCCAAGAGGATTTGATACGAGCCTGCCTTATCAGCGCGTCGAATGGCGGTTTATCCTTGGCCGTGCTCATCAGTGGAGCGACAGAGTCTACGGGGTAGCAGGCGAGAGAAAGGCAGAACGAACCCTCCAATGGGCTAAGAAAACATCAATCCCCATCGATGATCCTGGAAGCCTGGTGGAGGGGTATAACCTTACCCTTGGCCAGCCTTATAATTCCTCCACTTGGTAATCCCGTTCATAAAGTTCCAATCGAGGGGGAAAACCAGCTTGTTCGGACCAGAGCCTTCGTCCGACCCCCGTGACGCGACCAAAGTACGGATTTCGGCAGGGGAGAAAATGTAGGTTTTTCGTGTATGTGATTCCTGTCGTGAGGCTTGCGAGGCGACGGTAGGACATACACCACGAGTATCGTGAGTGGTGGGTGGATGAAACGAGAGGCGTCCGACGTCTGAAACTGCGGTAGCTTGCGCGGGCGGGGGCAGCGCGACTGGAGAACAGAGGAATATCCTACTCGCCGTGAAGGGGTTTGATTTTGTTTCAGGTGAGACGGGAGATAGATCATGGACGGGGGGGATTGATGTCTCTGTCACCCGTTCTTCGTGGGACTCCACGGCGGGATTCTCCGTCTGTGGCTCTAAGTCAGGTTTAGCGAGTGGCTGTTGTTCAGAGGACGGCACGTAATTACCGTGAACCACATCCTCATCCTTCGCTCCCTTGGTCGGCCAAGGAGCTGGAGTAGTCTCATTGTCAGAATCAAAGATCATATCACTGCCAGACCGTTGCGTGCCGTGTGTCGCTGATAAACTCCGGGGCGTCGGCGATACAGGACTAGGAGAGCCACGAGTTAGGACTCCAGGGGTACCAGCCCGAGGGGTCGGCATCGATAGAATCATCGTAGTGGTATCTTCCGATTCCGTTCGAATACGCTTGGCAGGGGGCTCCTGGGGTGTTCCCCTTCGCTCCCCGCCTACAGGACCGTCGCTTTCTCTTCTCCGGATGACTCCGTGGATACTACTGCTGTCTGAGGGGTGCGAGGGAACCTCGCTACCCACATCCCCCTGCGATTTACCAAGGGATAAAATACCGAACCATCCATTTAATCTGACACCGGCGTACCTCTGCTGTCTCGAAGACAGCTTGGAGCTGCCACGGAGGCTCCAGTTTCTCCTCTCTTCCCACCTCTTCCGGATTGGGTGTAGGGACCAGAGAATTTGTCCGTAGTTCCATAGTAGGTTCCGGGGTAGCTTCAGGGCGTATGTCTGGCTCTTTAGCAGTATTGCTGGCCTCGATATCCTCAGGCAGTGAACCGGTCGTAGGAGCCCCTAGATGTTCAGGTTGACCTTTGCGGTCGCGGAAGATTTCGTTATCACCCAGTTCCGCCTTCCGAGGTGGGTTTACCGGGAATCCTTCATGTGGTTGCTCGACTGTCACTTCCTGTAGGGTGGGTCAGATCTAATGTAGACCGCAAGCATCAGAGTATGCACCTCGGGTGGCCGGGAATCTTCCCCTGGAGTGCGGCTCGGACCTACGACAATGACTTCTGGTGAAAGTTTGCCCTAGCGAGTGCCAGTCCTGATTAGCTGGGGCGCGTGTTCGGGGTTTCGACGACTCACTTCTTTACTTTGGGTACGTTGTTCCTCTGCTACGTCCCCAATAACCAATGGACGCTCCACAGGAACACCCTCCGAGGGCCCCTTGAGCAAGGGGTCCGGTGGGACGGCCACTCCTGTGACCTCCTGTTGGACGATACCCTCAGGGAGTGGAGGACTGTTAGTTCCGACCGTTGGGGGTTCTGCGTGTGCTTTGGTTCTTAAAGCGGCCGCAGTATCAACATCGAAAATAGCCCTATTCAACTTCCGTCTTCCTTTTTTCGGGGGTTGGGGATTTTTTACCGGCGGGACGGTCCCGGATTGTCGCATCTGGTTACTCAGGCTAGTGGCCTGTGCCGAAGCACCTGCGGAAATGGAGTTGTCCTTGGCACCTGTAGGCGTCGCGTGGTCATTTTTACCTAAGGAGAATGGACCGTCAAGCGATGAAACCTCGGAGCGAGTAGAAAACTCACGTTCTGCTGGCGGGGGGGACCTTCGTTGTGTAATGGCGTTCTCTGTCAGGGTGGGGACTTGAACAATCTTTATCCCTGCGTTCTCGACCAGCAGCCGCAGGCGTGCTAAGCGGTACCAGAGTTAGAGGGCCTCGTGTGGCTCAAAGACGGATTACCTCTGAGCTCTGGCTCGAAATGATTCAGGTGGCTCCCGACTTGTTTGAGGAGGGAAAGGTAAGGTTGATACCAAGGATCAAGGCCTGGCAGAGCCTTGTCCAGCTTGAACGGAACAGATGGTTCCCCTTGAACGCGGCAGATATTTACATGTGCGGACTTGATCACGATATTGTCAAAAAAAGGGAGGACGGTCATACTATCGGCGTACCTCGACAATCGCGACAATCTGAGCGCGGGTCCAACGGTTAGGGGCATTCAAGGGGAAGGTCGAGAGAGTATACGTACTGGGCCTCTCGCGTTGGGGTAATAAGCTTTGTCCGAGCCCAGCCACTCGGTGAACTTGGAGGCCGCATTAGTGAATGTTGGCAGGTTGTTTGATTGGAGTCGAGTGTTGTACTCCACGAAGGCAGCATCGTTATGGGTGTACCGGTTGCTTTGAGGACTAGGCCCACCGCCAGCCATCGATGCGGGCTCCGGAACGAGCAGAGGGAACGGGACTATTTGTCCGATGGAGGCGGAAGGAGCGGGAGTCCGGGTGCGGCCTCGGCCGACCATCAATTTGAATTTCCAATGCTGGCACTCCCACAGCGACAGGTCAGTCAACTGGACTGTACACATAGGCAAGGAGATTACGTCTCCACTACGAGATGACTATCTGCTTTTGAAGGCATGAGCGACGAGGAAACTAGTGAGGGATTATTGGAACAGTACACTAGGAGTATATACCGGGCATGAAGGTATGAAGTAAAACAGCCAGAAGAAAGGGTCAAGTTACAATCTTGCACCACCGTGGTTCGTCAGATACAGCCAACACCTGCTGAAGTTTTTTCACCGCCTCCGCTGACGGCATCCGCAATGGGGGCGTGTCGTTGACTAGGAAATAAAAGCAAACTTGGTACCGGTTGGGTTTCCCTTCGCCCACGAACACGGAACTTAGGTTCCTGTTGGGTCCCCCATGGACGCTTGCGAGGTTTATGACGTCCTGTTTCGCAGCGCGGATCTTCCTCTGTTCAATGTAGAAACTGAGCGGCGGGTTGTCCCTCTCCGTCTTTTTTGGTAGGGCTCCCAGATCGAGGTTCTTCTCCTCGGCGCGCTCGAGAAGTGACCTGTAAGACACGACGATCCCGTAGCAGTGACTGCGAGGGGTCCATTCGCTTTGAGGGGAGTGATCTCTGAGCAAGGGTCGGTGGCGGGCGTGGGCGCATGTGTTTACATACCGACTTGGTTCGGGATAGGTCTCCATCTAGGGACGGGCGGGCGTGAGAGGACGATGGTGGTGGGGTGGGTAAGAGACAACGGTGGTTTTGGTTCCGATACTTTTATAAGTACTCCCGGGACAGGCTGGATACGTCAATCATCAAGCATCAAGCTGCACCTATAACTGGCCGCGCGAACAATTGCCCCGACAACCGGAACCCGGTTATCTTCACAGCCCAAGTGGTCGGCTCGGATGAACAGTTCCAACGCCTTAGTACATGTAGTTTCCGACATTGGTGGCAACTATCTGCGACCCCATGTGGTTCGCTTGGACTGACTCCCACAGCACACGGAGCGGTCGGGATTTCCCGCAGTCGGGTTGCACGTCAGTGGCGAGGGCACCGTCCAATGTTCTTACACAGACTTCTCCCCCGTCGTATCAGGGATGTGCTTGATTAATACGTCGGTGGGGCGGGCCAGCGGGGGGTCGTCAACACAGTCCCCCTAATAGTCTTCAGCTTGTTCGTGGAGCGTGTCATGGGACTTTTCGAATAAGAGTCCGTCGGGCTAGTGTGTTAACATGCTCAATCTCGGTTGCAGTCCGAGCCGCACGACCCGGTGAGGTTCGCGGGAGAGAGGCAAAGCCGCAGGCGTTATAACTCCAGCAACCGTAAGTTCACGGACTACTTTCATAATCCAAGTAAGCGTATTTGTGACCGCTTACTTTCGAGTCGAGGAACTCCACCGGAGGAACGTGAGGTTAATCCTGGTGCCGAAGTCCATCGCACCAGGAGTCAAAACCCCCTAGAGAGAGCGGGGAGCGGCGAATGTGGCAATGGGAGGGTGAGCGGCAGGGAACGCGGAAAGTGAGACGATCCCCCAAGAGGGGGAGGACAAGGGTCGCTCATGCAGCCACAGGCAGATTAAATTCCTGGGTGTAGGGCTCGCGTAAAAATGGGACCTAACGAAGGAACTGAACTAGTAAGTAACGGGCCACAAACGGAGGGCAGACAAGTGGAGTTTCAAGTTGGGCGCCCCCGTGCTGAGATACCGAGATTAGGGGCCGCCGGTACCGATCGGGCGGATCTTTGCAACGAAACGAGCAACAAGGTCGGCTCTCGCATTCCGGCAGCAGGAATTGGGCGTCCGATTCGATTGCAACGGAAAGTCTATACACAGAACACCTAGATACGGCTCCCCACCTGGACAACCAAAGCAATCAAGCGAAGAGTCTCTTTGTGTATCTGTAGAACGGGCGTCCTTTTAGCAACTGAGGATTCGGTCATAGGGCCTACTCACGAGTTTAGACCGTGAACACCCCCTTCGACTTGAGCGCTGGCAGTCCTCAGCTCGAACCGTACCGCTCCCGATTTGACCTTGTCCTTCAGTTCCCTCCCAGACCGTACACCAACATCCTGGAATGAGTGCTGTACACCGGCATAGAGGTATGGTAGGAAGGCTTTGACAGATCCCTTGTCCTGCACATCTCCAGAGACACCCTGTGCGACCTTCACTGTGGATGACTCAGAGAAGTAGCGGGTGGTGGCGGCGTTCTCGTGGTTGGTGGCCATCTTTGCAGTCTTGGGACCGAGTTTGTCCCTTGAGGGAGTGGTATGGTCCTTCTGCTCCATAGCTTCCTGTAAGGACGAGTTAAAAAATGAACCAACAAAATACCACAACACAGACCAGACTGCCCATGCCCCTGTAAGCCTTGACGCGGACACCATCGTGGTAGAAGTACTCTCCCGGTGCTTCCGAGGTTCCTGCCAAGAGCCCTCCCATCATGACAGCGCTCGCACCAAGGGCCAATGCTTTGACAACATGACCAACGTTGCTGATGCCACCGTCAGCAATCACTGGGACCCCAAATCTGTTGGCGAACTCGGACACGGAGTAGACAGCAGTGGCCTGGGGTCGGCCCACCGCCATGACTTCCTGGGTAATACAGATTGAACCCGACCCCATGCCGACGCGGAGACCATCTGCACCTGCGGCGATGAGGTTGGCAGCCTGCTCGCGGGTAACGACGTTTCCGGCGATAACTTCAAGTTGGGGGAAAGTCGTTTTGATCCAATGGATCATCTCCTCCTGGAAAATGGAGTTGCCTTGGGAAGAATCAAGGACCACGATATCTAGGCCAGCCTCAACCAAGTGAGTAAGGCGATCGCGGTCAGCCGGGCGAGTCCCGATAGCGGCGGCGGCATAAAGCTGTTTGGTATCCGGGTGCTTGGATGCGAGAGGGTATGACTGGGTTTTCAAGAGGTCGGAGCGGGACAGGAGGGATTTGAGTCTGCCTTCGCCGTCGATGATCGGCAGTTTGCCCTTCTTGGATGTTCGCAGAATGGCGTTGGCTTCTTTGAGCGTGATACCTTCCTGCGCCGTTACGAGCGATGTGGTCATGACGGATGAGAGGAGAGCATCGGGCTCCTCGAACTGGATGTCCCGGGAAGTGACGATTCCAACGAGCTTCGAGCCAAGTTTCCCATCCTCTGTAGAAATGATTAGCGTGCGTGCGATGTCATCCGCGATCACAGAAGCGCACCGGTAATCGGGATGCCTGCGAAGCCCTGGGTGGCTTTGATATTGAGCACTTCTTTGACTACGTGGTTCGGCCCCAGCACAACGGGAGAGGTGATAAAGCCGTTCTCGTGACGCTTGACGGCTCTAACCATTGCCGCCTGGGACGTAGCTGATTGGTTGTGGTGGATCACTCCGATTCCCCCCAGGAGCTGACGAAGGGTATGGTTAGCGATTTCCACTGCCGACGAAAATCAACTTACAGCCATAGAGATAGCCATGTCTCCTTCGGTTACGGTGTCCATAGGAGAGCTAACGAAGGGGGTGTTGAGGGTGATGTTGCGGGTAATCTTGGTCTCGAAGTTGACATCGCTGGCCGCGAACTCGATCCTCCCAGGCAGGAGAAGGAAATCATTGTAGGTGAGGCCACCGTGAATTTTAGAATTCATGAGATCCTGGACGGAGAGGCCATCCTGGTGTTGGTACTCCTGGAGGAGTTGCAACGCTTGAGAGGGTGGGAGATGATTTTGAGCGGCCATTTGTGCACGTGACCTGACTGGTTACAACGACAAGGTCTTCCCGGAACGTTGCGGTCAGGGTCTCGCGTCCGTTATCTCGCTGCTAGTACCCAACCTCCCAGTAGGTGCATACGGGCAGACCCTGAGCACACCAAACTACCGGGCATTCCCACCGCCACTCGATTTCATGAACTCCGACAATCCGTGCGCCAGCCCGCGTGCACCTGCCGACAAGGGGAAACAGCGGGCACCTGCTCCCGAACCCTCGGAGCGGACCCCTCTCTTGCCCTCCACCTCTTCCCATCCGATTCACCAGTCTCGTCCTCATTTTTCCCCTCCAGGACAACCCCCTCGTCAGAACCTCGTCAGGAAACTCCTCATCGTCTTCTTTGTCACCCTCCTCACGTGCGTTGTCGTCTTGGCCTTGATTCTGTTGTTCGCCTTTAGTTATTCCTCTCGAGTGTCGAGCCTTACCGCCCAGGACATACTCGATCGGGGGCTATTTGTCGAAGGTCCAGACCGCGTTGACGTGTTGAATGCCACAAAGGAGGATGGCGTGTGGATAAGAGTGGATGGTCGGGTGGGGTTGGATATGGGCAGAGTCCTCCGCATCCATCCGGATGATGAAGACCTCATCTGGACCGAACTTTGGAAGGGCATTGGTCGGTGGGGTGTTCGCAAAGTTGGAGGGATCTCTGTTGAACTCTCTCCGGTCACCGTGGTGTCCGGCAACGAACCATCCGTCTCCCTTGCCGTAGTGACGGCCCCCGGAATTGAACTCCCACTTTCCCCGGATCCCCCCTCCAGTCTTGAGTGGCTAACGCCAGTGTCCATCCCGATCCATATCCGCCCTACCAACCAGACCAAGGATCTTATTCATTTCGCGAAGGAGTGCTGGGCGTCTGGCGTTATCCAAGTCTTTACCGCCATCCATTCCGTACATGTGACAGGCGGGAGGATGGACGAAACCGGTTGGAGGAGTAGCTTCGGTACAGAACGTTCGAACGTTTCGATTGCCGTACGCACGAAAGGTAAGTCGCTTCGTTTAACGTTTTCCGTTTCGTCACTCAACCATATCCAGTACCACAGCTCCCCGGTTTTCCGGATCCCGGAAACAACACGACCTTCCCTCCGTTTTCGCAATTGATCACCCTGAAGGCATTCCACATCTCTTCTGACCTTAACCGGCTTCACGTTAATGCCTCGGCGACGTTTTTGACTCCACTCCCAGCCTCAATGCGGTCAACTGTGCCTTCACTACCATTCCTAATATCAATCCCACGCCACCAAAACGACACACCTGCAACCGTCCCAGCCGTGCGCGTAGAAACTGATCCTATTACCCTGACTTATCCCAACACCACCATTCGCGTTCATGGTCACGTGGTTCCCCTCACCAGCGACTCGTTTCCATCGCTTTCCAGCTTTGTCACTTCGTACCTCAACGAAGAATCGCCGAGGATATCCTTGTCTACTCCTCTCCTCCCGGGTGTGACACTCGACACCGTCTTTCCTGCTCCCGTTCCACGGCCTCAAGTCATTCGAAATATAACGATTAAGGACATGAAGGTCCGGCCACTTGCGTCTGGTACAATGCTCGCGAGTGGAACGGTTTTTGCGAAAATTGTATTGCCGAAGGGCATGGATATGATACTACAGGTTGACGCGGTGTACCCGCAGCTGCTGGTTTATGATGGTCCCGTACCTGACGACGAATCCACGGGAACGGAAGGTCTATTGGAGGGAGAGGGCGACGATGACAATTTACCTGAAAAAATGCCACTACCAGATCCCCTGCCCGCCAACGCCTTCGCTCACATCCGCCCTGGGCAGTGGCTCGATTCGATCAGCGTACCATTAGGCCAGCAATATGGCGAAGGTTCGGTTTTTTCCGTTTCAGCAGAAATAGTCGACATCCCGTTAGAAGTGCTCCCTGGCAGACAACGGGAATTTAGCAGCTTTGTTGGGAAGGTGCGGCACGTTTCAATTGAGCCCTCTCCAGTGCGATGACACATGCTAGGTCATTTTCGGCGGCGGAAACGGTGTCCTTGCTGGGATAAGTGGCATTACCGCCGTTCAGATGCAAGTTGTCGGGCTCGGCGAGGATGGGGTGCAATTAGAGGGGTTGCCTGTTTGTGGTGACCTTCGAGTTGGCAAGAGGGCCACGCCTGGTGTAGAGAACACTCAGTGAATGGACGGATTTGTATCTATATACGCATGCACCTTGTGTAGTCGCTGTACTACCTTATCATACTGCCTCCAAGTAATTCTAGGTGTACTCTACTTAGGCTCGAGTCCAGCCTCAAATTCAGAGGGAGGGAGGAGG